>JAEAME010002462.1_pt1 | contig 10791 bp, 9 predicted proteins | sample 8958731 | NCBI WGS metagenome assembly JAEAME01 (sample SAMN16933194, study PRJNA681113) | bioreactor sludge metagenome | isolation source: anerobic bioreactor sludge (Control) | place: India:Bengaluru | collected 2018-10-24
TCTCTAATTCTACACATTTTGCTGCCGTAGTAAGCCACCCACTTTCCAGCACCTCAGTGATGTATGTCAGTTCGTTGCCGTCACAGACAACTTTTGCAAAGGGGATGTGTTTTATCGTGCTCAAGGCAATTTTCTCGAAGAGGGAAAACCCATTTTACAAAAGGAAACCGATCCGTTTTGGCTGGAATAACGTCCGGGCAAGAGAACAGTCGGAATCGTTTTAAAAATCAGACGAATATCACCAAGAAACGACCGTGTCCTCACATATTCTTCGTACAAATCAAGCTTGTGTGGCAGGACATGATCCCTGTAGTAAGCTTCAGGATCGTCTGTCTGGGCCAACAATTCTTCCTCATTGCGGTAATATATCGACGCCGGGTCTGTGATCCCGGGCTGAACCGTCAGGACCTTCGCCCACCGTTCCGGATAAGCGTCAACCCACTTTCGTACCTCGGGCCGCGGACCTACCAGTGACATATCGCCCTTCAGCACGTTCCACAATTGCGGCAGCTCATCCAGTTTCGTTTTTCTCAGAAAAGCGCCCACGTGCGTGACCCTGGTTTTATTGCCTGCATCAAACGAGCCTTCTAATCCTTCCGGTAAGGTCTTCATCGTGCGGAATTTATATAACAAGAAAGTCTTGCCGCCTAACCCCATCCTATGCTGCCGGAAGAATATTGGGAGGCCGTCTAACAGTAGAATTATTGCAGCAGACATAAGCAACAGCGGTGAAATAAACACAAGCCCGATAGAAGTACAAATCAGATCGAATGTTCTCTTCATCAAAGTAATATCGTATTCATGAGCAGGGATTATCCAATAATTTTTTTGCGGACCACATCAATGACATATACGTTCATCTGTCTACCCTCGGGCGTGGCAAAGGTCCGCTCACAGGTAAACCCAAGGTTGCGATAAAAACGATTCGTTGCATCATTATCAGTTTGGTCCGTTGTCAGATCTATCCTCCGCAGGTCCCGTTGGACAGCTGTCTCTAAAAACTCTCGCACAAGTGCCTGACCGATGCCTTTGCCTTGGACTGCAGGCAGGACAGCTATGGACATGAGGGTGCCACGCCCTTCTTCCTGCGTCGCTTGTTCTGGCATTGAAAAAGCCCTGAACAGGCGAGAAATGATCAAGGGCCGCTTTAAAACTGGACCTACTGCAGCCCACCCAAACCGCCACCAGCGACGTCGCGCTAGACGACTGTAAAAACCGGAAGGTTGACTTGTGCCCGTGACAAATCCGCAAATGCCCTCTCCGTTCTCGGCGACCAAGCCGATCCCGGACGGTTCCGCCAAGGTGGCCGTGTAAAGTTCGCGCAGAAAGGCCGGTCCCAGGAAGCTAAGAAAAAAACCGGAAAAACTCTCAAGATGTACCTGAACCACTGACGACACGTCGCAAATATCCATATTTCTGATCGATGGTGTATCTGAAGAACCCGGCATGAAGTGCCTGGTCATGCCCCCTGCTTGTTCCAGGATTTGAATGACTTTGGGCAAACAGGCCTCTCTTGTAAAGTGATGCAGGACGTACTCCCGGCCCATATTACCACGCCGTTCCAGCTCGGTGGATTCAAGCAATGATACCTCTTTAATCTTCGCCGCCAAAAGATCGGGGCGATCAGGCTCAATTACCCAACCACACTCAGAACGAGTCACCAAATCGGCCACGTCGGATTCGGGCACAGCCATAGCGAGTACCGGTCGGGCCGCTAACATGTAAGAAAGTAGTTTGGAAGGCACTGAAACTAATGACTGGGCGCGCTGCGTTGGTAGCAATAACACGTCAGCAGAACGCAATACTTCCGATGTTTCATCTAATAACCAAGGAGAGTGAAAGACAACGCGATTACCCGTGATTTTCGCTGCGAGTGCCTTGCAAGTCTCTAATTGACTACCCCCACCTGCCACCAACAAACGGACATTATCCCGGTCAGTCAGATATCGCATGGACTCTATCACCGTTTCCACACTCGCTGCCACACCGATGTTGCCCCCATACACCAGCAGAAAATCCTTGGGGCCCATACCTTTTTTTAATCGGAACTGCTCGGTTGGCGTTCCGATATCTATCGAGTCAGCGTCAATCCAGTTAGGAACAAAGCTCAGTTGGTCTGGAGGGACTCTGCGCTGACTGCGATAAATCTCAGCAAAACGCTTAGAGATAACAATGACATGTGCACTATGTCGGGCGATAATGCCGTCTACCCAGCCCATGAACCGGGCCATAGCGCTGCCGCTTGCAACACGCTGTTGGGTCACTAATGTTTCTGGATAGACGTCCTGAACAGAGATTACCAAAGGGATGTTTCGCATCTTGGCCACTAGGGAAAGAATGCCCGTTGCTATAATCGGCCAGGTGTTGGCGTAAATCACCTGCGGACGCTTCGCAATTAATGCCTGCAAGCCACCAGTCAAACCAAATGACAGATTCTCCGATAGACGGCTTAACATATTCGATTTGGGCGACAGCGTTGAAAAACAACGCACGACTTTGACGCCTGATAGGACCTGCTCCCGATATGCAAACTTTCTGGCAACGCCAGAAAAAAGCTTGCCGGAAGGTCGATTAGGGACACTCGTTACGACGGTCACAGAGTGGTTGGCCTTGGAGAGATCTTTGGCAATCTGCGCGCTAGTCTGTGCGGAGACTACTGGCTCAGGTGGATAAACACAACTGATAATCAGACAGTCCATGAAAAACGTCTCCAAGGCATGTGTTTATATCGTTTCAGTTTATATCCTTTCCAATACCATGAGCTGTTCTCATTAAGCAAAGAGCCACTTTGTGCTACAATTCCCTACCAGATTTTATCCTGTCTGTGTATCATCGATTTTAGCTCTCAGGCTCTCAGCATCAACGTTCTTGCCTAAGCTCCGAGGAAAAGCTATACATCATCATCTTTAATAAGAGACAGCGTCGCAATCGCGAGTGTACGTGAATCACTTGTTTAAATGGCTATCACACAAGACTCCGGCTACCCCTACTCCAACGTATCTGGAACCGCCCGTGAACGCGACGCTGAGATACTAAAGGTAGCATCTTATTGAACGTCTCCCAGAGGAGCTTCGCTTGATTTTCCCAGTTCCAACCCTCCTCTATAGCGCGCCGACCGTTGCTTCCGAGAGTGGCTGCCATTTGAGGATCCCGCAGCAACCGAAGAACGGCTTCAGCTAAGGGTATAGGGTGATTATTGCTGATAATCAACCCCGCCTGGGCTTTACCAGTGAACTCCAGAAATGGATTTAAATTGGTAGCCACGACAGGGATACCACAACACATGTAATCGAACTGTTTTGTAGCGATATTTTTCTGATGTTTAGAAGATGTCTCCAAAATCGCAAGCCCCATCCGAGCCAGTCGAAGGTATACACCCAATTTCTCTTGGGGAACTGGACCATGCAATTCGATGACGTCTTGGAGTCCCCTCGACACAATCAATTGTTCAAACTCCGTGCGCTGATCTGGGAACTGCCAAGGTCCTATCAACTGGAGAAGCGCTTCGGGAAATTCTCTGTTTACTATCGCCATTGCCTCGATCATTACGTCCAGTCCACGATCGAGCCCCAAACCTCCAACATATACAATAACTAACCTTCTTGCATAACGCGTCCGCAACTCCTTCGTCAATGATATATCACAACTATCAAAAACGGTCAGAGAGGGAAAGTTGAAAATAATCTCTGACAAACGGCTGTTCCGGAATCGGCACATGGTTGGTTCATCTGCGGTTAGGATCAAATCCATGAATGGGCGGGCTACTCGTTCAATCGCGTCGACCGCCGCTGCTGCTGGACGTCTGATAGCTTTCCACACCTTGCGGGAAACCCGCATCATGTCGGGATAATGCTCCATTGCGTCGTAGACTAAACGAGCTCCGGTAAAGATCTTCAACATTATCGCTGTTGGAATCAACTCGAAGTTTCCGAAGAAGTAGCAGTCTGCCTGTTCTGAAATTCCCTTGCAAAAAACATCGTAGAGATAGCGCCATCGACGGTTCAATCCACCCTGCCAGCCCATGGGTTTTATGGAGACTCCATGCAAAGTGTATGCACTACCCTCACCTGTGATCAGCGCTACAACTTCGTATCCCTTGTCTGCTAGTGCTGGCAACTGTTTTTGAAAAATACGAGGGTCGCCGGGACCATTCGGCCATCTCCCCATTCCAAGATAACAGATTTTAGGTGGACCAACGCTTGTATTAAAAATTCTGGATGGTCTTACTCTGTTTAGAGCGAACATTTGGGGTCCAGTCTTGCATCCAATCGACTTCCTTGAACTACCGGTTTTGAATCTGTTCCAGAACAATGTGATATGCAGCCAACCCTAAGCCCATAACTAACCAAATTGCTCGATTATCCGCAAGGTCGTCTGTGACTTGGCTTGCAAACAACGTGACGACAAGCGCCACCAAGAACATATCAGAAATTTGCCGGCCGGCCAAATCAATTTCACCTATCCTACGCCGCAGGATTAGCACGTGCCTGATAAAACCAAACAACATAAAAAGAAACAACGCTAGCCCAATGATTCCAAGTTCAATGCTTACCTCCAAGAGGATGTTGTGTGGAAACCATCGATCGTCTCCTCCTCCACGAAACGTCGCATAACTCCCAATACCCCCCCCTACAATGGGGTTCTCAAGAAATGCGGTCCAGCCCACACGGTAGTGGTCTAAACGGGCCAATCCTGATTCATCCAACCCCTTCTCGCTAAGCACACGAATAATCCTTTCGCTCTGTGAAACTGGGGAAACTATCGTTGCCATGATGACTATACTTAGTATCGAAAGAACCAGTACAATTCCCTTCCTGTTAGACTGACCCCTCCGCGAAAACATGAGAATGGTACAAATCGTAGCTACTATGATAGAACCAATCGACAATCGCGTACCAGTCATCCAACCGCCAAACGTCAACGGAACCATACATAATAAATATATACCTGCCCTTAGCCTTGATCTAGCCGCCATTATGCCACCAAGACAAAATGTACTCGCAAGATACAACGCTACCGGGGACGTATCGTTTCCGTAAAAGAACCCAGCGCGAAAGAATTTATTCTCTGCCATCGGTGCCACAATGTAACTTGGCCAAATCATGATCTTGGTGTATACTATTAGTGAAAAGATAATGGTAGCCTGTATCAGTCGTTTGATACTCGCTATGTCGCGCACCAGCAAAAGCGGAGAATAGAGCAACAAGGTATTTAACAACGCTAAACGCAAACCCTTATACGTGCCGTATATAGGCGCAGATGTCCAAAGCAAGGATAGCAACACCCACCCAGCAAAAAGACCTTGAGCCACCAGAATTTCTTTAGGATAAAAGCGCCGGTGAGAGAGAGCTTGGGGTAAATTAAGGACCGCCAAAACACCCAGCCATAAAGCAAGAATTAACATTGGATCGACTGTTTGGAAAAAGGGCACAGTTTCAAGTAAAAACTGCTTAAGTGGCTGTATCGCAATCATCATGATCAACGGTAGTTCAGGATATAGCCTAATAGATAGCCACGTACAAATGGCAAACATATGAATCCCTATGAGCATAAATACACTCATTCTATCGTTCTCGACCGCCAAACGAAGCCCTTACCTTCACGTGGGCAACGACAGACACCCCTCCCCGGAAATTGGCTTGCCCATGGCCACATACTCGTAGCCAATGAGTTGGTTCAATTCCTGTACCTCCATAGCCATGCGCTGGTCCCAGGTCTGCAGGTTGTTCATGGCCCAGGAATGAGCCTTCTCCGCCAACGCCCTTCGACGTTCTGGGTTTAATAATAGGTTTAAAATTGCCTCGGCATAATCGTCGGCTTCCCCCGGCAACAGTACAATTGAGTTGACATTGTGTTTGGCAATTATTTTAGTATCTCCTACATCCCGAGTCACCACGCATTTCCCGCAGGTTATCGCCTCGAGCAACGTATTACACATATTCGACAGATCATTTGAGATTACAAATATGTCGCACATGTTCAAATACTGTTTGATCTCTCTATGAGAAATAGCTCCAACGAAGAGCACATGGTTATTAATTCCACAATTACGTGTTTGCGCCTCCAATTCCTGTCGAAGAGGTCCATCACCAACTATTACAAGCCGCACCGATGGGAATTTTCTGATGACTCGTGGCATAGCCTCAATCACTCGGTCAAGCCGTTTCCAGAACGCTAAACGGCCTAGCGTCATCACAACAGGAGCGTCGGGAGGAATGCCCATACGGGCCTTGGCTTCTTGTCCATTGAAGCTATTGATACGCAAGTTTTTGTCAACCCCATTAATCCAGAACCGGAACTTATCGACCGGTACGCCTGCGAGGGCGGCTGCTTTATCACCCATGGTTCCGTCGTTGGTCATAATAATCAAATCCATAGGTAACTTCATTGCTATGTATTCCCCCAATGTCTGAAAACGGTCAAAATAGTGACCTTTATTGCCCCAGTAATGATAAATCCAAGTGCCATACTGGCGCAGTACCACTTTAGCTGCCGTCCGTTTTGCCCACCAGAGCCCTACCAAAGCAAAAGTTGGTCTCATTAAGTAAATAATGTCTGGTTTGATAGAGCTTACACTGACACGTCTGCGCATCTTTTCCTGCCAAATTATCGAGAATATTTTAGTTGCCCCTATCAACCGCGTCCTTTGTAACCACCGAACCATGCATTGACAAGGCATGTTGATCCAGTGAAAGGTTACACCGCCCAGTTCGGTGGTTTGTCTGGGCCAATCTTCTTCAAGGAAAGTCGTGATGAACACATGCACCTCATAGCCATTTCTCAAACACTCAGTCCAGATGCGTGAAACAGACGGGACACCGCCCGGGGCGTTCTTGGTTCGAATCCTATCATCGATATCAGCCCAAGGTGCCGTCAGAAAAACAATAACCGGCCTCTTCTTAGGCATTTCGCCTCTCTGCGGCATTAATGGGCTTCGAGACTAATCGATTAATAGACATTGGCCGGGACATTATTGCCTTTATCTCGGATAAATTAAACACGCCAAAACGGGTTCCTATGAGCAAGTATAGGAACACGAAGATTATGCCACCTCCCACCAAACGAACAACCTTCAACAAGTATGTCTCGCTCGGTATCCAATACAGCAAACCCCAAGCGGTGAAGCCAACGCACATTGCCAGCACCAGATTGATTGTCAACCTTCGAAAAGCCCAGATACTTGCCGTTGGTATTTGCAGAGCACGGCTAACAAAGAATCCTAGAAGAGCGGTGACACCGTATAATGCCACTACGGCACTAACCGAGGCGCCCAGAAGCCCATATTCTAAATACAACATCGGACATAAGGCAACCATAAGCAAAACATAGACAAGGTGTCCGACAGCATAGCTACGGTTCAGACCCAAGGGGACCATAATTGACTGAAAACTGCATAACCTGCACGGAATCATCAGCAAGAAGACCCGAAACAACTTTGCGCCCGAACTGTAGCTCTTGCTGAAAAGGAGCTGAATCGTCTCCGGAGCGAAGAAGAAAAGCCAACCCAAAAGACCGAATAGCACCGCTGCGACTTTAACCTGCGACCGGTGCCACAACTGAATGAGTTCATCGAGTCGGTTTTCCTTCACGTAAACAACCATCGATGGCGATATAGACATTGTCACGGCTACTGCAACAACACCAACGATGGGTAACTCAACTGCTCCATTTACATAGACTGCAAAGATCTCGGGACTGCCAAAGCAATTAACTATGATTTTGTCCATGTAATAACCAGCTGCCCCGAGAACAGCAGCGATCCCAAATGGCAGGGAAAACAGATATTGGTCTCGGGTGTACTTCAGGCGAAAAGTGAGCCCTGATCCAGGGGTGAGCACCAAGATAAGTATGAGTGCAATGGTGCACTCCAATAACGCAACCAACATCCACCACTGAATACCCACCAGGATAGGCAAACCCATTAAAACCGGCAGAACTACCGCAACCAAAGCCATCGTTTTGCTTACCAAGTTGAAAACAACAACGGTGATCGGGAATTCCTCGCTGATTAGCACATTCTCCATCGCTATTACAGGCAGCATAAGCATGGGATACGGCGAAAAGGCTCGAAGAAGAACCGGAAGCTGAGGGCTATTCCAAGCCCCACCGATGAAACCGGCGCCGAAATACAGGGCCAATGAGGCAACAGCGCCCTGTGCCATCATAAGGATCGACGATTGCAGCGCAAACCCACGTTTCTCGCTGCCAACCAATCTGGGCATATAGAAGTAGATCGATTGGGGGATACCGACCTGGAAGACAACGCTGCACAATGCGTAGATGGTTATAATCTGGCTGAAAGCACCATAATCAGCTCTACTGAGGAGCCACGACATTGTCACGGCCATTGCTATGCTGCACGCTAGTGCAGCCGTCTTCCCGATAGTCAGAAACACTGCCTTGAAGGTATGGCTTTGGCGGATCATCTCTTAAAGTCCCTTACCGGTCGCAAGTCAGCGCTCGACTGTAATCAGGACTACATACCAAGCAAATTCGCGGACGAGCCGATAGTAAGACCGGTGCAACCAGTCACCACGGGTAGAAGTAAACCGGACGATTTTTAAGGGGTAATGCCGGGTAAACTCAGCAAATGAGGATCGTGCGAATGAATGCAGATGGCCTGCCTCAGGAGTCGGCCTCAGGCAGTGAATGCATAGTTCATGCCGAATCCGCTCACGGTAAGGTACTGTGATTAACACCATGTGCCGGGCAAGTCGGATTAGTTCTTCGAGAGCGTGCGGCCAGTCGGGTACATACCCCAGAACCTTAAAGCAATTTACCGCATCAACAGTACGATCCGGGAAATTTAAGTTCGTAATGCTTCCCTGTCTAACATCCAGGTTGGGAAACACGCCATGTGCCCACTCGAAACGATTCTCCGCCAGTTCAACTCCGATGCATTCTCCCAGCGAGCGGCGCTGGCATACGCAGTCTAGCCAGTAACCTTCTCCGCAACCTACGTCAAGCAAGGATCCAAATTCTCGTCCCAACAGGTGTAAGCACTTACGAAACCTTGGTATATCTTGCGCATGGACTCAACAGCCCAGCGTCTCTTCAGCCTCATAATAGTTTTTCCGTGATAAGTCATTCATAGAATGTTCTTCTATTCCAGTAGTATCACAACTTCACGAGGCACACTGAAGAGGTTGGACGGAAGTATTCCCATCACACGGCCCTACTTGACGAAATATATTTACGATTCGTTCGGCGGTATGCCCATCCCATAACATCGGGACGACTGGGGCGGCGCAGCGGGTATACCTGGTCTCGGATAAAAGAGAGTACACAGCTTCCTTCAACGCCGCAGCATTGCTCGCCACCAACTGGTTCGTTCCTTGCGTAATCGTCACCGGTCGTTCCGTATTAGGCCGGGCCGTCAGACAGGGGATGCCAAGAAAGGTAGCTTCCTCTTGAATACCTCCAGAATCTGTCACTAAGAGGGCCGCATGCATCTGCAGTGCAAGGAAATCAAGATATCCCATTGGCTCGGTCAATAAAAGGCGGTTTTTATTCTGCGTCAAGTTGATCTCGGAAATTCGGGCATGGGTTCGCGGGTGAACTGGGAACAGAACCGGAACCCGCTGACTAATCTCTATCAAGGCAGAGATGATTTCGGCCAAAGTTGTCGGCATGTCGACATTTAACGGACGATGGAGTGTAACTAGGATATATCGGTCCAGATGATATCGTTCCCGCAATGAGGGCCAACGAGTTTGTGCTTTCGGAAGCAGTCGCACCAGCGTATCGATCATCACGTTGCCAACAAAGCGGATTTTCCCAGCGGCAATCCCTTCTCTCAGCAGGTTTTCGTCCGCATCAGGAGAAGGCGTGAGAAGCAGATCGGAAATCTGATCCGTCAGCAAGCGGTTAATTTCTTCCGGCATGGCACGGTCAAAGGAGCGAAGCCCTGCCTCCACATGAGCAATCTTCACACCAAGTTTGCTGGCAACTAATGCACAAGCGATAGTGGAATTCACGTCACCCGGCACGAAGACCCAGTCGGGTTTGTAGTCCACGAGAACCGGTTCAAACCTCTGCATGATCTGAGCTGTCTGTAAGGCGTGGGTGCCGGAACCTACGTCGAGATTTATGTCAGGTCTGGGCATGTCCAGTTCATCAAAGAAAATCTGGGACATGTTAGCATCATAATGTTGACCCGTGTGGACAAGACTCTGCTGAAATTCATCCCGGTACTTCTCCATTTCCCGCATGATAGGTGCAATCTTCATAAAATTTGGCCTAGCACCGACAACGTGTAGGATTCGCTTCATAGATATGCCTTCCTCGGGGGTAAGCATGGCGTATGGGAACTATGAGGGGACGTTGCCAATTTGTCAACTATCAAAGGCATTTAGGGGGCAAGGGAGAATGGAGGGCGTTCGGCGTTCGGCGACAAGACATTGGGAGAACGTTCATGGTTCGGCGAAAAGAAACTGAGAACTATGAGGGGACGTTGTTAACTTGTCAACTATCAGAGGCATTTAGGGGCAAGGGAGAACGGAGGGCGTTGGGTGTTCGGAGTTCTGCGTTCGGCGAAAAGAAACTGGGACACGTTCGTTGTTCGGAGTTCGGCGACAAGACATTGGGAGAACGTTCATGGTTCGGAGTTCGGCGTGCATCATTGTTACAGCGAATTCTTTCACAGGATAACTGCTGATGAACGCTGATAAATCCGGATAAAGTATCTTTTGACCTCCTGGCTGATGAAGCGGGCCAGCCGGCCACAGTCTTCACTGTCATGTTTTCATCTGCGTCCATCTGCGTACATCATTGTTACAAATAGTGGAGGGG
>JAEAME010002464.1_pt1 | contig 10784 bp, 10 predicted proteins | sample 8958731 | NCBI WGS metagenome assembly JAEAME01 (sample SAMN16933194, study PRJNA681113) | bioreactor sludge metagenome | isolation source: anerobic bioreactor sludge (Control) | place: India:Bengaluru | collected 2018-10-24
ACGACTCATTCTTGTTGCCTCCTTGGAATACATTGGTCTCTTTTGTTTGCAGAATATTCACATCTTGGAATGTGAACACTTTACAACAATTTCATTTTATCAGAAAATGTATTTTTTTACTACCTTATTAGGAAAATCGCTCAAAATGAAAGCGCAAAACCGTTCATTTTCTTTTAAAAAACTCTTATTTACAGGCCTTTTCCAAAGCAGCTTCAATGAAACCATCAAATATCGGCTGCGGTCTGTTCGGACGGGAAATGAATTCCGGATGGAACTGGGCAGCAATATAGAACGGGTGGTTTTTCAATTCCACGATTTCCACCAAACGCTGATCCGGAGATACGCCTGAGAAGACCATGCCTTTTTCGGCCAGACTCTCACGGTAGGCATTGTTGAACTCGTAACGGTGACGATGACGTTCCTGAACCATATCAGCATTGTTATAGAGTTTCTTGGCCAAAGTCCCTTCCTTCAATTCGCAAGGATACAGACCCAAACGCAAAGTGCCGCCCATTTCGTCGATGTTTTCTTGATCAGGCATCAAATCGATGATGTTGTTTTTGCATCCCGGCTTGGTTTCCGCTGAATCCGCATCTTCCAGACCGACAACATTGCGGGCAAATTCCACACACGCCAGTTGCATCCCCAGACAGATACCGAAGAACGGCACATTGTTTTCGCGGGCGTATTGGATGGCAGCAATCTTGCCTTCGATACCGCGGTCTCCGAAGCCGCCGGGAACAAGGATGCCGTCCGCATCACCCAAACGTTCTTGGGCGTTCGCAACAGTCACTTCTTCCGCGTTGATCCATTGGATGTCGATTTCGGTATCATGCGCATAACCGGCGTGCTTCAACGCTTCCGCTACGGACAAGTAGGCATCCTGCAGCTCCACGTATTTTCCGACAAGTGCGATTTTGGTTGTTTTTTCCAGACTTTGGACTTTTTCCACCAAGGCTTTCCAGTCGGTCATGTCTGCTTGCGGCAGATCGGAGAGTCCCAGATAGTCGCAGACAATCTGATCCATGTTCTGTTCCTGCAGCAACAACGGGATTTGGTACAAAGTCTCCACGTCACGGGATTCGATGACCGCTTCAGGTTTCACATCGCAGAAGGAAGCCAATTTGTTTTTGATGTGTTGCGGCAAAGCCATTTCCGTACGCACAACCAAAATGTTCGGTTGGATCCCCAGGCTGCGCAATTCTTTCACGCTGTGCTGTGTCGGTTTTGTCTTCAGTTCGCCGGCTGCGCGCAAATAAGGAATCAGGGTTGTGTGGATGTACAGCACATTTTCGGCGCCGACTTCCATCCGCATTTGACGCAAAGCTTCCAGGAACGGCAAGGATTCGATGTCCCCAACCGTGCCGCCGACTTCCGTGATGACGATGTCGGAATCTGTCGTTTCACCGGCACGCATGATTTTTTCTTTGATTTCATTCGTGATGTGCGGAATGACCTGAACGGTAGCCCCCAGATAATCCCCTTTGCGTTCCTTGCGGATGACTTCGGAATAAACTTTACCGGTCGTCACATTTGAATATTGGTTCAAGTTAATGTCGATGAAACGTTCATAGTGGCCCAAATCCAAATCGGTTTCGGTGCCATCATCCGTTACGAACACTTCCCCATGTTGGTAAGGGCTCATCGTGCCCGGATCCACATTGATGTAAGGGTCGAATTTTTGGATCGTGATCTTCAGTCCCCGGTTTTTCAGCAAGCGTCCCAAAGAAGCCGCAACGATACCTTTACCGATTGAAGATACTACCCCGCCTGTTACAAAAATATACTTAGTCATTTTTTTCTTCCCCCTGTTTTTGAATGTGAAAAATTATGTCCGAAGGTTTCTCAAACGCTGCACTAAAAAAAATAAAGCTCCCTGTTCTTTCCAGAACAGGGAGCTGTTAAAATTCAACGTATGCTATCCAAAAAGAAATGCTTTTTGGGAGCCCAAGGAAGATAATACATCCAATTGCATAGGGTGTCAAGAAAGAATTGGCGACCGGGGGAGTGGTTATTCCTCCTCGTCCTCTTCTTCCGCAACGAACTCATCTTCTTCCTCTTCGAAATCTTCTTCGTCCTCGAACTCTTCTTCATCGATCAGAGTCAAGTCCTCCTCGATACCGCTCGTGATGTCATCATCGTCATCCGTGATGTCCACTGCGTCGACTTCATCGACTTCATCTTCATCGACATCGATATCTTCATCTTCGTCGACAACATCAATGTCTTCCGGATCGTCATCATTGTAGTCGATCACATCGTCATCGTCTTCCGATGTGGCGAAGGCATTCAATTTCTTGCGTTTCTTGCGGCGGACTTTCACTTCATCCTCATCGATACTGGAAAGAATCTCTTCATCGATTGAATCAATCGGATACCATGAACGCAATCCCCAACGATTTTCTCCTAGAGAAATAAAGCTGCCATCAATGTTCAAGTCAGTGTAGAAACGTGTCATCTTGCTTTCCAATTCTTCTTCCGACATTTCAAGATAGTCCTGTATCTGAACCAATAATTGGTTGAAGTCCAGTACGTCACCGTTTTCTTCGAAAATTGCGTGTGCAACTTCTATCATTGACAATTCGTTTTTGTTAGTGCCATCTAATTGCTTCAATTTCAATGGTGTCACGTCCTTTCAAAAGTTTACTCTTAATCATACAATACTCAGGTGGTAAATTGCAATTCAATTCGGTAATCTCCCAATTTTTGTTCATTCAATTGGAGTTCATAACGGAGGCTGACTTTCCCGGCAAACGGCTTCTCTTTGAATTCCAGCAGCATCTCATGGGTGACCGTTTCGATCTCCATCAGACCTGCCGGCGTCGGAACCGTGGCCATGCCTTTTGCTTCGGCATCGAAAGTCATGCGGCTCGCCTGTTCCGCTCTGCGGATGATCGTCATCTTGCCTTCACGGGATAGTTTGAGCGTGACCGGAACCGCTGTTTCGGCTTCGACGTAGCGCAGATAGAGCCAATTGCCCATCTCCACGATCTGTCCCATCCCTTCATATAGGAAGCTTTCCTGCTCCCCCTCTTGCTTCACCAGCGTTTCCAATTGGAATTCGATGGGCATTCCTTCTTTTAAAGACAATTTTTTCCACCTCATTGACCAACGTACGGGCGTTTTGTGGCCGCACGCGTTTTTCAAATATAGTATAGCGGTACAAATGAGCGCTGGTCAATCATTTGCGGGATGATTTTCCAAAATCCGAAGAAATCCCGGCTTTCGCCGCAATTCACTCTCGAATCTCAGCTGAACTTTGCTATAATGGGAGCAGAAATAGCCATACAGATAAGGAAACGAACATGACAAACCATTTAAAAAACAACATTTACCATATTTACGATACGTCGCGCGGGCAAATCGGCACCGATGCCCTTTCGCATTTCGCGATGGGCGATGCTTTGATCCGGTTGGTCGGGAACGCCGAAGCTCCTGCAGCTCTGCATTTTTGGCCGATGGAAAAACTGGTCATTTTGGGCATGATGGACACCCGCCTGCCCCATCTCGGGGAAGGGCTGCGCTATTTGCGGAGCGTCCCGACCGATGTCGTCGTCCGCAACGCCGGTGGATTGGCCGTTGTTGCCGATGAGGGGATCCTGAACTTCTCCTTGGTGCTCCCGGAAACCGAAGAAGCCAAACTCACCATCCATGATGGCTATGTATTGATGAAGGACCTGGTCGAGCAGACCTTTTCCGATTCGGAACAAACGATTGAGGCCTTCGAAATCAGCGACTCGTATTGTCCGGGCGATTTCGACCTGAGCATCAACGGCAAAAAATTCGCGGGCATCGCCCAGCGCCGTTTCAAAAACGGCGTGGCGATCATGATCTACATGAGCGTGACCGGCGATCAGCAGCAGCGCGGGGAAATGATCCGCCGCTTCTACGAGGAAAGCCTGCAAGGCGAAGAGACCCGCTGGCATTTCCCGGCCGTCGATCCCGCTTCCATGGCGAACTTGTCCGAGCTGCTTGGCAAACCGCTGACGGTAGCCGATGTGAAGGACCGGATCCTTTCCGTATTCACCCGCAACGGAAACACCCTGCTGCCCGGGGAGTACACCGAGCGCTTGCTGGCGGAATATCATACAGCGTATGCGAAAATGAAGAAGCGCAATGAACAAGTCAACCAGGAAAAGCAGTCCTGAACGGAAAGACAGAAAGAGGCGATGCGATTTGAGTACACACTATACAGCGGAATTATTGCCCAAGGAAAAAGTCTTTCGTGACCCTGTCCATGACTACATCCATATCCAGTACCGGATCATCATGGACCTGATCAACGCACCCGAATTCCAGCGATTGCGCCGGATCAAACAATTAGGAACTTCTTCCTATACTTTCCACGGCGCCGAGCACTCCCGCTTCAATCATTCCTTGGGAGTCTACGAAATCGCCCGCCGGATCTGCGATAAATTCGTCCGGAATTACCCCAGCAAAGATCCCGGGGATGGCCTCTGGGACGATGGGGAACGGCTGGTGACGCTCTGCGCCGCTCTGCTGCACGACATCGGCCACGGCCCTTTCTCGCATACCTTCGAAAAAATCTTCGATACGGACCATGAAGCGATCACGATTGAGATCATCACCTCCCCGGATACGGAAATCAACCGGATCCTGCAGCAGGTCGGCCCGGATTTCCCGAACCAGGTGGCGGCGGTCATCGCCAAGACTTACGACAATCCGCAGGTCGTGCAGCTCATTTCCAGCCAGATCGATGCGGATCGGATGGATTACCTCCTGCGCGACGCCTATTATTCCGGCGTCACGTACGGCAATTTCGATCTGACGAGGATCCTGCGCGTCATCCGTCCCTATGAACACGGGATTGCCTTTGATATTTCCGGCATGCATGCGGTGGAGGACTATATCGTCAGCCGCTACCAGATGTACATGCAGATCTATTTCCATCCGGTTTCCCGCGGCATGGAGGTCGTTCTGAGCCACCTGTTGAAGCGGGCAAAGGATGTCTATTTGGATGAACATGCCGAATTCCGCCATACCGCCACTTTCCTGACGCCTTTCTTCAAGCAGACCTGGACGCTGAAGGATTATCTGCGCCTGGATGACGGTGTCCTGACGACCTACTTCAACCATTGGCTCGACGAAAAGGATCCGATCCTGAACGATCTGGCCTACCGTTTCGTCAACCGCCATCCGTTCAAATCGGTCCGCTACACAAAAGGCCGCGATGATGCTACACTGGAACGGATGAGCGCGATCATCGAACGCATGGGATTCAACCGGGATTACTACACCGCCGTGAACAACAGTTATGACCTGCCGTATGATCTGTATCGGCCGAACCAGGCCACGACCCGGACCCAGATCGAGCTTGTCCAGAAAAACGGCAGCTTCCTCGAGCTCTCGCAAGCGAGCTCGATCGTATCGGCTTTGACGGGCAAAGTCCGCGGGGATGAACGTTTTTACTTCCCGCGCGAAATCACCCATGGCGACGAGGAAGCAGGCATCAACTTGTTCGAGTCCCTTTCGCAAGAATTTTCAGCTTTTTTCGAGAATGATGAAATTTTACCAATCCAACAAACAGGAGGAACATTATGAGCATCAAATTGATCGCCATCGACATCGACGGCACACTGGTTGACAAGGAATTCAAGATTACCCCGGAAGTGAAAGCAGCCATCACGGAAGCACGCGAACAAGGCGTCAAAATCGTCCTCTGCACCGGCAGACCTTTCCCGGGCGTGAAACGCTACATCAAGGAACTGGAACTGGATCAGGATGAAGATTACGTCATCACCTACAACGGCTCGCTGGTGCTGTCCACCGCCACGAACGAAGCACTCGTTTCGCACACCTTGAGCTACAGCGACTTCGAACGGATCAACGAACTGGCCGCCAAATTCGGCGTCCATACGCACGCGATCGACAACGAAGCGATCTACACAACCAACAAAGACATCAGCATCTTCACGACCCGCGAATCGTTCATCACCACGATGCCGATCCGCTACCGTGCGATGGAGGAGATTCCGGCGGACAAACCGTTCACGAAAATCATGTTCATCGACTATCCCGAGTTGTTGGAAAAAATGATCCCGGCCATCCCGGCGCAATTCCACGAGGATTATGTGATCGTCCGCAGCGAACCGCACTTCCTGGAAGTGCTGAACAAGGATGCCGGCAAAGCCAGCGCTCTGATCGAATTGGCTGCCCTATTGAATATCGAAGCGGAAAACATCATGGCCATCGGCGACAACGAGAATGACCTGAGCATGATCGAATACGCCGGCGTCGGCGTGGCGATGGGCAATGCCGTCGACAAAGTCAAGGAAGCTGCGGATTTCATCACCAAGTCCAATGCCGAAAGCGGCGTGGCGCATGCAATCCGGACTTACCTGAACAAATAAACTGAAAAATGGTTTCAGAGGTGAGGCTGTCTCGAACATGGGGCCGCCTCTTCTTTGTGGTTTTCAGGTTTGATTGTCTGTTCCGGGGTTCACATTCACGGTCATCAGCGCGGATCAGAACGAGATTCCCCGCCAAAATAGATTTGACGGGGAATCTCGTTTTATCTGCGTTCGTTTTTACCCGCCAAAGCGATTTTGGCGGTTTTTCTGAATATATTTTGAGCTTTTTCCCCGCCGGCATGGTTTAGGCGGGCTAATTCCGAGCAATTTCTGAGCATCAATTAAATCAAACATAAAGCAGGTGCGTGACATGGACAATCATTCTGCGGGTTTCGGGAAAACCCTTTTGAGGATAAGGAAAAATAAACGCTATTCCCAACAGTACATGGCCGAAAACAAAATCCACCAATCGACCTATTCCAAGATGGAAAGGGATCTGATTGAACCGACGCTGGGAAACTACCGGCATCTTTTGAGCAGGCTGGACATGTCGGACGAAGAACTCCATTACATCATGAACGAATACAATCATTCCGAAAAGGAGCAACTGATGTCGGCTTTCATGAACCTCTCCTTCAACGATGTCGCGCTGTTGGAGGAACTCCGGAAAAAAGCCCAGAAATACCTGAAGGTACACGCTGATTACATCATCTCTGACATCGTCCATCTGACGGATGCGCTGATCATTCTGGCCAAAACCGGAGACATCTTGGGTGCACGCAAAGAAGCACTGCCGGTTTGGGAAAGGCTCGAGAAGCTTGACGGTTGGTATTTGGTGGAACTAAGGATGATCAACGCGATGCTGTTTCTGTTCCCTATCGATGAGGCCATCCTGATTTCCGGGACCGCATTCGCGCAGACCCAAAAATATGCCGGCCATCCTTCAGCCGCCAAAATCGCAGTCTCGTTGCGCTACAATCTGTGCTTACTGCTGTTGAAAAACGGGCGCTATGAAGAAACGGTCGCCTGTATCGATGAACTGATCCCGGCTGCAAAGGAAGCGGGCTCCTATCGGCATTTGTCCGTCTGTTACCTCAGGAAAGGCTTCGCCTTAGCGAAGGCCGGAATGCCCGAAGGCAAAAAAATGATCGATCGGGCCTTCCGCTTGATCGAAGCGGCGGACGACTTGGCTTTCAAAGCCAGTCTTGAAAACGAATATACCATTCTGGAAGGGACGGTCTCTTGATGAGGCCGTCTTTTTGCATGCCGTTCTTCATGCGATAGCTTCACATATGCTTATAGGAATATTTTGTCGACGGAGGAACCAGCTATATTAAAATGAAAGTAACCATGGGCAGATTATCCTCCCGGTGGCAAAGATGATCATTTCTCTAAGGAAGGCGGTGAATGTCCCTGAATGCAAAAAGCTGTAATTTATGTGCCTACGTACTGGGCTGCGCTTGTCTGATCGGAATGATCCGGTATCCCGAAGTAGCGGCTTCCTGGTGGCTCATCCTCGGCTCGTGCAGCGGTCTGTTGTTCATTTTCAGCAATTACAGGGAAACCGCTAAATACTGGACTTTCCTTGGCATCGATGCTTTGAATCTGGTTGTGCTCGCGCTGCTTATCCAGCTTCTTCCGCCAAGCATGGGACCGGGCTTGAATGTCGTAGTCTTATTGACCATCTTCCTGTTGCTCTATGTCAAAAGCACTTTCCACGAAAAATGACTGCGTTCGGATGCAGCATCCAAGCCTGTCCATCCGGAAAAATTGCCTGATTGACTGTTCTGGGAAAGGAGGATCGGCCATGCATTGGATCCGTCTGATCATCGGCGATATCTGGTTTCTGTAGATGTTCACTCATATATAGGCGAAAAAATAAGACGAGGTCCGGATCAGTTGTCCCTTCCTCGTCTTATTTTTTGGAATCCTTAAGCTTTTTCGCCTACGAATTCGCCGTTTTTGGTCAAATGTTGTTTCGAGATTTCATTCAGGATCACGTGCACGCTTTCCTTCGATACGTTTGCATTTTTCACGACTGCATCCACGACATCGCGCATCAGCGCTTGTTTCTGCTCGTCGGATCGGCCTTCCAGCAATTCGATATGGACATATGGCATCTTCTATTCCCTCTTTCGCTTTTTGTTTTCGACTCAGTTTTATTTTAGCAAGGATCACTTGCGTTTGCACCTCTATCTGGAGGCGATGTACGTCTTCAGGCGTTCAGCCGCTTCCGCGACCATTTCCGTGCTCAGCGCATAGCTCATGCGGACATAACCTTCTCCACCGGGGCCGAAGATCGATCCAGGCAGCATGCCCACTTTGGCGTTCATGCCGATTTCACGGCAGAAGGCTTTATCATCGGTCCCGAACTTCGCCGGAATCTTCGCGAAAGCATAGAAAGCCCCTTTCAGCGCAGGAACCCCAAAACCGGCTTCCTCCAAAGCGGGAACGAGGATGTTTCTTCTTTTCTCGTATTCAGAACGCATTTTTTCGACATCCGGCATGCTGTTACGGAACGCTTCCTCGGCAGCGCGGTTGGATACCGTTACACCGGTCGTCACCAATTGCTGATGGGCCAAGAACAATGTCCTCATCCATTTCGCATCCGCTGCCAGCACACCGACGCGCCAGCCCGTCATCGCGAAGGCTTTCGAAGCGCCTTGGAACAGGATCGTGCGGTCGCGCAACAGGGTCGCAATCGATGTATGCTTTTCCCCGTAGGTGATTTCGCTGTAGATTTCATCGCTCAGCACAAAGATGTCGTACTGTTTGATCGCGTCGGCCAAAGCCGTCAGTTCTTCCTTCGTATAGGTAGCGCCGGTCGGATTGCTCGGGTAATTCAAAAAGATGGCTTTGACATTTTTGTTTTCGGCCATCGTTTTGTGCAGCAGCTCCGGCGTCATCAAAAAGCCAGTGTCGGAAGTGTCGACGAGGATGCACTCCCCGCGGTTCAGTTCCACCGCATAGCTGTACAATGGAAAATAAGGCGACGGGATGATAACCTGATCGCCCGGGTTCAGCAGTCCGAAAGCCGCGGCGAACAGTCCTTCCGTGGCCCCAACCGTCATGACGATTTCGGTTTCGGGATCGTAGTGCAGCTCGTATTGCTTTTCCAAAAATTCGCTGACCGCTGTGCGGACACCAATTTCGCCGGAAGTGTGCGCATAATGGGAGGCGTTGTCTTCAATCGCCTTGATGGCGGCTTGCTTGACGTTTGCGGGCATATCAAAATCCGGTTCCCCGATTGTCATCGGGATGCACCCTTCCACGCTGCGGAATAATTCATCAAATTCGCGGATCTGCGAAGGTTTGATGCGGGAAAATAGTTCATTCGTTGTCAAAGCCATGTATTAACATCCTCCATCCAAGTGTGCATTCCCGCCGGAACCTTATCGGGGCATGCTTTTATATAGGGTCCTATCCTTTTTCTCACATAATTTTAATATTAACCAGAATACGACTATTCGGGCGATAAGTCAAGCGCACCATGGCCTCGGCCGATCCCAGAGAGCGCTTTCCGGTTCCGGAAATGAGAAAACTTGAAATTTACGCTTTTCTTTTTAATCTTTTATGTTGACAATGAAAGCGGGATTGGGTATAGTAATCACATCAAAAACACAGCGAAGAGAAGAGTAAATCATTCCACTCCTTCATTAGAGAGCTTGGTCAGGTGAAAGCAAGCAAGGAAGTGTTGGTTGAAGATGGTCTCAGAGTGGCTTGTCCGATGAATGGTTTCTTAGGGCAGGACGGGAACACCCGTTACAGTGTCTCAGTCTGACTTGCAGCAATTTGCAAGCGCACTGGCTAAGGCGGATGCAGCGATGCTTCCGTGAACTAAGGTGGTAACACGAGATCGAATTTTGAGCTCTCGTCCTTATCTTGCGCATAAATGATGCAGCAGATAGGACGGGAGTTTTTTGATTTTTATGATATAATCTGAACGCGAGGAAGAGGAAAGTAAGATCCGCAACGTATCACAGCGAGCCTGGTTGGATGAGAACAGGCATACGGAACGGTTTTGAAGATGGCCTCGGAGCGGGAGGGATGAACTGCGCAAGCGGTAAGTCCTTCAAGGGAGCACCCTTTATCGTGCGGAGTGAAGCGTGCCTTCACTCATGGAGGAATCCTGCCGCGAGGGGGATTCGAACAAAGGTGGTAACACGAAGCGTCCGCATTCGTCCTTAACGTCATATTTTTTTGATGTAGGATGGATGCTTTTTTTATTAGAGGAGGAAAGATACATGATCAGTCTACAGGATATCTCAGTGACTTTTAAAACTGACAAAAACAAAGCCGTTCATGCCGTCCAGCACGTTTCGCTCGAAGTCGACAAAGGCGACGTCTACGGCATCGTCGGATACAGCGGCGCCGGCAAGAGCACCTTGGTAAGGACCATCAATCTGCTGCAGCGTCCCACCGAAGGAAAAGTCATCGTGAGCGGAAAAGACATGATGGCGCTGAACGACAAGG
>JAEAME010002465.1_pt1 | contig 10773 bp, 7 predicted proteins | sample 8958731 | NCBI WGS metagenome assembly JAEAME01 (sample SAMN16933194, study PRJNA681113) | bioreactor sludge metagenome | isolation source: anerobic bioreactor sludge (Control) | place: India:Bengaluru | collected 2018-10-24
CCGGGCGCGGGCCGTTTGGGGCGACCACCGCTTCACCTTCAAACTGCTGAAGGTGTTGCCGCCCCAGCGCGAGGAAGACGCCCTGCACGTGTATCTGGACGCGGACAAGGTCGATTGGCCGCTTCGCATCCGCAGCCGCAGGCCGGGCGACAGGTTCATGCCGCTGGGGCTGGGACATCAGGTGAAGCTGAAGGATATTTTGATCAACGCCAAGGTGGGCAAATACGAGCGCGACCTGGTGCCCGTGCTGGAAGACGGGACCAAGATCATCTGGATCGCGGGGCAGCGGCTGGACGGGCGGGTGGCCCTGGAAGCAGGGAGCGCGCGCTTTTTGCAGATCAGAGCGGAAAACCTGAAGGCCAGGCCCCTGCGGGCGGCCAGCCGCAAAAAGACAGGAGAGGAAAATGAATGAGATGAATTGCGACCTGGCGGCGGTGCTGCTGGACGAATACCGCATCCAGACAAGGGTGCGGGAGATCGGCAGCCAGATCACCAGCGAATATAGAGACACGGTGCCGGTGCTGATCGGCATCATGAAGGGCGGCTTCATATTTCTGGCCGACCTCTGCCGCAGCATCACCATCCCCCTGGAGATCGACTTTCTGGCCATCTCCAGTTACGGCGCTGAGGCCTCCAGCTCCGGAGTGGTGAAGATCCGCAAGGATATCGACGTGGATATCACCGGCAGGCATGTGATCGTGGTGGAAGACATCGTGGACAGCGGACTTTCGCTGCAATACATCAAGGATTATCTGGGCAAACACTCACCGGCCAGCCTGAAGGTCTGCGTGCTGCTGGACAAACCGGCGGCGCACAAGCTGGAGGTGGGTTTCGACTTTGTGGGCTTTGAGATCGGCAACGAATTTGTGGTGGGCTATGGGCTGGATTTCAACTCCCAATACCGCAACCTGCCCTACATCGGCATCCTGAAGGAAGAGATCTATACATGAAACATACAGTCATCATCCTCGCGCTGCTGGCGCTGAGCGGCGCCCTGGCAGCCGAAACCAGCACATCACCGGCAATCCCGGACGCCGGGCAAACAGCCGCTCCCGAGGTGGCGCAGCAATTTTCGGACCTGCTGCAGTGGTTTTTGATCGCTCTGGTGGCCATCACCGTGATCAGCGCCATCCGCATCTGGCTGCTGAAACGGAAAAACCCGCCGGACAAGGACGCCAAGAAGCGGCCGCCGGACCCCGGTCAGCAGCCTCCACGGCGGAATCCGCAGCAGGGACCGCTGCCCCGGCCGGCCAAAACGCCGGTTTCCTGGACCTTCATTGTGGTGATCATGCTGCTGGTGGCGCTGATGGTGTTCAGCTGGTTCAGTGGCAAGGAGCAGATCGGCGAGGCCAGCTATTCGGAATTCACCGCGGCTCTGGAAGCGAAACAGGTGAAGAAAGTCACCTTCACGGAACAGGACATCATCTACGAGACCACCGAGGACAAGAAATTCCACACCCTGCTGACTCCGATGGACGATCCCGTGCTGATCCAGCAGCTGCGGGAGCAGGGGGTGGAAGTGGTGAGCAAAAAGCCGCCGCGCTGGGCCGGGATCCTTTCCTACATCATCCCCTTTGCGCTGTTGATCGGCTTTTGGTGGTTTCTGATGCGGGGGATGAACAACCAGAACGCCAAGGCCTTCAGCTTTGGCAAAAGCCGGGCCCGCATGCACGAAGGCAGCCGCAGCACCATCACCTTCAAGGATGTGGCCGGAGTGGACGAGGCCAAGGAGGAGCTGCAGGAGATAGTGGAGTTTCTGAAAGACCCGAAGAAATTCCAAAGACTGGGCGGCCGCATCCCGCGCGGAGTGTTGCTGGTGGGGCGTCCCGGCACGGGCAAGACGCTTCTGGCCAAGGCCGTTTCCGGCGAGGCGGGAGTGCCTTTTTACAGCATCAGCGGCTCGGACTTTGTGGAAATGTTCGTGGGCGTGGGCGCAGCCAGGGTGCGTGACCTGTTTGACCAAGCGAAAAAGAACTCGCCCTGCATCACCTTCATCGACGAGATCGACGCCGTGGGCCGGCACCGGGGAACCGGGCTGGGCGGCGGACATGACGAACGCGAGCAGACGCTGAACCAACTGCTGGTGGAGATGGATGGCTTTGAGCCCAACGAGGCGGTGATCATCATCGCCGCCACCAACCGGCCGGACATTCTGGATCCCGCGCTGCTGCGTCCGGGCCGCTTCGACCGGCAGGTGACGGTGGACCTTCCCGACATAAAGGGCCGCACGGAAATTTTGAAAGTGCACGCGGCCAAGGTACCCCTGGCCGACGATGTGCATCTGGAGCTGATCGCGCGCGGCACGCCCGGCTTCAGCGGAGCCGACCTGGCCAACATCGTGAACGAGGCGGCGCTGATCGCGGCCCGCTACAACAAGCAAAAGATCAACATGAGCGATTTTGAGGAAGCCAAGGACAAGCTGACCCTGGGCAAGGAAAAGAAGAGCCGGGTGATCCCGGAGGATGACAAGAAGCTCACCTCCATCCACGAGATCGGGCACGTGCTCACCTCCATTTTCCAGGACAAAACGGAGCCCGTGCACAAGGTTTCCATCATCCCGCGTGGCTTTACGGCCGGCGCCACCCACTTTTTGCAGACGGACAAGACCGGCTATTCGCGCAGCTACCTGGAACAGATGATGACCAATTTTCTGGGAGGCCGCGCCGCCGAGGAGATCGTTTACGGAGAACTGACCACCGGCGCGGGAAACGACCTGGAGCGGGTGACGGAGATCGCCAAAAAGATGGTCTGCTCCTGGGGCATGAGCGAAGCCTTCGGCCCCATGACCATCGGCAAGGAGCAGGGCGAAGTGTATCTGGGCAAGGAACTCATCGGCCGCGACGTGCACAGCAACGAAACGGCGCAGCTGGTGGACAGCGAGATCCGCGGCTTCATTGCCCGGGCCTACGACCGCGCGCTGGACATCCTGAAAAAGCGGCGCGGGCTGCTGGAAAAGCTGGCCGCCGAGCTCTTTGAAAAGGAAACCCTGGGCACCGAGGAGATATTCGACTTCATTCTGGCCGACATCGACGAAGAGGACCGGGAACAGGTGCAGGCCAAATTCAACAAGGCCAAAGAGCTGCGTTTCGAGCACAGCGAGAGGCCGGAAACGGCGGAAGCGCCCTCCGGGCAGGCCTGAGCGAAACGGAAGCTTGCATGGACCTGGCACGCGGTGTGGCGGCGAAAGCGGCGAACTGGCTGCTGAGCAGAACGCGGGAACGCTTCATCAGCCTCACTGTGCGCAATTACCGGCTCTTTTTTTCGGGGCAGTTGTTTTCCGTGATCGGCACCTGGGTGCAGCGCACCACCATGAGCTGGTTCATCTACCGGCTGACGAATTCCGCCTTCCTGCTGGGTTTGATCGCTTTTCTGAGCATGATCCCCTCGCTGTTCGTGAGCCCCTTCGCCGGGGCCTGGGCGGACCGCTGGGACCGGCGCAAAACCCTGATCCTCACGCAATCCCTCTTCATGCTGCAGGCCAGCCTGCTGGCCGCGGGCGTGCTGAGCGGCTACATCAATTCCGCGCGCTGGTGGCCGCTGATACCGCTGGCCACCATGCAGGGTATCGTGGAGGGCCTGGACGCCCCCTTCCGGCAAAACTTCGTGCTGGACCTGGTTTCCAAGCGCAGCCTGCTGCCGAACGCCATCGCCACCAATTCCGCGATGTTCAATTCCGCCCGGCTGGTGGGGCCCTCCATCGGCGGGGCGATGATCGTGGCATTTGGAGAAGGCATCTGTTTCCTGATCAACGCCATTTCCTATCTGGCGGTGATCGCCTCGCTGCTGGCCATCCGGATCAGCTATCCGGCCTTGAAACCCAGCGGCGCGCCCATCCTGAGCAAGATCAAGGAGGGTTGGAAGTATTCCTGGCGCAGCCTGCCGATCCGCTATCTGATCGCCAATCTGGGGGTCTTCATGCTGTTCGCGATGAGCTACGGCTCCATCATTCCGGTGTTCGCGCGGGACGTTCTGAAAGGCAATGCCGGCACCCAGGGCCTGCTGCTCACCTTTGCCGGGATCGGCGCCCTGACCAGCGCTTTTTACATGGCGGGGCGCAAAACGATCAAAGGCCTGCCCTATGTAACCGCGGTGATGGGCGGCGTGGCCAGCCTGGCGCTGATCGGCCTGGCCCTTAGCCGCAGCGTTCCCCTGAGCCTGGTCTTCATGGTTTTCATCGGCATGGGGATGACCATCATGATGAGCGCCACCAATACCATTTTGCAGAGCGTGGCCGATCCCGGGATGCGGGGCCGCGTGCTCAGCGTCTATACGATGTCCTTTCACTCCATAATGCCCTTTGGCAGTTTGCTGATCGGTTCGCTCACCAAGCAGTTGGGGCCGCAGACAGCGCTGAGCATCACTGCCGGAGTTTGCCTGTTGTGGTCTCTGAACGCGCTGCGCAAGATCCCGCAGCTGATGAAGCACATCATGCGCATGCTGGTGAAAAACAACAACACCGAGATCTACCGTCCGTTGAAAGTGACCATGGAATACCCCGGAGTGGAGGGATGAAAACCTGGCTGCATTTTGGTGGCAAAGAACCGGATTACCGCGGTTTGATGAGGGTTCAGGGCGATATCCGGATCGGGGATAAAGTGGTTCCAGCCGCCAATACCGTGATCGCCGAACAGGTTGCCGGATCAGGTATCCATCTCTGCGCGGATCAAGACAGCGGCGCGGGCTGGGGTCCGCATCCCCAGATCGCGGGGGTGGACGCTTTGATCTCAAACATTCCGGGCCAGTATCTGCTGATCCGCACCGCGGACTGCTATCCCGTGCTGCTGGCGGACGCGCAAAACCGCGCGGTGGCGGCCATCCACAGCGGCCGCGAGGGCACCCGGCTGAACATCGCGGGCAAGACGGTGCGGGCTTTGGAGGAGCATTTTGGCATCAGGCCAGCTGAACTCACCGCCCACATCGGCGCCGGCATATGCGCGAAGCACTACGAGGTGGATGAGGCCACCTGGTCTGATTTCAACGCCAGCCTGAAAGAAATGGGCTGCGCCCCTGACCCCTCCGGCTTCCGCCATCTGGACCTGCGCCTGGGCATCTTCCGGCAACTGATCGCGGCCGGGATCCCCTTTTACAACATCGAACAGGATTTTGCCTGCACCCTGGAATCCAGCCGGCATAATTCCTACCGGCAGGACGGCACCCGCAACCGCCAGATAAACCTGATTGGACTTGAATATGACTAAGACCCTCAACAACCGGGCCGGCACCGTCCGCCTGGAACTGCGAGACGACAGGCTTTCCGCCTGGCTGACCATCCGTTCTGGCGGCCGGTTGACCGACGAACGGGACATTCTGGAACTGATCGAAGAGGCGGGCATCAAAACCGGCTTTGAAGAAGCGGAAAGATACATGCGCAAACACGGAATGGAAAAGGATTTTGACACTCCCTTTCCCATCGCCATGTGCAACCGCGTGAAAGGCGAGAGCAAGCTTAACTACTTCTTCGATCTGGACCAGGCCAGGCATTTTGACGGCCGGGCGCGGCCCCAAGACCTGCCAGGTCTCACCTGCATCGAGGCTGGCACCGTGATCGCCGATTACAGCAGCAACATCTTTGAGCGGCAGGGCTCCATCTACGACATCTTCGGCGACATGCTGCAGGACGAGGAATTCGACCTGGAAGCCGTGGGCCAGATCGCCGGGGAAAACGTGAGCTTCAAGCCGGGTAAAGGCCAGTTCGTGGCTGAGAGCCGGGGTTTTGTGAGCGTGGACGAGACCGGCCGCATCTCTGTGCTGGACAGGCTGGTGATGGAAGGCGACATCAGCGGCGACGGCTTGGAACTGCGATCCCCGGCGGATCTGGAGATCCGCGGCAGCCTTGCCGGGATCAGCCTTTACAGCGCCGGGAAGGTTGAGATCCGGGGCGATCTGAGCAACTCCACGCTCAGCTGCCGGGGCGATCTGAAGCTGGAGGGCGAGGTGATAGACTGCCGCCAGCCGGGCTTGGAAGTGGGCGGAGATATCTCCTGCCGGGGCATCCGGGCTTCCCGGGTGCTGTGCCGGGGCAGGATCAGCTTTGATGAAGCCATCAGCGGCAGCGAGATCGTGGCCGCCGGCGGAATCGAGGGCGCGAGCGGCTCCATCACAGGCGGACAGACGGATTGCGGAGGCAATCTGCTGACCCGCTGCCTGGGCGATCCCGCGGGAGGCGAAACCAAGGTGGAAATCACCATCGGGCCCTATCACAAGGCTCTGCTGATGCAGATGACCAGGGAACTGGTGCGGCTGAAAGAAAAGCCGGAAGAGAATTTGGAGCTCATTGAAGGGCTGAACGCGCGGATAAAAGCCTGCGAGACCGAACTGGACGGGGAACTGAACCGGTTTTTGAACCGTCCCGGCGGGGAGAGGCTGAGCCTGCGCGTGCTGGGCGAGCTGCATCCCCCGGTGAGGGCGCGGGTGCTGAAACACGAATACTATATCCAGGGCAGGCAAAACGGCCTCGAAATCTGGGAAAAAAATTAAGGATAGAGGACATGAAACACTTACTACTGATGATTCTGACACTGGCGGCAACCCTGGGCTGGGCCCTGGAGCCCCAGTTTGCCTCCGACCCGGCCATCTCGCCGGACGGGGAGCAGGTTTGCTTTGTTTATGACAACGATCTGTGGCTGGTATCCTACAACGGAGGCGCCGCCAGCCGGCTGACGGCCACCGAGGCCGGGGAATGGGGCCCAAGCTGGTCTCCGGACGGGCAGTGGATCGCCTTCAATTCCAACCGGGAAGGTCCCACCCTGCCTTATCTGATCTCCCCCGTCAGCGGCGAAACTCGGGTGATCATCCGCGAAAGCTATACCATCAGCGACTGGTTCGCGGACGGCCAGAACCTGCTCTGCAGCCGCAATAGCATTAGCTTTGGAACATCATTTTTCCGCGTTCCGCTGGACGGCAGCCGGCCGCTGCTGTTGGCCGAGATCGGTGACCGCTATGCCACCCTGGCCCCGGATAACCAAAGCCTGGTCTTCAACCGCAACGGCAATCCCCACCGGGAATCCTACCGCGGCAGCATCGCCGGTGAACTCTGGAGCATCGACCTGGCCAGCAAACAATACAGCCGGCTCACCCACACCGATTTCACCGAGCGCTATCCCCGCTTTTCCCATCTGGACGGGGCCCTCTATTTCTGCGCCTCGGACGGCCAGCACTTTCAGATCTTCCGGGCCGACAACGGCAGGTATGATTCCCCGCGGCAACTGACCCATTTCGAGCTCTGGTCCGCCCGCGACCTCTCCATCGCCAGAAGGAACGACCGCATGGTGTTTGAGCATTTCCACGAGATCTGGCGCTGGCATCCAGTGGCGGGGGCCTCCAAACTGGAGATCGACATCAACAGCGACCTCTGGCTTCCCGACGAGCGCCGGGAAAAGATGAGCAATAGCTTTGAGGCTTTCGCCATCTCCGGCGACGGCCTGCTGATAGGCTTCAAATACAAATACGACAGCTTTTTCATGCCGCGCAAGGGCGGCGAGGTGAAACAGATCAGCCGCGACCAAAGCTCCATCGGCGACCTGGCCTTCCTGGACGACAACCGCACCCTGGCGCTGCAGATGAGGGAAGGGGGGATCAACAAGCTTTACACCGTCACCTGCGACAGCCTGATGCCAATGAGCCAGGTGCAATGGTTCGGGGCGGACAGCCTGGACGTGGAAGGCCTCAGCCGCGATCCCGGCGGCAAATGGATCCTGCGTTACGGTGACAACCGCCTCAGCGGCAGGGTCGCCGTGGCTGATTCCAGCCTCGAGGAGCTTCGCCCTTTGCAGGTGAACCGTCCCATCTCCAGCAACTTTGCCGTCAACTCCGGCGGCGACTACGCGGTCTATGCCACCACCCGCGAGGATGTGTGGATGCGGGAGCTATGGCTATATGACTTTGCCGCCGACTCCCACCGCAAGATCATGAACGACGATTCCTGGATCCGCGGTCTGGCCTGGACCCCGGATGACCGCTCCATCCTCATCGGCCGCTCCAACGGCATTTACCGCCTGGACCTCGTTCCCCGGGACGAAAACGAATACGAGGTGGACCACTGGCAAGAGATCCTCAGCCCGCCGGCCGGTAACGGAGTGGATGAGGTGATCGTCAGCGACGAGGTGCTGGAGATCACCATCGAAGCCGACAGCCTGGCGGTGGAACCGGTGCAGGAGGCAGAGCCGCGCCGCGAACTGAAGGTTGTTTGGGAAGGCATCGAAAAACGGCTCCAACCCATTCTCAGCGAGGCTGACCACTGGCTGCGCGTGGAGCGCGTGATCGACGACAGCACTTTCTACTATACCGCTCAGAAACACCCTGACGGCAGCCTTAAGCTCATGAAGGCCAACATCTTCGGTGAAAACAAAAAAGAAATCCAGGACTTGGGCCAACACGCCTCCAATCTGCGCTGGGTGGAAGAAACGGTTTACTATCTGCAGGGCGGGGCGCTACGCTGGTACGATCTGGACAAACGCAGCAAAGGCCAGCTGGGCGCTGAATTTGACTATTCCTACAGCTCCAGCCGGCTCAACACCCAGGTCTTTGAAGAGGTCTGGGGAGTGTTTGGGCTCAATTTCTACGATCCCAACATGCACGGCCAGAACTGGCAGGCCCTCTACGACCTTTATCATCCCTACGCGGCCAAGGCCCGCTCCATCGAGGACATCAGCGCTGTGGTCAATGAGATGATCGGAGACGTGAATGCCTCCCACACAGGTTTTTATCCCCGCAGGGAAGGAGCCAGGACCAGTTGGGGCCAGCCTGCCTGGCTGGGCGTGGAGTTTGATCAGAGCGAGATCCTGCCCCGCGGCATCCGCCTGCGCGTGGTCTATCCAGGTTCGCGTCTGGCCACGCTTTACGGCATCAGGGCCGGCGACATCCTCACCTATATTGACGGGACGCTGATCACGCCTTCCACCCCGCTGGATTCGCTGCTGGCAGACAAGACCGGCAAGCGGATCCGTCTGCGCCTGCTTTGCGGCGAAGAGGACAAGGAGGCTTGGTTGGAAGGTTTGAGCTGGGGCGCCAACCGCGCCCTGTACTACGATCACACCGTGGGCCTGCGCCGGGCTGTGGTTGAAGAGCTCACCGGCGGCCGGATCGGCTACATCCACATTCCGGCCATGGGTGACCGCGATCTTGATAACTTTGAGCGCGAGCTTTTCCGCGACAACGCGGACAAAGAGGCCCTGATCATCGACGTGCGCGGCAATTCCGGCGGCCACGTGCACGACCAGATCATCTCACTGCTGAACCAGGAACCCTACGCCTATTCCACCTCCCGGCGTTACAGCGGCCAGCGGAACCAGGAGCCCCGCCGCTCCTGGACTCGCCCCAGCATTGTGCTGGCGGATGAAAACTCCTTTTCCGACGGCGAGATCTTTCCCACCGTCTATCAGGAGTTGAAGTTGGGCAAGGTGGTGGGCGTGCCTTCCAGTGGCTCCGTGATCGGCACCTGGCAGTATTATCTGCTGGACGGTTCCTCGATGCGCCTGCCCGGCTCCGGCTGGTTCAAGCTGGACGGCACGAACATGGAGGGCAGCGGGGTGAGGCCGGATATCGTGGTGGAAATCAGCCCCGAAGACGAGATCGCGGGACGCGACACCCAGCTGCTGCGCGCCATTGAAGAGATCCTCAAGGAATTGCCATGATCCACCCCAGCTGCCAAGTGCCTCTTTTCAGCGGCGGAGAACAGGCCCGGTTGCCGCTGATGGCTGATGGCCAGCTTGTGCCAGGCTGGCGCATCTGGCTAATGATCACAAGCGGAAAGGGGGAGCGGCGTGTTGGCCGACCGTGACCTGCAAAACCTGATCCTGCGCGCGGAAGCCCTGATGAAGAGCAATTGGATCCACGCGGTTCAGCTGCTGATCGGGGCGGTGGAGCAAAATCCCCAGGACGCGCGGCCGCTGATCGCGCTGGGCGATTTTTACCAGAAACGCCAGCTCTTCCAAAAGGCTGTGAAGTGCTATCAATCTGCCCTGAAGCTGGATCCGGAGGACAACAAGCTGAAGCTGATCATCGGCAACACCTTCTTTGCCCAGGGCGAATATCAGCTGGCCATCGTCTATTACGACCAGATCAGCGACCCCCATTCCGACGTGCGTTACAACAAGGCTCTGGCCCTGGCCTATCTGGGCCGCAACCGTGAAAGCATCGAAATCATGAAAGATCTGATGAACGTGATCGACAACAATCCCTTCATCTATTTCCTGCTGATCGAGCAGCTGCTGCGCGTGGATGAGTATGACACCGCGCGGAAATACATCCAGAGGGCCGAGGCCAGGATAGGCCCGCACCGCCATCTGCTGCTGCTCAAGGGGCTCACCCAGGCCCACTTCAAAAACTGGCTGCTGGCCCTTGATGCTTTCATGGACTACGAGAAGAGCGGCGCCGCGCTTCAAACCGAGCATGTGCTCGTCTATGCCGATTGCGCCGTGAAATGCGGCCTGCCCGGCCTGGCCATTCCGCCGCTGGAACGGGCCATCGAACGCAACCCCTATTCGATGGGACTCTATGAAGAGATCATCCGCCTGCTCATCCAGCAGAAACACACAGACAAAGCCCGCCACTACCTGAACGAGGCCAAACGTTACTTTCCCCTGCTAAGCCCGCTGCTGCAGCTGCTGCAGTCCCGGCTGGGCAAACTGGGAGGATGAAAATGGGACTTTACAAGCTGACCAATCAGCTCAAGCATTACGCTTGGGGCTCGCTGGACTTTATTCCCCGCCTGCTGGGCAGAGAGCCGGACCCGGCTCTGCCGGTGGCGGAAATGTGGATGGGGGCCCATCCCGC
>JAEAME010002439.1_pt1 | contig 10767 bp, 7 predicted proteins | sample 8958731 | NCBI WGS metagenome assembly JAEAME01 (sample SAMN16933194, study PRJNA681113) | bioreactor sludge metagenome | isolation source: anerobic bioreactor sludge (Control) | place: India:Bengaluru | collected 2018-10-24
CGTTGCGCCCCTGCCGCCACAGCAGGTAGCTGTAGATCACCTTGGCCTGCGGCTCCACGTTGGTGCAGGCCAGCAGCCAGAGCGGCACCTGCACAAAGTTTCGACCTTTCAGGTTGCCCATGCCGTAACCTCCCTGTGCTCGATCTCCCACGGCCGCCCCGGGTCCAGCCCCATCCCCCGCAGCAGCGCGTCGACCTCTTCCACCGCCATCCCTCCCGCCTCACCTGTTCCGGAAATCCGTAACACTGTTCCGGAAATCCGTAACACTGTTCCGGAAATCCGTAACACTGTTCCGGAAATCCGTAATACTGTTCCGGAAATCCGTAATACTGTTCCGGAAATCCGTAACGCTCTCGTCGCCCGCTGCAGCCGGCAGCACAAATAGCCGCGGGCGGGCCGCGGGTCGATTACACAATTGTGAGAATCCAGTGAGCGACGGGTGGGGTGCCGGAGGGAGAGGTACGCGCAGAGCTCGGGCGATCGCGCCGGCCGGATCAGGGCCGCGCGGTCCGGCTGCCCTTGCGGGAGCCGGATGAATTGCCGCGCCGGGTCGGTCGTGTGCATGCCGATGGCGGGGAGTATAGCACAGAACTGTGATTTAGTCAAATCACACAATGAGTGAGATATATCGTAGTAAAATAGGGGATTTCACCGCAGGGGTATGGAACGCGGACTGACAGTCCGCGGCGCGCGATCAGCGGCGGGCTGACAGCCCGCCCTACGTCAGGTTGCACGAAAGAGACCCCTGGGGTTTTGAACCAAACCCCAGGGGTCTGGGGGCGCATTTGACTTTTTGCGACATCTGTGATATGATGCTTGTTCGTAAGACGAAGTGAGTTCTGGCCGTAATCAGACGAGACTGCCAGTTCATGCGGAGACTGGGCAGTCTTTTTTGTTCCGTTCACACTGCTTCGCCTTCCAACAGTCAAGTTTTGAAGGAGAGTTACACGTGACCGAAAGGGTTACAGGAACCGTCAAGTGGTTCAACAACGGCAAGGGGTATGGCTTTATCTCTCGTGAAGGTGCCAAGGACGTTTTCGTCCATCACACCGCGATCGAGGGCGAGGGCTTTCACTCCCTGACCGAGGGTCAGCAGGTCGAGTTCGAAGTCGAAGAAGGCCCCAAGGGGCCGCAGGCCGCACACGTGCGGTCTGTCTAGTCATCTGAGGAGGATGAAGCAGTGAGCAAGAGAATTTACGTAGGTAACCTCAGCTATGAGACCACCGATGCCAAGCTGTCCGAGCTCTTTGGAGCCATCGGCACCGTGGCGTCCGTGACGCTCATCACTGAGCCCGGGACCGGCCGCAGCAAGGGCTTTGCCTTTGTTGAGATGGCCGATGATGCGCAGGCCGTCGAGGCCATCAACCAGCTGAATGAGAAAGAGCTGGATGGGCGCAACATCAAGGTCGCCGAGGCGCGCCCGAAGGCCGAAGGATCCGGCCGGATGGGTGGCGGCGGCGGCCGGCGTGACTTTAGCGGTGGACGTCGTCCCCGCTGGTAAGGTCACCCGGACCTAGCTAGCTAATCAAGACAGCCGCACGGCTTTCCGCAAGCCGTGCGGCTGTTTGTTTTTCGAGACCTGTCAGGGTTGAGGAAAACCTGACGGGTCTTGACTGTGTTCTCCGCGGTCAAGTTCCCGGTACACCGCCAGGGTCTGCTGCGCCGTGCGCCGCCAGGAGAAGCGGGCGGCCCGGGCCAGGGCCCTGTCGCGCAGGTGCACGCGCAGGGACTCGTCCCGCGCGAGCGCGGCCATGCCCGCCGCCACCGCCGCCGCGTCGTCCGGGTCGACCAGCAGGCCGCCGTCGCCGACGACCTCGGGCAGGGAGGAGCGGTTGGAGACCAGGACCGGGGTGCCGCAGGCCATGGCCTCCAGCGGCATCAGCCCGAACCCCTCGTAGAGGGAGAGGAAGGCGAAGAACAGCGCCCCGCTGTAGAGCGCCGGCTTGTCCGCGTCCGGCACCCAGCCGGTGAAGCGGACCGCGTCGTGGATGCCCGCCGCGCGGGCCAGGCGCCCGGGAGCGGGGAAGAGCGGGCTATCGCCCTCCGGCAGGCGCCCGGCGACCACCAGGGCCGGGGCCGCGCCGCCCGTCTCCGCCCGCAGGCGAGCGTAGGCGGCGAAGAGGGCCTGCACGTTCTTGCGCCGGTCGAACCCGCCCAGGTAGAGGATGTAGCGCTCGGGCAGGCCGTAGCGGGCGCGGGCGGCGGCCAGCGCCGCCGGGTCGTTGACCGACCGGCAGGCCGCGTCGGCGGCCAGGTAGATCACCCGCACCCGTTCCGCCGGGATGCCCAGGTGGCGGACGATGTCGGCCTGCGAGGCCCGCGAGTCGGTGAGGATGCGGTCCGCGCGCCGCGCCGAGGCGGCCACCAGGCGCGTGTAGAGGCGCACCAGGGCCGAGCCGCGGTAGTGGGGCAGCAACAGGGGGATCAGGTCGTGCACTGTTACCACGGTGGGCACCGTGGGGAAGAGCGGCGACGCCCAGTAGGGCACGTGGGCCACGTCGACGCGGTCGCGGCGGCAGGCGCGGGGGAAGGTCAGCTGCTCGAACCGGAGCTTGTGGAGGTTGGTCCAGAAACCCGTTTTCTTGAAGAAAACGGGTTTCTGAACTAGATACTCGTTTCCCCCATCCAGGTCGCGCAGGGCGCGCAGGAGCTGCGCGCTGTACTGCCCGCTGCCGGTCGTCTCCTGCCCCAGGAACCAGCCGTTAAACCCGATGCGCATGGGAAATCAGAAATTCGGATTTCGGATTTCGAAATGCGAAATGAGGATGCAGAGTCTCCACGCCACCGTGTCTCCCTCTCTCCCCCTCTCATTTCTTCTCAGCGTTCTTGGCTTCTTGGCGGTGAAATCCTAGCCCCGCGTGCGGAAGTACTCGACCGTGATGCGCAGGCCGGTGTCCAGGTCCACCTGCGGCTCCCAGCCCAGCTCGCGCCGGGCTTTGTCCGCCGACAGGTACACCTTGAAGGCCTCGCCCGCCTTGGCCGGGCCGTGGACGTTGGGCAGGGCATAGCCGGTGATCGCCTGCAGCCGGGCGAAGAGGTCGTTGACGGAGGTGCCGATGCCCGTGCCCAGGTTGTAGGTGCCGCCATCGCCCTGGGTGAGGGCCAGCACGTTGGCCCGCGCCAGGTCGCCGACGTAGACGAAATCGCGCTCCTGGTCGCCGCTGCCGTTGATGATGGCCTGCTCGCCGGCGATCATGCGCCGGCTGAAGATGGCCACCACGCCCGCCTCGCCGTACGGATCCTGGCGCGGCCCGTAGACGTTGGCATAGCGCAGGGTGGTAAAGGCCACGCCGTGCTCCTTGCGGTAGATGGGCAGGTAGTACTCCAGGGCGGCCTTGCTCACCCCGTAGGGATCCAGCGGGCCGATCGGATGGTCCTCGTCGGCCGGCAGGTAGCGCGGATCGCCGTAGAGCGCCCCGCCGGTGGAGGCATAGATGAACTTTTTGACGCGATGCTGGCGGCACTGCTCCAGCAGCTTGACCCCGCCGGAGATGTTGACGTCGGCATAGAGCACCGGCTCGACCATCGACTCGCGGACGCTGGCTTTGGCCGCGTGATGGCAGACCACGTCCGGCTTGACCTCGGCGAACACCTTGCTCAGGTCGCTGTCGCGCAGATCCAGCACGTGCAGTCTGGCGCGGGGGTTGATGTTCTCGCGCTTGCCCGTGCTCAGGTCGTCGACGATGGCCACGTCATGCCCCGCCGCCACGAAAGCGTCCACCACATGCGAGCCGATGAACCCGGCGCCGCCGGTTACCAGTATCTTCATGAGTCTCCTTCCTGAATCAGCAGCTAGCAGCAAGCAGCAAGCAGTCAGTACATGCCGGCCGGCCCTGCAGAATAGTGCTATTATACACCAATCCGGGCTATGAGCATCACTCCGCAGGGGGCAATCTGAAAGATTGCCCCCTGGCGCTCACGTGCCGCCATTGCGAACCAAGTTCGGCAATCTCCCGCTCACAGGAGGGGATTGCTCCGATCTCGTACCACCTCGCGATCCGTCATGCCGAGTTGCCTCCGGCGCCACAGGAGATGAAAATGGGCTCGAGCCAGGTGGGGCGGACTGGCAGTCCGCCCTACATGCAGGAGCGCGGTATTTTCAGAGCAATGACTCGAGTTTCTACCGTCCCCGCGAGAATGCCAGTATAATACCCGGGACCCATGCGCATCTCACACCTCAGTCTGACCAACTTTAGGAACTATGCCCGCCTGGAGCTCGACTTGCCGCCCGGGGTGGTGATCCTGCAGGGCGACAACGCCCAGGGCAAGACCAACCTGCTGGAGGCGATCTACCTGCTGGCGCGCCTGCGCTCGCCGCGCACGCACACCGAACGCGAGCTGGTGAACTGGCTGGCGCTGGAGGAGGACCTGCCCTTTGCCCGCCTGGTGGCGCAGGTCGAGAAGGGCGGCGAGACGTCGTCTATCGAGCTATCGCTGGTGCAGAACCACACCCAGGATCCGGAGGCCAACGGCCCGGCGCTGCGCAAGGCCATCCGCGTGAACGGGGTCAACCGGCGAGCGCCGGACGCGGCCGGCCTGCTCAACGCCGTGCTGTTTCTGCCGCAGGACATTGAGCTGGTGGCCGGGTCGCCGTCGGGCCGGCGGCGCTATCTGGACGACACCCTCTGCCAGATCGATGCCCGCTATTACCGCGAGCTGCAGAGCTACAGCCGCGTGCTGACGGAGCGCAATTCCCTGCTCAAGTCGATGCGCGGCCGCAAGTACGACCCGGCCGAGCTGGCCTTCTGGGACCAGCACCTGGTAGAACACGGGGCCTACCTGACCCTGCGGCGCCGGCAGGTGATCGGGCAACTGGATGAGGCCGCGCAGCGCATTCACCTGCGCCTGACGGGCGAGGCGGAGCGCCTGCGGCTGGAGTACGATGCCAGCGTGCAGCGCGAGACGGGCCCCGGCGCGGCCTACCAAATTGCGCTGGCCATGGAGGCGGAGGACGGGCCGGCCACCGGCGCGGTTGCCGTGGCCGATGTAGCGGCGGTGTTCACCGCCCAGCTCCGCGACCTGCGCAGCAAAGAGGTGGAGCAAGGCATGTCCCTGCTGGGGCCGCACCGCGACGAGCTGCGCTTCCGGGTGAACGGCGTGGATATGAACATCTACGGATCGCGCGGGCAGCAGCGCACGACGGCGCTGTCGCTCAAGCTGGCGGAGGTGGAGTGGGTCACGCGGGAGAGGCAGGACAAGCCGGTGCTGCTGCTGGACGACGTCATTTCCGAGCTGGATGCGCCGCACCGCGGCCAGCTTCTGGCGGCCATCGACCAGGCGCAGCAGGTGCTCATGACCACGACGGACCTCGTGCACTATAGCGACGAGTTCCTCGCCTCCGCGACCCTGTGGCAGGTAAGTGCGGGGCGGATTGCGGACGGCCGGTGAATTTGAACCGCGAAGGGCGCGAAGAACGCAAAGGGAATGAAATATCTTTGCGCTCCTGGTGAGCTCTTTGATGCTCGCAGGGGGTGCGCTACTCCCGGCTTCCGCGCATGCCGCCCGAGACACGGGGTTGCAAACCGCTGAGAATAGAGGTATAAAGAGAGCATGAAAAGCCAAGCTCACTGGATTTGTCTTGTCCCGGTACTGGCGGCCGCCATCCTCTGCTGGCCGGCTACGCCGCGGCCATCCGAGGCCGCACCCGTTCCCACGTACGACGCCGCGTCCGTCCGCCCCGCTCCGGATGGCCTGCCGGGCCAGATCCTGGTGCGATACAGGTCACCACAGGGTCAGTACAGCGCACAACCCGGAACACAGTACCAGGGTCTCGACCTCGGCCTGGCCACGGGGCAAGTCCAAATCCTGGGCCGAATCCCCCAGCTCGGCGTGTGGCTCCTGCAGGTTCCACAGGGCTCGGAAGAGTCCGCCCTGAGCGAGCTGGGGCGGCAACCGGGAGTACAGTACGTCGAGCCGAACTATCAGGCCGCCGCACTGGAGACCCCCAACGACGCCGAATGGTCCAAGCAATGGGCATTGGCCAAGATCAATGCCCCACAGGCCTGGGATATCGCGCACTGCCAGGGCGTGGTCGTCGCCCTGCTGGACACCGGCGCGTATGTGCAACACCCCGACCTGGTCAACGCCCTGTGGACCAACTCGCGGGAGACTCCGGCCAACGGCATCGACGACGATGGCAACGGCAAGATAGATGACATCCATGGCTGGCACTTTTACCAGAACTGCACCACGGGCCTCTGTCTGCCCTACGAGAATCCGATCATCGATGATGAAAACGGCCATGGCACCCACGTGGCAGGCATCGCCGCAGCCGAGACGAACAATGCCACCGGAGTCGCCGGCGTTTCCTGGGGCGCACGCGCCATGATCGTCCGGGTGCTTGACCAGTATGGCGACGGCTACTACTACGACATTGCGCTGGGCATCGTCTATGCTGCCGACAATGGCGCCCGGGTCATCAACCTCAGTCTGGGCGGCGAGACACCCTCGCAGCTGATGCAAGATGCAGTCGAATATGCCTACAGCAAGGGAGCCCTGGTGGTAGCCGCGGCAGGCAACAATGGTGGCGCGGTCATGTATCCCGCCGCTTGCGACCATGCGGTAGCCGTGGCGGCCACAGATGCCAACGACCAACGCCCCAGTTTCTCCAATCAGGGTCCGGAGGTGGACATCGCCGCCCCCGGGGAAAGCATCATCAGCACCTGGCCCCAGCCTTATCTCTACTACTACAAGCGCGGGACCTCCATGGCAGCACCCCATGTTTCCGCAGCGGCGGCTCTGCTCTGGAGCTGGCGGCCGGACTGGAGCAATCAGCAAGTTCAGGACAGGCTACAGGCCCAGGCGGACGATGTCAACAGCGACCTCTATCCCGGACATGACCCCTATCTGGGCTGGGGTCGGCTGAACCTGCACCGCGCTCTGGCCGGTCTGCCGCCCGGCCCCACGGCCACGGCAACCGTCACAACGCAACCGACAGCTACCGCCACGCCGCAGGTGACGGCTACGCCCACCGCTACACCACAACCTACGGCCACCGCCACGCCGCAGCCGACGGCTACGCCGACCAGCACCGTTCCTCCACCCGTGCATCGCATCTATATCCAGCTCGTGTAGCTGCTTCCGGGAACGTCGCCAGCACCTGCCATGTTCGTAGTGACGCCGTAAGGCTTTGCCCTCCTGCCGGCACAGCAAGCCCGCCTCCCCTGTCCGGGGAGGCGGGCTTTTGCTTTCTGCTGACTGCTGTCTGCTGCTTACGGCGCCCAGTTCTTGCGCAGAGTCGGCAGGAAGAGGTAGCGCGGCTGGACAAACGTCAGGTCAAACCACCCGGAGACACCGTTGTCAGTCTCGGCAATCACGATCACCGTACCAGGGGTGGTATCGGCGATCAGCACGCAACTGGCCAGACCATCCAGGGTGGTAACGGTTGCGCACGAGCTGCTGCCGTTCTCGAACATCCCGCGGGCGGCCGTGAAGGTCACACCGATGTCCGGGCCAACCAGGTTGTTAAAGCTATCCCTGATGCGCACAAAGACAGTACTGCGTGACCTGCCATCGGCGGGAATCGCCGGTGGGACAGCCCAGACCTCAACATACGCCGGCTCATCGGGCTGGAAGTACGCCTGAGCTCCGCCCTCGGCGGAACCCGCGGTTGCGGTAATGAACACGTTCCCGGCGATCTCACGTGAGGTCAACGTACCTGTAACGAGGCCGCCCCAGGCCATCTGTTCAACCCAGAACTGCCCCGACTCGCGGAAGTAGCCCTTGGTGGTGCGCAAAGTTACCAGCGTACCATCTTCTACCGGCGTACCGCTGCAGTCCATCGTGTCCGCCACGACAATGATGTCGTACCCGTTGACGTCCCCCAGGATGGGGATTTCTTCCGGAGCAACGCTCACCTCAATCTGCGACGGCACACCGGGGCGAATCCACAGGTTCTGGAAGGCTTGCAGAGCGGACCCGGAATAGGCATAGATCTGTTCCAGGCCCAGCGGCCAGTCAGCGGCGGCAATCGGCCGGCGCTGGTCGGCGACGGCGGTAGTGGTCACCACGCCATTGTGCGTCAGGGCCGTGTAGCGGGACAGGCCAACATAGCCATAGGTCGGGCCAAACACCACCGGAGTACCATCCTTGACCAGGTTGCTGCAGGCATCACGCAACGTTGCCGTGACCACTGCCGTCCCACCACCGCAGTTGGCGATGATGTTCGTCGAGATATCCATGTAGATCACATCGGCCGGGCCGGGATCGATCACGATCGCAAAGGTGCGCACAATCGATCCCACCGTAGCGGTGAGCACGGTCGAACCCGCCGCACTGCCCGAGGTGACAATGGTATACGCCTCACCGTTGCTGGTGCTGGTCACCTCCGGCACCAGGCTTGCCGCCAGCGAGCCGATGGAGAAGGTGATGGCCGTGCCATTCTTGACTCTGTTGCCGGCACAGTCGGTGACCAGGGCCGCAACCTCCGCAATGCCACCGCAGGCCGGAACAGCGGTCGGCGACATTCGGAAGGTAACATCTCCCGGCTTCCCGGCCACCAGGTCCACCGGGAACTGCTTGGTGATGCGCCCGGCCGAGACCTGAACCCTGAGCTGAGACAGGGCCAGGTTATACGCCTTGGTGCGCACGGTAGAGGTGGCCACTCCACCTACGGTGAGCATGGACCGGTAGACCATCTCGCCCGCCGTAGCCGGTATCACATCAAAGAACACCTCCGTGCCATCCTCGACCGGGTTGCCAAACTCGTCGTGGAGGGTAGTGGTGATCATGGCTTCGCCGCCGCAGACTTCCAGAACGGTCGGGAACACGTCCAGCGTGATGGTATAGGGCAGAGCCGCCATGAAGTAGACTTCCGCTGTGGCCGGAGGCCGCCCGGTCGTGGTGATCTCCGCAGTAACCGTGGCGGTCATCACCGCCTCGGTGGAGTACAGCCGTGCGGTGGCAATACCGTTGGTCGTCGTGACAATGATCCCCGTGCCGGTTACCACACCCGGAACCACTAGCGACCCTGCATCGGTGGTCAGCGTAACTGCCGCTCCATTGACCAGGTTGCTGTACTGGTCGGTGACGGTGATGGTCAGGGTAGAGAACTGGCTGCCACTGCTGGCCGGGACCCGCCACGGGTTGGCCGAGATGGTAACCGTATACGGTTCCAGAGCCAGAAGGTCCACGGAACCAGTACCCACCAGTGTACCCACCCGCACCGTGATGATGTCATGGCCAGCGACCGTCCCCGCCTGCAGGGTGGTGACTGCCAACCCGCCGGTCGTTGTACCAACGACGGTCTGTTCCGCCTCTGGCAGGAAGAGACTGCCCGCCAGGCTGGTGGTGAAGGTGATCGTTGTGCCATCCAGGATCGGATGGTTGTACTTGTCCCGCACGTCGGCGGTGATGGTAGAGGTAGAAGAACCATCAGCCCAGATTGCGTCGGGAACGGCCGTGACCGTGATCGTGGCGGCCGGGTTGGGCACCACGTTGACGATTTCGCCCCAGCTGTCGTTGGCCGGCGCCCCGTCATAGATCAGGCTGCTGACCAGCGCCACGTTGATACGCGGATCGGGAATGGATGGCCAGAGTGCCGCCGGATCCGGCCGGGCGACCACCGTGATGTATCCCGTTGCCTTGGCGGCCACGTTTCCGACCGGCCAGACGCAGACGCCGGCGGTCACCGTCGGCGGCGGCAACGTGGGCGTCGCTTTGTAGGTCACATACGAGAAATCAAGCGGCAGCTCGTCGGTGACCACCACTCCCTTGGCTACCGCGGGTCCCGCGTTGTAGTAGCGGATGGTGTACGTGATGTTGTTGCCGGGGCTCACCTGCGGCTGCGACGCGGTCTTGCTGATCGAGACGTCCGTGCCCTGGAAGACCACATCCACGGTATCCTGCAGGGTCGGGACGACGTCGTAGGGCGGCGCCGGCGCCAGGTTAAGGTAGACCCGGCCATCGTAGACCGTAGCCCATACCGTGGCCGTATCGGAGATCGGCACCGACGTGAGGTTGGTCACAATTCGCCCGTTGGCCTGCACGGTTCCACCGGAGCGGAAGGCATCTACCCAGATGCTGCCCGCATCGCCTGGATGAATGCGCGCTGTGATGGTGTGCACACCGGTGGCGCTAAGAGCGGTGGTGATCACCTCCTCGACGCGCCATTCACCGCCAGCCACACCCGAGTTCATATCGATGACCTTGAGCACGCTGCCATCCACCGACACGTCAGCCCTGGCACCCGGGGCGGACTTGACGTAGACCATGGACACTGCCGTCCCGGTAAAGACCCAGCTCACGGTTGCCGTGCCATCGCCAGTGCCAATGTACGTCCCGTCGCTGGCACGTGCATCGGGCCCGACAGCCCACGCACCCGTGGAGCTAACCTCGGTGCCTTCCGCTTCCGCATAGCCGTAGGGCACGCTGCCGAGAGATGTGGTGATGCCGATCATGGTGCCGGCCGGCGCAGGGGCGCCGCTAAAGTCCGTTACCGTAGCGGTGATGGTAGCGGTCGAGACACCATCGCCGGGAATCGACGTCGGGCGGGCCTGTACTTCGATCAGGGCCGGCACGCACAGGGCCGGCTCATAGAGCACCACGCCCAACGCAGCATTGTCATAGTCATGGCGAATCTCGTCCTCGATCGCGCGCCAGGTACAGACTCCCCAGTAGTTGTGCGTGGCGGTGATATCGGGGGTGTTGCCCACCAGCTCCAGCTCATAGTCGCTGTTGCCAAAAATGCGGTTGGAATTGGCCACACTGCCGCCAATCAGAATCTCGCGGATGTTGATGGCGCCGCCGGTCCTGCGCACACGAACGCCG
>JAEAME010002468.1_pt1 | contig 10766 bp, 18 predicted proteins | sample 8958731 | NCBI WGS metagenome assembly JAEAME01 (sample SAMN16933194, study PRJNA681113) | bioreactor sludge metagenome | isolation source: anerobic bioreactor sludge (Control) | place: India:Bengaluru | collected 2018-10-24
ATTATATAATTGTGCAGCGTTGCCAATGTATGCTTCTGGTTGCTGCATTGTTGGAACATCTAAGAACACGAGTGATTGCCTGAGATGATGGTTTGCCCCGAAACCTCCAATTGCGCCTGGAGAAACGCTCATTACTGCGCCGGGCTTTCCTGTCCACACGCTTTGCCCGTATGGCCGCGATCCTACATCGATCGCATTCTTCAGTACAGCGGGAACCGAACGATTGTATTCGGGTGTTATAAAAAGGAAGCCGTCAAATGATTTCACACGCTGCCTGAATTCAGTCCAGGCTGACGGTGGTTTCCCCTCATCATCATAGTCCTGATTATAGAGCGGAAGCCCACCGATCTCAATAATGTCAAGCTTCAGTGATTCAGGAGTGAGCGCTATAAGTGCTTTTGCCATTTTCTGATTGAAAGAATCTTTACGAAGGCTTCCCACAAAGACAGCAATCTTTTTAGACATATTTTACCTCCGTTGTATTTTATTATATAAGCTCTTAGTATATTTATTATGCTTATATATAATTGATATAATGATTTGACACAGGTTCGTCAAGAACTCGTCTGTACAACATCCCTGAGAAAATAGGTCAAAAAGTTGTTTTTCATTTAATTCATTTAGGAAGAAAGTCTTGTTAAGAGAGACATTTGGTTTATTTAATGAGGGAATTCTTGTCTAAGAAGATTTATAAAAGAAATATCTTGCTCTAATATAATTGATCTTCGACTTATAACTCATCAATATTATGAATAATTGTCATGTGTGGTGTTTTCTGTAAACTGTGGCACGTATCTTGAAATGTATCCCATATGTGGTAAGTGTAAACGAAAATAAAAAGTATTCTATGGATGTTTATAAACATAATGATGAAGAACGAAATAAAGATTATTGTGTATGCCAAGGAAGAAGATATGAAAGGGAATCTTATTAAAGAAATAATCGCGGGGTTGGTGCCGCAGACAAATGTGGAGACATACGGGGCTATTTCTGACTTATCGTCAAGACTGCATATGCCGCAGAGAAACTATGATATTGCCGTGCTGCTTGCTACCGGCAAAGAAGATCTTGAAGAGATATTAAAAATCAGGCCTTTTCTCAATGGTGTCCGCATTATTCTTGTTCTCCCCGATAGAGAGAGCAAAACCATTAGAATGGGCCATAGTATACGTCCACGGTATTTGAGTTTCAATGATAATCCGGTAAGTGATGTTGTGTTTGTGCTGATTAAGATGATTGAATCTGAGAGTGAAAATAAAATTGTCAGTTGAGGAGATTGTGTGATGCAGGAACGGAATCATAATTTATTTGCCCTTAAAAGTCTTCCGCTTTTTAATCCTGGCTCAAAAATGAGACTGAAAGCATACGATTTAAACAATATCGTCAGGGAACTTGGAAAAATATTATTAATAAAAATGGCGAATGGGATAGATCTGAAGATAGAGCTTGATGATAGGGCGTTGGTTATTATGGCTGACTTATTGAAGTTAAAAGAAGCCCTCTTTAAGCTAGTAGAAAACGCCATTGAAGCAATGCCTTCGGGCGGAGTTTTAGCGTTGTGTTCGAAAGAAGTATTTTTTAACAAGGCCTCAGGTGGTACAGGAAAGGATTATCTGTACGGTGCCTGCGCGCTTGTTTCGATTGTTGATACCGGGTTGGGCATGGATACTGACACACTGGAGAGAATATATGAACCTTTCTTCACCACGAGAGAAGGCCATAATCGAGGTCTTGGTTTTTCAATATCCTCTCGAATTATCAGAGATCATCATGGCATCATCAACATCAAAAGCTCGCCCAATAAAGGCACGACGGTTAATGTATATATACCCTTGGCAAAGAAAAATATTCTTAAGATTGCCCCTATACCTCTCCCATCTTCGTTTGCTGATTATGAGAATAGATTTCTGAACAAATCATTGCGGAATGAAATACTACATAAATAAAAGGAGGCCTTATGTTTGCACCAAAACAGATTCTCGTACCAACAGATTTTTCCGAGTACTCCGATAAAGCGCTCAAAGAAGCAATCGATATAGCCAGGCAACACAGCTCAACAATCCATCTTCTTCACGTTATCAGCATAGTACAACAATGTGCTGTTGATTATTGCATGGATAACAGTGTGGTAGCGGAACTGGAAAAACAGAGTACCGAAAGAGCGAAAAAAATGATGACTGACGAGACGGATAAATTTCCCGAATCGAAAACAATCACGATAATTCCCGAGGTAAGAAAAGGAACACCATATGAAGAAATACTTAAAAATCAGAAGGAAAAGAATATTGATCTCATTGTTATCGCGTCTCATGGGACGACGGGACTTTTGCATTACTTCATCGGGAGTGTGGCGGAAAGGGTGACAAAAGGTGCTAAGTGCCCAGTATTGCTTGTGAGAAGTTAATATGCGCGTTAAACATGTACACAATAATAATTAGGAGGCGTATGGTGGCTGGAAAAGAAATGAGCGAGTCGCGGGAGACGGTTATTATTACGTACGGTGATAGGGAATGTCGTAGAAAATATATATGTATGCAAGAGGAACGTATATGAAAGTGGCAATCGATGAAACTATCTGTACCGGATGCGGCACCTGTGTCGAAATATGTCCTGAGGTTTTCGAGATACAGGATGAAGTTGCAGTAAATATACTTGGCAATAAAGCGATACTGGCAGATTATGAAGAAAGCTGTCGGGAAGCTGCGGAGGCATGTCCTGTGGAGGCCATTACCATTGAAGAATAGAACTTTAAAATGCTTATCCAAAGAGGGATCTGTATTGATTAGGAATATGCGATTGGTGACGGTATCCCAAAATCTAACAAAGGGAGGTGATAAATTGTCAAATAAAAGATTTAAGGATTGGCGCGAATGTGTGCGCAAGGCTATCAAACGTATGAAATACGCCACAAGGATAGCTGGTATTTGGTATGTATCATGGCGCGACAAGAAGTTGGTATTAGATTCTAAATATTAAAATAGGAGGAAAATATTATGAAGAGATTATTAGTAGTTTTCATGGCAGTGTTGTTGTTAGCCGGTTTTGTGAGTGTAAGTGTTGCCCAGCAGTCAGAGGGTTTTGCTCCCAATAGTCCTGCGTTCGCGGGTGCAAAGGTTATGACTGCCGAAGGCACTGTTGTGGCCCATGACGTAGCGTGCCACTGTCTCGTTCTCAAAACCTCAAAAGGTGATATGACTTTTAATGACGACTATGCAAAGTTTGACCAGGAATACAACCGGGCAAAAGGTCTGAAAGTAGGTTCAAAAGCAACGGTCCAGTATAAAGCGATCAGCGGTATTAATTACGCAATGGAAATACACCAGTGAAATAAGCAGACCTTTAAAGAAAAAACATGAAAAAGGAGGTGGTTTTCCCACCTCTTTTTTCATAAAAAAATTAAGAAATATAACTACTTTTTTACATAACGTTTTTTTCGATAAACTCCAGAACGTCTTTTTTTAAGAAACATGATTCGCTGAAAATAATGAATTGTATAAGTATTGTAAATAAATACTTGTATCGATATTTACCATACAGACGTTTTGTTATTTTTTCTTATCTTTTGATTGAACAGGATATTTCGCGTTTTCCCATTCTGCCCAACCACCCTTCAGCACATACACGTTTTTATATCCTTGGTTGATCATTTGCAGCGCCACACTGGCACTGGTTGCTTCGTTCAGTCATTTGCAGTATAGAACAAGCGTTTTATCTTTCGTGTATTTCTTTATCCAGGAATCAAGTTGACCTGGATCTTCCCTGACGGCTCCCTTAATCATGGAGCTACTATCTTCCCAGTCATGAGCAGAACGTACATCAATAATGGCGATACCAGGATCACCAAGCTTTGTCTTCAGCTCTTTGATAGAGATCCTTGGAACATCCGCCGGGCTCAAGGATCTTTCCTCACAGGTTCCTGACTGAACAAGGACTAAATGCAAAATTATTGTAAAAAATAGTAACACTTTTTTCATTATCTCCTCCTTGTGCTCCTGGATTATACAAAAACTCTATGACCGATCGTCCAATATGTAAAGGGCTGTTCAGTAGGGTAAGGATGATATTTTTCATTTTACAGATAATATAAATTATCAAGATTAAGAATTAGCATGTTTAGAAAATGGTTTCCATCCATACACTTAATCTATGAAAATTTGAAGATGCCAGCAATACCCCGATAACGATGAGGAGTATACCCAAAATCTTCATGGTATATTTGACAACATACCCGTATCGTTTGATGAATTTTAATAATTGATCAAAAAGAAGGGCTGACAGGACAAGGGGGAGAGCTAATCCAAGCGAATACATGCCTAACAGATATGCACCTCGCCAGACACTTTCTTCTGTTGAAGCAATAAACAAAATGGAAGATAAAACCGGGCCTATACATGGTGTCCATCCAATAGAAAATACAATGCCCACGATAAATGAGCCAAAAAAACCCAATGGTTTTTTCTTTAAATTAATCATTTTATCTTGATTCAGGAAGGGTATTTTGATGAGATTAAGAACAAATAATCCCATAATAATGAGGAATATCCCCCCAATCCTGGAGATATAGGTCTGATAAGTGGACAGAAATTCGCCGATTATTGAGGATGAAATGCCTAACGTCATAAAAACAAAGGAAAAGCCTAATACAAAAGCAACGGAATGAATAAGCATAGTTTTTTTGAATTTTGCTGTTTTGAATTCATCAAAATCATTAATGGACATACCGCTTAAAAATACAAGGTATGAAGGTACTATCGGTAACATACAGGGTGCAAAAAATGATAGTATCCCCGAACCGAGAGCGATAATGCCGTTTAATTGCATAGAAGAAAAACCTTATAAATATTCATAATCTAATCTATTCATTTTATATATGGTTGTCAATTATCCCTATTATGGAAACTGATGAGTATACCTCTACAATGATGACATTGCGGGTCTGATATGGCGAGATATGGATGGGATCTAACCTTATATGATGAAGATCTACTTGCCGTTATACCGTGGACGCATTAGGTTAAAAAGAGAGGTTGTTATAGCACCCGTATCGGACTGGCGCTCAGATAACCAAACGTGAACTTTTATCTTGAAAAGTGATCGGTCCGAATATCAACGGAGGCGTGTAATGGGAAAGCAATTAACCGTGGATACAAATATTAAAGTTCGAAACATAATCTTCGACAATCGGTATATTGTACTTATTTTCCGTTTTATTTTGGCAGGGACCTTCTTTGTTTCTTCATCTGGAAAATTAGTGGATATCGAACGTTACTCTGTCGCCGTAGTGTATAATTTCGACATACTGCCAGGGCCGTTAGCGATCGCTTTCGGATGGTCTCTCCCATTCATTGAGTTTGCCTGTGCGGTCAGTTTTCTGCTTGGCGTGTTTACCCGTCTATCTGCCCTTGGTACTACCATGATGAGCATTTCATTTTTCATTGTCAAGGCTTTCGTGCTCTCACAGGGAAGGGATATTGAATGTGGTTGTTTCGGGGCTGTCGGATCTACGATGGCCTCTTGGAGCATATATCTGGATCCGATAGTCTTCATACTATCAGTAACAGTTCTATTCTCATCCCAGAAGAGCCGTTACTGGGTATCTCTTGGAAGTAAACTTTCAGAAAAGTTGAGCAAAAGGCTAAATCTTGTGTGGTAGAGGAAAAACCTCAGTTTATCCAGCCGTTGCTAGAAACGGCTGGATAATATATAAATTGCTACTTGGGGACAGTCGGATATTTGGCTTCGATCCAATCATGCCAGGCACCTTTCAGGGTGCTACCCTTCAAATAATAAACTTTCTGCCAGCCCGCCTTCACGTATTCTTGTGCCAAACTGACACTCGTTGAATCCTTCACTCAGGCACAATAGAGGACAATCGTCTTATTTTTGGGGTACTTCTTCATCCAGGAACCGAATTTCAAACCCTCTTCTCTCACAGCCCCTTTAATCTTTACTTTACTTTGATCCCAGTCGTATTTCGAACGCACATCAATGATGATTACATCGGATTTTCCCAGCAAGGGAAGGAGTTGCTCCTTCGTCATCGCGTGCGTATCGTCAGCTTTTACAGGACTGTAAACAAGAGCAACAAGCACCAACAGAATAGTAGATATAAGATATTTCACCATAAACACGCTCCTTAGATACGCCATTTTTAAGTATGACAGGTAAGTAAACCCCCATGCTTGTTCGTTTCATTATAATGCAGATCAAAGCTGTTCGCAAGAGGCAGGGTTCCCAGAAATGTTTTTTTACCCTATAATGTGAATCTGTTTTTTTACCGGCTTATTCTTGAGGAGAATATATGTGGCCCCTGGTCCTCCATCATTCATAAGGGCATTGGAAAAGGCGATGACCCATTTTCTGTGCATTGCCTTGATGATCCATGTTTTCAGGTGTTCTTTGAGAACCGGCATGCCTTTTGATTTGAGGCCCCTGCCATGAATGATTTTGACACATTTCAATCCTTCACGGACAGCTTCTTTGATGAAAGTTTGGAAAAGCTCACCGGCACTATCAATGGAACAGCCATGGAGATCGAGCGTTTTCTGAACAGAGAATTCACCCTTTCTCAGCTTTTCCATGGTAATGGGGTTGATACCTTCAATAAAGCCTTCCATGAATTCAGGAAGATTTGTCACATTCAATTGAAGGTCTTCATGGATTGCTTCTTCAAGGAGTTTCCGGGGATTATCGTCATTCGATGCACGCTCAGGATGTTTGATACTTCGTTTTTTAACAATCTTTCTTTTCTCTTCATCGATAACCTTCACACCTTGCATGGCATCGGAGAAGAGATCCGTGTCGTTCCCAGTGCTGATCGACGCCGCTGTTTCCGTGAATTTCTTAATGCGTATTTTATGTGTCTTCAGAAATTCAGGAAGATTGGCGAAAGGTTTATTTATGTCTTCTTTTTCCATATGCGTTAAAATTGCTCAGTTTTCTTTACGGTCAGCGAGTATGTTTTCGCCCGATCATCATATTCGATGAGTTTTACCTCAAACTCTCCTTTTTGTTTTTCATCAATGGCTATGACATCATTATATTCTGCAAGCGCCAGGCCGTTGTTGTCGCGTAGTGTCACCGTAACGGCAAGAAGGACATCTTCGGTCATGTCATTCTTTATTCTGCCTGTTATTTTCGCCCGGTAGGGCAGCGCAAGCTGAGCGCAGCAGGGAAGCTGAGAGATAAGAAAAACATGGTTTTCAAGAGTGACACCGTCTATTATGTCAATATTGCTGCACGTGAGGTTTTGAAAAGCTGAATTGTCTGAACATATTGTATTGGTAGCTGCCATTGCTAAAATGTAACATTTTTTTCGTCTGTAATCACTCCTTACCACAGGGCAGGTTGTTTTGACAACCGGTAAGTATATATAATAAATTAACTGCATGAACTGGCTGGCATATTTAATAGATTATGGCATTATAGGATGTCTCATTGTGCTTTCCGTTATTTCACTGGCTATTTTTATCGAACGGTATCTTTTTTTTAAAAAACTTACTATTGATGAACAAACAGTTGACAGAAAAAGCTTCGAAATAGAGATAACGAAACGGATGTCTATTATCGCTACGATTGGCAGTAATGCCCCCTATATAGGTCTCCTTGGGACGGTGTTGGGAATTATGCTCACCTTTTTCACGATAGGCAGGGAAGGGTATGTGGACGCGACGAAAATTATGGTAGGACTGGCCCTCGCGCTGAAGGCAACAGCTATTGGCCTTGTCGTAGCCATACCGTCAATTGTTTTCTACAATTATCTGGTCAGAAAGGTAAAAGTTGCTCTTCTTCAGTGGGACGCCAAATATGGAAGAGAAAGAATTTAACTATATCAACGTAGTCCCCTTTATCGACGTGATGCTTGTTCTCCTTACCATTGTTCTTATGACAAGTACCTTCGTGGCAAGCGGGCTCATTCCGGTGGAACTCCCGAAAGTGACAGGAAAATATGAAAATGCTCTGCGCACAAAGATTATCGAGATAGACAGATCAGGGACTATCTATTACCAGGGCGGGGTTGTTACTCTTTCAGATCTTAAAGGGAAACTTGGTGGTATGCCGAAAGATACGCCTTTTCTTATACGGGCTGACCGGGAACTGCCCCTCCAGAATTTTGTTGAAGTTCTTGATGCGGTAAAAACAATGGGTTTCAGACGCGTAAGTTTGCAGACAGAGGAACAATAATGAAAGAACATTCACTTGCCGTTTCGGTTTCTCTGTTGTTTCATATCATCATTGTGACCTTTTTTTTATGGGTTCCCTTTGATCAGTACGTAAAACCAAAGCTGATGGTCCTTGATTTTTCAATTGAGAAGGGGAGAATGATTGGGAATGGGCAAGGAGAGAAAGTTCATAGCTCAAAGCTCAAAGCTCAAAGTCAAAATCAAAAACCGGATTTAAACAGTCAACAGGCGCAACAGGAAAAACAGATAACGGAAAAAACAATAGCAAGGCAGGGTGATAATATTCGAAGGGGCGCGGTCGAGGACCCTGTGATGAAGCGGGACAGTTCGGATGCTGTTATTTCTGATCCGGCAGGTCAGGTCAAGGTTCGGGGCGAAACGGGGTCAGTTGGAACACAGTCTGCGAACGCATTAGAAAAGAAAATACCAGGCGGCAGTAGTACACGACATTTGTCCGCACTCTCGGGAAGTGAGAGGGTTATCGACTACGGAAGAGATAATTCTGGTGCGAAAGATTTTCCGTTTATAGCCAGCACCATTAGCAAGAGGTTCAAAGACAGATATCCTGACAGAGCCCGCAGGATGGGGTGGGAAGGAGAAGTGCTTCTTTCTTTTATTATTTCCGAAAATGGCACAATTCGTGATATAGAAATAACTAAAGGGGCAACCCGCAGTATCTTTAATGATGACGCCAGGGAGATACTATCAAAAATAACTTTTAAAGAAAGGCTCCCTTACCCACTCAAAGTCGAAAATTGGCGTGTTACATATCAACTGCATTAATAACTCTATAAAAAGGAATTGTTTATGAGTGTTATTCAGGACAATGGGCTTATTCTTATCATTTATAAAGACAGGAAATATCTGAAAAGGATTTCTGCTGGCCAGAGTTTCCACGGTAAAGGTGGTGCCCTTAATTATTCGGATATCATCGGCAAAGAATACGGCATCCGTCTTGGCGAATACGATATTTATGAGCCGACAATAGAAGATATTATCATGTATGCTTTCAAGAGAGAAACCCAGGTCGTCTATCCAAAAGACAGTTTTTATATTGCCTTTAAGATTAACGCGAAAAGCGGCTCAAGGATTCTTGAAGTGGGGACAGGAAGCGGCGCCCTTGCGTATGTCCTTGCCCATACGGTCGGTCCCCAGGGGAAAGTTGTTACCTTTGAGCTGGAAGAAAGACACTATAAAAATGCCAGAAAAAATATTGAAAAATATGGCGAATGGGACAATGTTGAACTGCACAATGAAGATGTAGAGAACTACTTTGATGATGGTTTTGATGCCGCCTTTATCGATGTGCGGGAACCGTGGACCTGCCTTAACAAGGTGAGGAGTCTTGTTAAAGAAAGCGCCTCAATAGGCATGATCGTGCCCACGGCGAACCAGATATCGGAACTACTGAAAGCCCTGGAAAATGGTTTTGGTCATGTTGAAGTAATGGAGATCATGCACAGAAAGTATAAAACAGTGGCAGAAAGAGTGAGGCCGCAGGACAGGATGATTGCCCACACGGGCTATCTGGTGTTTGCCCGCAGGCTCGATACAGACGCAGAGCGCACAGCACAGAAGGCATGAGTTCCGCAAATAATGAGTGTTTTCAGAGAATAACGAACTTCTTCACGTAATCTACGATCTGCCGCGGATCATCCATGATCTTGTAGATCTCCATGTCTTCCTTTGAAATTCTGCCCGTATCGAGCATGTTCGTTTTTATCCACTCTATTAGGCCGTTCCAATATGAGGATCCGACAAGGACAATAGGAAAAGGTTTCATCTTCTTTGTCTGGATGAGGGTGAGGGCTTCAGAGAATTCATCAAGTGTACCAAAACCGCCGGGCATGACGACATAAGCCATGGCATATTTGAGAAACATCACCTTTCTGACAAAGAAATAGTGGACACTGAGCTTTGTTGTTGTGTAGGGATTCTGTTTCTGCTCAAATGGCAGTTCAATATTAATACCCACCGATTTTACTCCGGCTTCTTTTGCCCCTTTATTTGCCGCCTCCATGACGCCGGGGCCGCCGCCGGTGATGATATTGAAACCGTTTTTCGCGAGTAGTTTGGCAAGTTCGTATGTATTCTCGTACAATTCTTCTCCCTTGCGACAACGCGCGCTGCCAAAAAACGTAATGGCTGGTTGTATTTCAGCAAGGTTCTCGAATCCTTCCACGAACTCGGCCATGATATGAAAAAGTCTCCATGATTCCTTGAGGGTCAAAGTATCGAGCATATACTGTTTTTCCATGGGTTCCTCTTTTACCTTGAGATTTTCTGTGCTCACATATATTATTTAGATAAGAAAGAGATGTCAAACTAAAAGTCATGGGCGATATACTGATCGGAACGAGCGGATTTTCTTTTGATGACTGGGTGGGAGTAGTTTACCCCGCGGACATAAAAAAACACGAAATGCTGCCTTATTATGAGAAATCTCTCGGTTTCAAGGCCCTCGAAGTAAATTACACCTACTACTCTATGCCTTCCATGAAGACTATGGAATCATTCGCAAGGAGGACTTCGCGGGATTTTTCCTTTATTGTAAAAGCCCATAAAAGCATGACCCACGAAAAA
>JAEAME010002469.1_pt1 | contig 10761 bp, 8 predicted proteins | sample 8958731 | NCBI WGS metagenome assembly JAEAME01 (sample SAMN16933194, study PRJNA681113) | bioreactor sludge metagenome | isolation source: anerobic bioreactor sludge (Control) | place: India:Bengaluru | collected 2018-10-24
GCAACAAGCACTTTGTGCTCCGGGTGAAAGGGGAATCGATGATCGATGCCCACATCGAAGATGGGGATTATGTTGTTGTCGAATCGCGGGAAACAGCTCAATCCGGCGACATGGTTGTGGCGCTTATCGACGAAGAGAGCGTCACACTAAAGAGATACTATCCTGAGGGCTCCCGGATCCGGCTTCAACCTTCAAACGAGACTCTTGAACCCATTATTGTGGATAGCTCACGCGTAAAGATCCAGGGTGTGATAGTCAGCGTAATGCGCAAATATCAATAGAGGACGCCATGAACAAAATTTATACCATCTCAATCAAAGGCAAAACACTGGAGAGCCGTGATCTCAAAGAACTGCTTGCGCGCGCCGTGGTCCATAAGCGGATGTCGGACCGCGCCTCGATGCTGCAGCATCTATCGCGCGGCCGGGACTCCGGTGCGAATCCGTCAGCGGGTTGCATGGCCTCGAGCGGAGCCGCAGCCGTCTGAACGTTTACGACGGATTCATCCGTGATCGGCTGACGGCGCGCTGACGGACGATTTTCTGATTGTCGAAGCACCGAACGCCATCAACGTACTCAACGCGCCCTCGCCGGCAGCATCGGCCTCGATCGCCATCCGCCGGCACGTCGCGGGGATGGCCCTAAAAAGCTTCAACCTGGCAAATGCAATCCATTGATTTACCCTTCTGCAGTAATTGCTCATTTGCGAGGACTGCCTTCACGAGGCTGTCCCGTAACTCAATTGGAGCTCGGGATCGGTATCGGAAATCGCGATCGGGAATCGGCCTTTGAAAAGAAGCAAAAGCCGATAGCGATGGTCGATACTGATAGCGATACCGATACGAATGGCGCTTAGATAGCGACATCATATCGAACTCCAATAAGGCTGCGCATGACGTTTCGTGGTTTGTTGAGAAGATGATAGGGTTTGGGGCGGCGTTTTAGCGCCCTGGGCTCAGCTCGATTCGGACGCAGCGGGAATCCCGGGATTTTTTGCTTTCCTGACCGGCGAAAAAACACTGCACATTGTTTAAGCAAAGGGGTAGGAAGAGTTTTTTATTCAACGGATTACCCCTGTTAATAACTCGTCTTTCGCAAGGTTTTCCACAACAGTTGTGAAAAACTTCTGTTTTGCGTTCCTTGAATAGAAATGAACGAATGATATAATGCCGTCCGATCCAGGCATGACCGTTTGGTTTTGTACGCGGCTTCAGGCAAACCTGGCGTTAGGATGCACGATGGCCAGATTATTTAAGAAAGACGAGAAGTTCTTTAAAATTTTTGGGCAGATGACTATATATATCCTGGAGGCTGCGGAGATTCTCGGGAATATGGTACGCCATCCCGAGGAAGATATGACTCCGCTTGCCGCAAGGATTAAAGACCTCGAGCATAAAGGGGATGAGCTGACGCACAGTGTGATCGACGAACTGAACAAAACGTTCATCACTCCGATCGATCGAGAGGATATTCACGACCTGTGCGCCGCGCTGGATGATGTCCTTGACCTGATTGACAGCACGGCAATCCGGATAGTCCTGTTCCGCATAAAGGAGCCCATTCACTCTGTTCCCGAAATGAGCGCCGTGCTATTGAACCAGGCGAAAACGATCGGTGCTGCGGTATCTGATCTGCAGGATAACGATCACGTGGTCGAGCGCTGTATCGAAATTAACAGCCTGGAAAACGACGCGGATAGGCTGTTCCAGACCGCCATAGCCGCCTTATTCGAAAATGTCAAGGACCCGATCGACGTCATCAAGCGCAAGGAAATCATCGAAACTTTGGAAGCCGCGACCGACAAGGCCGAAGATGTGGCAAATGTTTTGGAGTCTATTGTCGTAAAAAACACCTAATCAGATCGCCCCGGTTTCGGGCAGGCCGATAAGCATCGCCAGGTTCTCGCCTACGCCTGTCAGCAAATCTGAATTCTCAACATCCTGAAGCCACCGTTTGTCGATGACCTCCACTCCTGCCAGAACGCCTACAAAGCTGCCGGCAAGCGCGGCAATCGAATCGGCTGCATCTCCGGCGTTAACGGCCGACAAAACGGCCCCGGAAAAATTTCTTGGATGCTTTAGAAAGCAATAGACAGCTGCAGGTATGGTCTCGATGCAGTCGGAACTCGTGCCGATCTCGAACAACGCCTTTTCGGGCGGCAAATGCAGGATCTGTGTGGACCGACGCAGAACAGCGGCCAGATCCGCGTCCAGGTGCGCAATGTGATCGGCTGTCTCCAGAACCTGATCCCCCGGATTGGAGTGCTCGTTGCATTGCAGAAGCCGAGCCGTGAGGTAAGCGACGGCGACCGAGGCTGCCCGGGCGCAGGGTTCGTTGTGGGTGATGAGACAGTTGTCCGCCGCCGCGCGGGTAAGTGTTTCCGGATATCGGTTGAAGAAAAGCCCGATGGGCGTCATACGCATTGCCGCCGCGCAGCAGTTGCTGAAAACGCCGCTCTTGTTCCAAGGCCGCCCCATGGACAGATGCTTGCAGGCTTTCAAATTCGCTTCGGCCGGCGTCCTGTGCGGAACCGTATTCGTGTACCACGACAGCAGCGCATCAGCATGCTGGGCGGGATCCATTCTCCTGCACTCGATCAGGCATTCAGCCGTTGCCAGCATCGTCTGCGTGTTGTCCGTGTATGACCCTCGAGACAGTGATTCGCCGACATGACCCGGATGAGCTTTTACAAAGCATGAGATGGTCTTGCCGTAATACTGGCGAATCTGATCCCGGCTGAGAAACGCCGCCGGCATTCCCATAGCGTCCCCTATGGCAAAACCGGCAATTGCACCAACGCATCGGTCTTTGAGTTCATTGGGATTCATAGGATCACTTCCTTTAAACAAATTATAGCACGGGAAAATTAGCGGTTGACGATTTGCCGGGCGCGCATAAGGATAAAAGCTTTAGCGGACGGCAATTGAAGGGCTCTTTTCTCATCGTCACGGCAGTTTCCGGAGGCACTGATGCTGCTCAACCTGGTCGACTGGCTCACCATCGGCGCATATTTCCTGTTTAATATACTCATCGGTCTCTATTACAGGAAGCGCGCCACGGTTTCCACCGAGGACTATTTTGTAGGCGGACGCAAAGTGTCGTGGTGGCTGGCGGGCACTTCCATGGTTGCCACAACATTCGCCGCAGATACGCCCCTCGCCGTAACCGGACTGGTGGCAAGCCACGGAATTGCAGGGAACTGGCTTTGGTGGAACATGCTGATGAGCGGAATGCTGACCGTATTTTTCTACGCTCGTTTGTGGCGCCGCGCCGGAGTGCTGACAGACGTGGAATTCGCGGAAATCCGATACAGCGGCCGGCCGGCGGCGTTCCTGCGCGGTTTTCGCGCACTCTATCTCGGGCTTCCCATCAACTGCATCATCATGGGGTGGGTGAATCTGGCGATGGTGAAAATACTCGTGCTGATCTTCGGTATCACCAAAGTCCAGGCTCTATGGATCGTGTTCGGTATCATGGTTCTGACGGCAATGATCTCCACGCTGTCGGGACTTTGGGGCGTTCTTGTCACGGACATGTTTCAGTTCGTACTGAAAATGGGGATGATGATCGTGCTAGCCTGGTTCGCAATACGCGCGGTCGGGGGTATGAGCGCTCTCAAGGACAAGCTCCTGCAGCTTGATGTATTGCGCGCGGCGGGGGACGGAGGGCACGGCTCTATTCTTTCATTCACGCCGGACATCGGGTCCGTCTGGATGCCGATGCTGACCTTTGTCGTATATCTTGCCGTGAACTGGTGGGCAACCTGGTATCCCGGCGCGGAACCTGGCGGCGGAGGCTATATCGCCCAGCGTATCCTGTGTGCAAAAGATGAGAAAAATTCCCTCCTCGCGACGCTCTGGTTCAATATCGCGCACTATGCCGTGCGTCCATGGCCGTGGATCCTGACGGCGCTCTGCTCTCTCGTTCTCTATCCTTCGCTGGCCGACAAGGAATCCGGTTTCATCGTGACCATCATGGATCTCGGGGTATTCCCGGCGGCTCTTCGAGGCCTGATGATCGCCGCATTCGCCGCGGCGTACATGTCCACCATCGGGACGCAGCTGAATTGGGGCGCTTCCTATCTTGTGAATGACTTTTACAGGCGGTTCCTTGTCCGCGGACGAAGAGAAAAGCATTATGTGGCGGTCTCGCAGGCGGCGACCCTGCTGATCATGGTCGTTTCGTGCGCCGTTTCTTATTACCAGGATTCCATCGCGGGCGCGTGGAAATTTTTGATCGCCATAGGCGCGGGCACGGGGAGTGTCCTTATCCTGAGATGGTTCTGGTGGCGCATCAACGCCTGGAGCGAAGTATTCGCAATGGTTTCTTCGTTTTTCGTATCGCTGCTGCTGCAGATCCATTTTAAAATGAACAATGACGACCCCCTGCAGTTTGCGTGGATCGTCCTGATCACTGTTTTCTGTTCCACTGTAGTCTGGCTTGCCGCCACATTCACGACCGCTCCGGAGAAAGAGGATACCCTGATTGCCTTCTACCGGCGCGTTCGACCAGGCGCCTCATTCTGGGGACCGATCGCCCGCAAAACGCCCGATATTATTGTGCGCAATGACGGGGCCCGTAATCTTCTCGATTGGATTTGCGGCTGCTTGCTTGTCTACATGACCTTGTTTGGTGTCGGGAAACTGATTTTCGGCCAAGTGCTTCTGGGGGCGGGTCTGTTGATCATGGCGGTGCTGGCGGGCGTAATTATCTACTGGGATTTGAACCGGCGCGGCTGGAAAGCAGTCACGGATTGACCGTTTACGATGGATGCCGGACGGTTTAAAATCGAGTTGTTCCATCTCTTCGAATATCGGGGACAACCGTTTTTGACGCAGGATTGCATAAAAGCAGACCGCTGCCTCTGGCGGCGCGACTCGCAAAAGGATTCGTTTTGGTCAAACAAACGATAGCCGGTTCAAAATGCGGCATGAAATACGGGCGCATCCCGATGCCGGGGCCGGCGCTGTCAGTGGTACTGTTTGTACTGTTTTTTCTGGGGCCGCTGAGACCGGCCGGTTCCGACGCAATTCCTCAGGTTTTGAATGGGATTGATGTGCTGCGCGGGCGCAATTTTGACCTGCTCTCCGGAAAACGCGTCGGGCTTGTCACTAATCATTCGGGGGTGGCAGCGGATGGAACAGCGACCATCGATCTCCTGTTCAAGTCAAAAAATTGCCGGTTGGTGGCGCTTTTCACTCCTGAGCACGGAATTCGCGGATTACTGGACGAAAAAGTCCCATCCACCGTGGATGAAGCCACCGGGCTCCCTGTCTATAGTCTATATGAAGAAGCCAAACGGCCGGATCCCAAGGTGCTGAGGGAACTCGATATTCTGGTCTTTGATGTCCAGGATATCGGGGCCCGCTTCTACTCCTATGTGGCTACCATGGCTTACTGTATGGAGGAAGCGGCAAAAGCAAATATCCCCTTTGTCGTGTTAGACCGGCCAAATCCCGTCGGAGGCATCAAGATTGAAGGCCCGATGCTGGATGCTGACAAGACATCATTCAACGGATATATGCCGCTTCCAATTCGCTACGCGATGACAATGGGAGAACTGGCCCGCTATTTCAACACGGAAAACCGGATCGGCGCTCAACTGCGGGTTGTTCCGATGCAAGGATGGCGGCGATCCTATTATTTCTGGGATACCGGACAAGTCTGGATCAACCCGTCGCCGAACATGCGTACCGTGCCGGCGGCCCTTTTGTATCCGGGACTCTGTTTGCTGGAAAGGACAAATATATCGGTAGGGCGCGGAACGGATCGTCCGTTCGAGATTGTCGGCGCCCCCTGGATCGAGCCTGGAAGGTTTGTTGCGGCGCTTCAGGCGGCCCGCGTACCGGGCGTTCGGTACGTTCCCGTATATTTCACCCCGGATGCATCCAAACACAAAGGATTGCTGTGCGGCGGCGCGAGCCTCCTGATTACGGATGTGGACAGGCTGAACTCAGTTCTGCTGGGCCTGACCCTGGCATCCGCTCTGAATAAATTGTACCCGGATGAATTCAAAATGGATAATATAGGGTACTTCCTGGGAAATGCTTCGGCGATGAATTTGCTGAAAGCGGGTCAGCCGCCCGCCAAGGTACTTGGTTCGGACAGCGCGAATTTACGCAAATTTCTTTCCCGTCGGCAGAAGGCTTTGATTTATGATTAGCGGTCAGGGAGGAATGTACGCATGGGTCCGGTAGCGCGCAGAAAAAAGAGAAAAGACGAAATCAAAGTTACCATCGCTCCATTCCGCAACCTGGCGGATTACAAAGGCTGCGAGGATATTCAGCGGGAAGCCTGGCGCTCCCAGGATATTGACATCGTTCCTGCGCCGATGCTGATGACTGCGATCCATTCGGGCGGCATGATATTCGGCGCCTACAACAGCCTCGGAGATTTGATCGGATTCGTATTCAGCATCCTGGGTATGGTTAACGGCAAACCCATTCAGTTTTCGCACATGCTCGCGGTCCGCACCGCGTACAGAAATTTCGATGTGGCCTTTAAGCTGAAAATGGCCCAGCGCAAGGAAACACTGAAGCGGAAGATCCCCTTGATTCACTCGTCCTTCGATCCCATGCAGCCTTTGAACGCCTACTTCACGCTGGGAAAACTCGGCGCGAGGGCACATGTCTATGAGGAAAACTCATGCGGTGAAACGACCAGCCTTTTAGACAAAGGGCTTCCGACCGACCGGCTTTTCACGCAGTGGAATCTCGCGAACGCAGATGTGGTGCGGAGGCTGGAAACGGGTCCTCCGCGGAGAGATTACCGTAAGGATGTTAAGCAGAGGTCCGTTATCAATGAGCTCAAGGAGGTCGCGCCGGGAATGATGAACTGCTCTCCCGTAAAGCTCAATTGCACATCCAGTCAGTTTCTTTTCGAAGTGCCCTACAATCTTCAGGAAATCAAAAATCGCGATCTGGGCTTGGCGCTCGAATGGCAGGGCAAAATGCGCCAGGTCTTCCGCCACTATTTCAAAAAAGATTACGCAGCTTCGGATTTCTGGGTGATCGAACAGGAGGGGCATCTTCGCGCCTTTTATCTTATGGAGAAGAAAAAATAACACCATGAAACTCTGGAAAAGGCTTTACGGCACCGTATGGCTCGCCTTTTTCTCCTGCGTGATCATACCCCGATGGACGGATTCGAAAATCGGGCTTTGGGCGCATGTTGTGTTGGGCCTGGCGCTGCTCGTTATAACGCAGGTCAACGCCCGTTCCCTGCGTGCGTTGCCCGTTCCTCGCCGCTTGAAACGCATAGGAATAACGACCTCGGTTTTCGCGATGTTTCAGATCATCTGCGGCCTCGTTTTCGGCAAGGTGATGATCCTTGCGCCGGCCGCGGTGCCGGCGTTCCGGATCGCGCATGTCGTGTGCGCTTTGGCGATTCTGGCCCAGGCGTCGTCGCTGGCGACGGCATACGATATGTGGGAGGAAAAGGAATTCCAGGAAACACCGCCGCAGCCGGCCTCCTGACAGAAATGAAACCGATTGAAACGCCGGCCAATTCGCGCGTGATTGTTGCAACGACGGCCATGCTGTCGTTTATCAGCTTCTGGCGGGCTGCCGCCATAGTTCTCAACGACCTGGGATCCTCCGCCTATTACGTCGGAGGCATTTCGGAGCACGCCATCGGCAAATCGGCTCCCTGGTTCATCCTGGGGGTCATGCTATTCTCCATCGCGGTAAGAAGCGTTTACATCGAAAGCTCCATTCTGTTCGTTCGCGGAGGCGCCTATCGGGTTGTCAAAGAAGCAATGGGGCCCACTACCGCCAAGGTTACCGTTTCCGCTCTCATCTTCGACTTCCTTCTGACGGCTCCCATCAGCGGTGTTTCCGCAGGGCAGTATCTTATAGGCCTATTAAACGAGATGGCCAAGTTCTCCGGCATCCCGCTCGAGATACCGCGAGATACGGGCGCCGCTGTCTTCGCAATTCTCGTAATCCTCTATTTCTGGCGCATGAACCTGGTCGGGATCGAGGAGTCCAGTTCGAAGGCCCTGTCCATCATGAAGATCGCCAGCGTCATGGTCGTTGCGCTGCTGGTGTGGGGAGGGATCACGATACTGATGAGGGGGGGGCAACTTGCTCCTGCACCCGATCTGAAGAAGATGAAATTCACCGGAGAGGCGCTGGGCTGGCTGAAAGGAACGGCCTTGCCGGCGATACCGGTGGTCGCGCTTTTCATCGGATTTGGGCATTCAATCCTGGCCTTGAGCGGGGAGGAGACGCTCGCCCAGGTCTACCGCGAGATCGCGCATCCGAAATTCCTCAATCTGAAGAGGGCCGCTATCGCTATCTTTATTTTCAGCCTCGTTCTCACGTCGCTCGTTTCATTCCTGGGTGTGGGACTGATTCCGGACTCCGTTCGCCCCAATTACCACGACAACCTTATCGGCGGCATCGCCATGCACCTGGCCGGCCCTTTCCCGTTGCGGCTCTGCTTTCACATTTTCGTTGTGGCTGTGGGCGTATTGATGCTGGCAGGAGCCTGCAATACGGCCATCATCGGATCGAACGGCGTGCTCAACCGGCTGAGCGAAGACGGCGTGCTGCTGGACTGGTTTCGAAAACCGCACCGCGAATACGGCACAACATACCGGATTCTGAATATGATTGTGGGGCTGCAAATACTGGTCGTGATCGGCAGCCGCGGCGATGTTTTCGTGCTCGGCGAAGCCTATGCATTCGGCGTCATCTGGAGCTTCGCCATGAACGCGCTTGCCACGCTGATTCTGCGCTTCAAGCGGCCGCAGGAAAGAGAATGGAAGGTCCCCTTCAATATCCGTTTCCGGGGTTTTGAACTGCCCGTCGGACTCTCCTTCGTTACCGTGGTTCTCTTCGCCACTGCAATCGCCAATCTGCTGACCAAGAAAATGGCCACGATCTCCGGCGTAATTTTCACGGCCGGTCTGTTTGCGGTGCTCGTGATCTCCGAGCGTATAACGGCGGCAAAGAAGCTGAGCGAATCCAAAGACCTCGAAAAGTTCCTTCTGGAAGATAAAGACTCCATCACCAAGGAAACCGTGGATGTGCGGCCGGGCAACATTGTGGTGGCGGTGCGCAACTACGAGTCGCTGTACCCACTGGAGAAGGTTCTCAGGAAAGCCAACACGCGGCACCAGGACATCGTGGTGCTGACGGGACGCCGCATGCGCGGTGTCCGCCATGATCAAGGGAACCTCACCAGCGATCAGATCTTTATGCATTTCGAGGAGAAGCTCTTTTCCAGAGTGGTCGCGATGGCGGAGAAGGAAGGGAAGCGGATCGACATGCTTGTGGTCCCGGGCAACAATATCACCGATATCATCATCCGCTCCGCGCTGCAGCTCAAATCGTCGAAAGTCGTGGCCGGAATTTCCAACCGGATGTCCATGGACGAACAGGCGCGCCGCTTTGGAGAGGCATGGGAAGCAGCCGGTCCTCATACCCGCGGCCTGACCCTGGAGTTGATCGATCGACAGATGAAGTCGCACTACTTTGATATCGGGCCGCACCCGCCTCGCCTCTGGCCTGTGGATATCGGAAGGCTGCACGATCTCTGGCTCAGACTGACGAGGGAAAAATTCGGAGCCGAGTTGCACCATCGCGACGTCGTGGGTGTTGCCCTGAAGCGTCTCGACGAGGATTTGAAAAACCCGGATAGAAAGCCTGAGGTATTGCACGATTTCTATGTCGAGCTGAAAAGCGACCAGCACCGGCGCGAATCCTCGGGACACGACGGCCGCGGTTCGTAAGAACGGTTCGCCCGTCCGGCGCCTGATGGCCCGGGATGAAGAACACGCTTTTGCCAAAAAGAAAACCGCGTTTTTTTTCTATGCCTGTTTCAGTTCGCGCAGGCGTTCCTGCTAAAGCGGTCGTTACGGCGCATGCAGACTGGGAAAGGATTGTTCATGAAGACACGGACCTATCAAAACAGCATCGCGGTCCTGTTCGCTTTGACCTGGGGGCTGGTGCTGCTGGACAGGAATGCAATTTCCTTTCTGTTCCCGATCCTGATGAAGGAGTTTAACCTGAACAACGCGCAGACGGGCCAGATCGTCATGGTCACCGGATTCGGATTCGTCATCTCGTCCATATTCCTTACATCGCTGGCGGACAAATCGGGACTGAAAAGGATCTGGCTTGTCCCCGTCATCATATTATCGGGAGTTTTTTCGGGCGCTTCGGCGGTTGCAACCTCGCTGGCTGTATTTCTGCTCGTTCGGTTCCTGACCGGTTTTGCCGACGGGCCGATTTATCCTTTGATGACATCGGTGCTCAAAGTCCAGGGAGATCCGGAGAGATACGCAACCTACATCGGCTGGTCGCAATTTTCCATCGGCGTGATCGCGATGATCCTGGGTCCGACCATCACCATACAGCTGGCGGAAAAAGCAAACTGGCATTATGCGTTTATTTTTACCAGCCTGCCGACAGTGATTGTCGGAATCATCATATGGTTTGTCCTGAAGGAAACCGCGCAGACGGTTGGGAAGGTCCCCGATACGGTGCAAGGTGCCCGGCAGGCGGCTCACCAGGGCGCCATGAAATGGAGCGATGTGCCGAAGATATTTGCCTACCGCAACTGTACGCTCTCCTACATTGCGAATGTCCTGGTAATGGTGGGTTTCTGGGGCGTGGTCAGTTTTGGTACAACCTACTGGGTAAATGAAGGCGGATTGACGCTCTCGCAAACTGGGTATTTGACATCGATATCGGGAATCATCGGCCTTGGCTGGGCGATAGTGATTCCGTTGATACTGGACCGAATCGGTCGTAA
>JAEAME010002470.1_pt1 | contig 10756 bp, 10 predicted proteins | sample 8958731 | NCBI WGS metagenome assembly JAEAME01 (sample SAMN16933194, study PRJNA681113) | bioreactor sludge metagenome | isolation source: anerobic bioreactor sludge (Control) | place: India:Bengaluru | collected 2018-10-24
AACGCCTTGTCTTGAACACCATCAGTTACTAGATTTATCCAAAGTATCTGAATTGGGAACAACGGTAAGGGTAGCCAAGCGATTATGGCAAACGAGACAAGTAAGAGTTCTTGGATTGCAGTTGAAAGAAGATAGTATATGACTTTGCGAATGTTGTCAGCTATTACTCGGCCTGTTTTAATCGCGTCAACGATAACTTTTAGGTTGTTGTCTAGTATAACCATTTTTGAGACGCCTTTGGCTGCTTCTGTTCCTGATCCCATTGCGATGCCTAAGTCTGCGATTTTTAGGGCAGGAACATCATTTACGCCATCCCCGGTTACAGCCACAATTTCTCCGTTCTGTTGAAGAATGCTCACTATCCTATGTTTGTGCTCAGGCAAGATTCTAGCTAAGACCGTTGTTTTTTTCAGTGCATCATATAGCGTTTTGTCATCCATATCTTCAATTTCAATTCCTGTTAAGAGTTGATTGCCCTCTTCCCATATTCCTACGTCTCTTGCAACTGCCTTTGCAGTTAATGGATAGTCACCTGTGATCATAATGACTTTAATTCCCGCTTTCTTGGCAATTGAGATCGACTCCTTCACACCGTCCTTGGGAGGATCTAAAAATCCAATAAGTCCCACTATGTCAATCTTCCAAGAGCCAGGCTCTTTACTGGAGCCTTCTCCAACGCCAATCGCAATCACTCTTAGGCCGTTTTCAGCCATACTTGAAACTTCTTTTTCAAAGACTTGGAATTTATCTGAGTTCTTGGACATTTTCTTTAGTTCTTCGTATGCTCCTTTTACGAAGAGTTTTGGAGTTCCGTTCACCTCATTGATTGTGGCCATCAATCTTAGTTTTGTATCAAATGGGTAAGCCCATAATCTTTTGCATTTATCCCTAATTTCCTTGTAGTCCTCAACCCACCTGATTAACGCTACATCTATTGGGTCGCCTTTGTAATCGTGAGCATCGTTACATAGAACCGCTCCAAACCGAAGTTTCTCGGGGTCTAACTCATATACGTCTTTGACTGCTAGTTTTCCTGCGGTTATTGTTCCTGTCTTGTCTGAAGCTATTACAGTTGCACTGCCTAATGTTTCAACTGAAGGTAAATCTCTTGTTAGGGTTTTCTTTTTACTTAGAGCAATGGCTCCGACAGTAACAACAACGGTTACAACCAGTGGTAAGCCTTCAGGAACTGATGAAACCAGTTGTGCAACCAAAACGTAAACTATGTCTAAGAGTTCCCTGCCTTGCAAAAACCCGATTATACCTACGATTGAGAGCAGTGAGATTAGCAGTATGATGTAGCGTCTTGTGAAGAATTTAATTGCCTTTGCCAATGGGCTAATGGGCGGTGAACCTTTGGCTTTTTCGGCGATTGAAGCAAAATATGTATTGACACCTGTTTTTGTGATGAATCCTTTACCAGACCCCCGAACGACCGCTGTTCCTGTAAGCAGTAAGTTCTTTAATTCATATGGAAGAGTGTTTGATGGGAGTACGATAGAGTGATCTTTTAAAACTGGGAGCGATTCGCCGGTGAGTGTTGATTCATCAACAGTGAGTCCTGTGCTGTCGGATAGTCTCATGTCGGCTGTTACTACGTCACCCTCAGTAACAGTTACATAATCGCCAGGAACGATCTCAGATGACGGAACAATGAGGGTTTGGCCATCTCTTGTGACGTTGACTTTGCTTTCTGTGAGTTTCTTTAGAGCTCTAAGGGAAGTTTCAGCTTTTAGTTCCTGCCAGAAACCTATGACGCTATTGACCAGTATGATGAATACTATTACTATAAAGTCGGTCCATTCGCCAATTATAAGGGTTAAAAATGAAGCTGCAAAAAGTACATAAACTAAAATGCTCTTGAACTGCCTTAGAAAAATTTTGAGCTTGCTTGTTTCTACTTCCTCTAAGGTATTTTTTCCAAATATTTTGAGCCTCTTTTCAGCCTCTGTGTTTGTTAAACCTTCAGGTGAGGTAGCTAAAACTCTAGCAGTTTCATCAGCCGTTAATGATTGGACTTTATCTAATCTGAACTCTTGATTCGCTGAGGCTTCATTTTTATTAATTGGCATGCTTAAATCGTCTCCTAATAAAATATCCAACCAACTGGCGCGACATAAATTAAAAAAAGCATACTAAAAAAAATAGTGGTCAAAAAACAATAATTAAATGATATTTCTACAGAGCAACTAAAACTGTGTACGTCGTTTTAATTGTCCAAATTGGCTATCCTTTCCTAAAATAGCAATCTAAAAATAACCTAACTCTTTGCAAAAGCAATATCTACAATTTCCATAATATAATTCTTAATTAATTTACAAAAAGCCAATATGATAATGTGACTACAGCAAGACAGCTTTGTACCAAAAATGAGCAGAAAATGGAGGGGGGTTACGCGTTTGCCGATTTCTGTATTTCATCACACCACGTCTTTACTTGTTGTTCAGTCGTCTCCTGATTTTCCATAGGTCGAATAAAACCATACATTCCAACAATACGTTTTGCGCTAATAGCTGCCTTCATGATCTCCAAAGATTTCTCAGGTTTGTTCCCGTCTAAAGTAACAAATAACGCAACAGACTTTTCTTTAAAGTCATTGCTGCACATAAACTTCCTTATAGCAGGACTAATTTTTCCAGCCCAAACAGGAGTCCCAACAACTACTAAGTCGTAACCGTTAATTTCTTTGGATACCTCTATTTCCGTTAGTTTTTCTGTTATAGCATCTTTGCCGCCGTTTAAGAAACCAAATCTTCCATCCCGTTTCTTCTTATCAATTATTTCACATAAATCAGCACCTAACTGTTGAGCAATTTTTTCAGAAACGAACTTGGTTTTGCCAGTTCTTGAATAATAAGCAACTATCATTTTCATCTTCTTAGTCTCACAAGATCTAGGTCAGTTATTTTCTTTTTAAAACTTTGGACCGCTATGTTGATTTTTTTCGCTTGGAGGTCAATTCTTAGTGTTCCTTTGGTTCCATCGGTTATCCTCCAAGCAATTTGTCTTCATCTAAGAAGTCATCTGGTTTTGCTCTTGGACTTTTTTGCTTAGTAGGCGGACGCCGAAGAAGTAGTGCATTGTTAAACCAAAGCCCCAGCCGCACATTGGGAAGAAGAACCAAGGAAAATGTGGAACAGTCAAAATGTTGATGGTTACTAATGCACTATTAACTATCACATAGGCACTTAGGTTGATTTTGAAGCCTTTCTTTGCATGGTATGCTTGTTCTTGTATTGTTTGTTCAATTTTTGTTTGGGTTATTTTTTGGTTTTGCATTTTGTTTTGCCTCAAACAATCATATGGCTGAAAAACCCCATTAGTTTTATTTGACAATCCTGTGTAATACTACACAACAATGTTTAATCCCTAAGGGGTTGCTATGGCTGAAGAGAAACGCTTGGATATGCTATTTTACGAGTTGGCAAGTGAAGATAGGCTTTCCATTCTTCAACAACTATGCAATCATAGTTTAAAGATGCAGGATATCGCACGAAAACTCGATTTAACAGCTACTGAGGCATCCAGACAGTTACTGCGTCTGAGTGGTGCAAAACTAATAGAAAGACGACCTGAAGGAACCTATCTAACAACTCAGCTTGGCAAGTTATTTTTGACTCTTTCTGCCTCAATCCAATTTGTTTACAGACATGACGACTATTTCTTAAACCATGACGTGACACGTATTCCATCATCTTTCGTTAACAGGCTTGGCGAATTATCGCAAGGCACACTTGTTGCAGATTTGATTGCAAATTTAGCTAAATGGGAAGCCCTTGTCAATGCAGCACAAGATCATCTTTGGGTAATGACGCCGCGTGCTATGGGGCATCTAACACGGCTTTCGGCTGTTAAGCTATCAGAAGGATTGAAAATACATTCAATAATGAGCGAAGAAAATCGTAAATTAGATGTTAGCCTTCCATTTTCAAAGGATGCCGAGCGAAAACTCATTGATGAAGTTCCTCTTATAATGTTAATTTCTGAAAAAGAAGCGTCTGTTTCATTCCCAAGCAAACGAGCGGATGGCAATGCGGATTTTACGTCCTCTTTTTTTGGAAGCGACCTTCCTTTTCTCAATTGGGCAAATGACCTCTTCTGTCATTATTGGAAACAAGCAAAAATCTGGTATTCCCATTAGTAACTAAAAATTTAGGGATAATTATTGGCTGCCCCAGTGGAAGTCCTGTTAAGGCACAACGATGAAGAGACGTTTCGCTATCCTGTCTTGAAGGATTTGTGATCTCTCTTGCATAAGTCCTGCACAAGGTTTCTTCCCATTAAGCATACAGTAGTAATTCCGAATGTTCCCCCAGCCCATTGCCCAACCATATAGAAATTCTGTAAACCGGGCAATGTCTTGCTAACCCCTTTCTTATTAATTTCTTCAGCAAGTCCCTCAGGCGCAGGCCAAGGCTGGGCAAACCCACGGTAACCGCCAGTCCAATGCTCCACCGAAATCGGAGTGACGACATCTACAGCTTCAATCCGATCCACGAACCCAGAAAAACGATTCTCCAATCTCTGAGCAACATAATCAGCTATGCGTTTCTTGTGCTCGCGATATTTTTCTTTGTTCAGGGATAATTCTTTCCAATAATCATATTCTGATTCAAAGTTCACCTTGATTACTGTTTTACCTGCCGGTGCTAGCGATGCGTCAAAGTTGAATATTTCAATATCCAATCTGTCTCTTTCTTTACCTTCTACAATTATAGGTTGATCTAAGAAGAGCACCATTGCGTGGGGTTCATCGGTAAAGCTTCTGTTGACTCCATACCAGATTTCAAGACCAAAATATTGCGTTTTTGGATAGGATTTATAATATGATTCTATTAACTCAGTAGAGTAGCTCCCATCTAACATGCAATATACTGTAGAGTAACCATCAGCAGCAGAAATAATCAAGTCCGCAAAATGCGTAGACCCATCTTCTAGTTGTACTCCCTTCGCAACATCATTTTCAACTATAATTTTCTTTACTTTTGAGGAATAATGAACTTTACCGCCATGATCAAGATACTGTCTCTCAATATTTCTGGAAAGCGCAGCTGAACCACCAATAGGCCAACCAGCATCACCAGCATTAAGCATTGAAAGAAAAACCATAGGAACTAAGACAGGTACTTCAGATATATCGTACTGAATAGTAGGGAATGCTTTTTTAAGGAAGGCATCTGAAAACTTTTCACCGTAATCCCTTAGATTCATTTTGCCATATTTCATCAAAGTGCTCATGAGCGGCAGGATTCTTAGTTTTTCACTTAGCCCCCCAAACATTGATCCAAAAACATCTCGACCACTTAATTTACGAATTATATGGGTGAATTCTTCAATCAAGCCCCTATCGATTGGGGAGAGTTCTTTCATATGTTCCTCAAGTTTATCCACGTTAGAGTAAACAGTGAGAACTTTACCAGTTGGATCTTCGATCTGAACGAATTCATTGAAACTGTGTACGCTAGTTCCTTTCAATGCATTAAGTTCTTTCCAAAGCCTATTGTATAGTGTTCCAGTGGGTCTAGTGGAGATTCCAAAGATGTTATGAGCGGCATAATCAAAACTGTAGTCGTTACGTTTCCATGAAACGCAGACACCACCAGATTTGTTTGCCATCTCGAAAATTTTAGTCTTATAACCGTTTATTTGAGCATAAAATCCAGTTGACAAACCAGCCAATCCAGCACCAATAATTATCACAGATCTTTCTTCCATCACGACCCCTTCTTGAACACTATTTTCATTTACAGTAAATTACATTTAACCTTTAGTAAAAAATGCCCTTCTTCGGGGTCAGAGATTCAGATAAATCAGTTTTTTACTTAATTGAATAAATTTATAAGCAAATTCAAATGAAGAAATCTTTAAGTCTAAAAACCCCAAGAATGCAGGTGAGGAAAATTAAGGGTATAGTTATTTATGATTCTTCGCATGGAAATACAAAAACGATCGCAGAAACCATCGCTAATAGTCTTAAGAACTCGGCAATAGAGGTCGATCTTTTTTATATTAAAAACGTTAAGAGATTGGATGCAAAGCTGTATGACTTCTTAATTCTTGGTTCCCCCACCAAATTTGGCACAATGACTTTTGCTACAAAATTCTTTTTGGGGAGGTTAAAAAAAGATGAATGGGTCAATAAGCCTTTTGCAGCCTTCGATACAGAAAATCCAGAAAACGAGCAGCAGGCAAAAGCTCAAAATAAAGAGTGGAGCGCAGCTGAAAAGATAGCGCAGAATTTAAAAGAGAAGAAGATGAAGCAGCTTTTGCCAGTTCTAAAGGCTCTGGTTATAGGACAAAAGGGACCACTTGTAGACGGAGAAATTGATAGAGCCAGACTCTATGCAATTGAGATAGGTGTAAAATTGAACCAGACCCCGATTAACAGTCTTTGATTGATGGAAGATTTGTAATGAATAACCAATCCAGTATTGAAAAAAGTCCTAAGAAACAGATCTTCATTTCACACGGTAAAGATATGAAGTCTCTTAATGAGTTAAAAGATATCCTTACCGGCTTTGGTCTTGAACCTATAATCCTGAGTGAGCAACCAAGTTCTGGCAAAACGGTTATGGAAAAACTGGAAACTTATTCAGATGTTGGTTATGTATTTGTCATTCTCACACCAGACGATTTAGGCGGATTTGTAGAAATTGGAAGTAAATGGTCTAGACCAAAAAGGCTCAGAAAATTTCTTAAAACTGCACATAATCGTCCTAGACAAAATGTAATTCTTGAATTTGGCTATTTTGTTGGCAAGCTTGGTCGCGAGAGGGTTACTTGTTTGCTAAAGAAGCCTGTTGAGCAACCTTCAGATATGCAAGGAATTGTTTACTTAAGCTTCAAAAACTCACTAACAGAGATCAGAGAAGGAATTTTAAAAGAACTGCAAGTGGCAGGCTATCCAGTTATCTAATACTATTTTTTAGCGTATTAGTTAAAAGAGAAGCCTTTTTTGTATGTACAGCCAAAAATACTTTGCATCGCAGGGTCTTATTTATGAAACTGAGTTTATCGAACGGAATCTTTAGTAAGCTTCGTATTAACGAGAACTTTGCCGCCGCTAAAAAACTTGGCTTCCATGATATTGAATTTAACATGAAATCTATCAAGAAAGAACATGATACCGATGTATACCGTGAGCAAAAGGCGTTGGCTGCTTCGGGTTTGAATTGTCTAACTCTTCATTCGGCTGTCTTTCATGTGAAAGACCCCATCGAGGTCCATCAGGCTGTGTATTATGGGAAAATTTCGCTTGAATGCACTAGAGCGCTCAATACGTCTCTTATGACTGTGCACTCGAATGTTTCAAAAAAGTTGTCCAAAGAAGTACGTAAGCACTGTTTGACTGAGGTTTTTGGGCAGATAAAGCCTTTTGCAAAAAAGTTAGGAGTTAAATTGGCGCTGGAGAATTTGTCATTTAATTCAACAGGATTTGGCAAGAACGTTGAACAGCTAAATGAGGTGCTTGGCGTGATCGATCCTGAGGGGGATATGGGTATTACTTTTGACCTGTGTCATGCGCTCGAAACAGGGGTTGTTGATGAGTTACTTGAAGCGTATGGTAGGCGGGTCTGCAATGTGCATATGGCTAATAAGTCCCATCGACCTTTTATCGAGAAGAAGCCTGAGTTGACTAATTTTCTGTCTGAATTATATGGGTATGGTTATGATGGCCCAATTACATTGGAGTTAGACTATAAAACTTCAATGAAGGAAATTGCTAAAACAAAAGCCTTCTTTGACAAGTTACTCAGGGAATACTAATCTATTTGTTGAATTTTACGGAAGCGTATCCAACTACGCTTGAGTGATCACCTGTTATGTCGCCACTGTTGTGGTAGCTTAAAAGTTCGGCTTTTGCGTTGACACCAACGGCGTAAGTAATTAGGGCTGTTATTGGCGCGTAGCCGCATGCAGTTATATTCAAGTTTTCTACTGTGTCATAAAATCGTTTGGCATCGAGGTCAATTGCGGCTTTGAGGGCGACTTGGTCTTTTGCAGTTGCTGATTTTGCTGGTTCATAGTGGGTCATGTCTGAGGATGCAATGACAATAGTGTTGGTCGCGTCCAAAGCTTCGATGAGTGCCCTGCCTATTTCGACGGCTGAGTCGTAATCTTGCATTTGGAAACATATAGGCACTATCTTGAAAGTGTTACCGTAGAGAAACTGCAGAAAGGGAAGTTGAACTTCCAGCGAGTGCTCAAATTTATGGGCGAGTTCATCGATATCTAGGATACTTGTTTCGTGAAGTATAGCATCAGCTAGTGATGTATCGATTTCAATATTACCCAGTGGGGTTTGCCATATGCCTTCGCGCATTATTGACATTGCGCTACCTTTGCCTGTGTGGTTTGGCCCCAAAAGAACAACGGTATCAGGTTTCCCATCTTTGGCTAATTCGTAAAAACCAGTTGCAGCCACAGGACCTGAGTACATGTAGCCTGCATGTGGAGAAATTAAACCCACAATGTCTCGTGGGTGACTATGAAGATTTATTTGGGGGAGTTTTTGTGGTCCGAGCTTATGGAGGAAACAGTTTTTGAGTTGTGCTCTAAGCGCTTCGGCGTCGCCCTCATAAAATTGAGAAGCAACAACTGGACGCCGAATGCTGGCCAAACCCTTAGGGTTCCTCCTCCTCTTCGCGTGTGACTTTGGCTTCAAAGTCTTCGATTGTGACTGGTGGGTCTTTGTCTGGACCTATTTCGCCTCTTTCTCTCAGTACTTGCCGTGCTAACAGCCAGAAGATGACGGCTAAAGCTCTGCGTCCTTTGTTGTTGGTTGGGATAACTAAATCAACGCCTGCGAATTCATTGTCTGTGCTGCAGAGTGCTACGATTGGGATTCCGACTGTGCTTGCTTCTTTAACTGCTTGGGCGTCTGCACGTGGGTCACATACTACGATGACTTCGGGGTCAACTCGGTTTTTGTATTGTGGGTTTGAAAGTTGTCCTGGGATAAATCTACCGATTAGGGGTGTTGAGCCTGTTAGTTTGCAAAACATTTTGACTGGTTCATGTGCATATAGTCTTGTTGCCGCTATTGCGACTTTGGAGTGTTCATATCTTGATAAGAATTTTGCTGTTGTTCTTATTCGGTCGTCTGTTTTTTTGACGTCTAATACGAATAAACCGTCTGGTCGGACACGGTAGATAAATGGTTCCATATCGAGGGTTTTCATTCTTGTACCGATGTGAATACCTGCGGAGAGCAGGGTGTCTCTTGGTAAAAGTAGTGTTTCTTCTGGTGATGTTTCTTGAAGGTCTTCAGCTTCCTCGTCTTCTTCGGGTTCGGTCTGAGTGCTGACTTCTTCGATTTCTTCTTCTTGAGGAGTCTCTACTGTTTCGACTGGTTCCTCTTGTTCTTCTTGATTTTCTGGTTGGTTTTCTTTTACTTGGTCTTCAGACATTCTGTTTCATCTTCTTTTTAGCGTATATTTAGGTCGGCCATTTTGGCTCTGTCGCCAAGGAAATGCTCAATGCGTATGAGCTCGTTTAGCTTGGCTATGCGTGCACCTTCAACTACACCAGTTTTTATAACCGGGCATTTATAGGCTACGGCCAAATGTGCGATGTGCCAATCGCATGTGTCGCCTGACCGATGTGACACGACAGGCTTGTAACCGTTACGTTGGGCTGTTTCGATTGTTTCAGCTGCATCGGTTAGGGTGCCTATCTGGTTGACTTTGATGATGATAGCGTTTCCAGCGTTAATCTTAATTCCATTATTTAACCTTTCAGTATTAGTTGTGAATAAATCGTCTCCGCAGATTAAACAATTCTTTGATTTTTTGGTTAATTCTGCGAAGCTTTCGAAGTCGTCTTCATGGAAGGGATCTTCGACGTAGTTCAAATGATACTTTTCAATTAAAGCAAGCATGTATTCGAGTTGTTCGGCGGTATCGCGTTTTTTACCTTCGTTTTCATAGACATATTTTTCTTCTTTAGGTTTCCAAAATGATGACGCAGCGACGTCGATGCCGAAGCCGCATTCAAAGTCTAGTTCGTTGCCGACTTCTTCGCATGCTCTGGCTATAACTTCGAAAGCGTCGTCGGTGTCTATGTTGGCTATCCATGCGCCTTCGTCGCTTTTGCCGCCGTTAAAGGTAGTGCTTTTCTTTTTGAGTGAATCGCCGATTTTTTTGTGGATTTTAGAGTTAGCGATTTGGGCTTCTATGAAGCTTTCTGCGCCGTGTGGGAGGGCGAGGTATTCTTGTATTGCTGGTGCTTTACCTCGTGCGTGTGCTCCGCCACTTATGCAGTTGCCTAATGGGAAGGGCAGTGTGTTTGCGGCGTTGCCGCCTAAGAATTGGAATAGGAGTAATCCATGTGAATTCGCGGCTGCTTCTGCGTTTGCAAGGCTTATCGCGAACGCGGTGTTACCACCGATGTTTTTAAAGTCGGCGGTGCCGTCGATTTCGTGAAGAGTGCCGTCGATTTCTTGTTGGAAATCGGCATTTAAGCCTGCGAGTTCAGGTGCGATTAGGTCATCAACCTTTTTCATGGCTCCGTCAACGCCGCCTTGTGGATAGTAGATTACTTCGGCTTTTCCTCGGCTTTTGCCTGCCGGTGCGCCTGCTCGTCCAAATCCGCCTGCGGTGATTACATCGACTTCTATGGTTTCTTCTCCACGATTGTTGAAAATTTTTCGGGCGATGAGGTCCTCAATGATTGATGACACGGAACTATAACCTCAAGTGGCTATAGTTTTGTTACGCGCTTATTTTAGGTTTCGGAATGACTGTCCATGCGGTTG
>JAEAME010002471.1_pt1 | contig 10756 bp, 6 predicted proteins | sample 8958731 | NCBI WGS metagenome assembly JAEAME01 (sample SAMN16933194, study PRJNA681113) | bioreactor sludge metagenome | isolation source: anerobic bioreactor sludge (Control) | place: India:Bengaluru | collected 2018-10-24
AACGAATTGGTATTTCTTCCTGCACAAACGGAACCCTGCCTATTCATACAGGTGTAAAATTCAATGCAAAAAACAGAGAGTGCTTCAGTTTTTTCCCATGCAGGAAGACTGGTAACAGAAACATTTCATTCGGAAGGCCAGTTATTGATACAGTTGCTCTGGGACTTGGAAAACCCGGAGCCAGAACCGGAACTTTCTCAAGGCAGATTAAAGAGAATGAGTTGATTACAGGAATTTGGAATTCAATAGCAAAAGACGTTATCCGGCAAGATTTCTGTCTTGGATTACAAGCTGATGAAATTCCTGTTTATGAGAAAATGCCAAAAAGTAGCATTTATTTCACTATGGATCTTAAATAGCTTGAAATTTCATGCAAAATCTTTCTTCTTCTCTTATCTAACTATAGCAGCAAGACATTCTTTTAATTCTTGAATCACCTGTAAGTAAACACCGCCGAAAATTTAACTGTCATTCGCTTCGCTGCTTTGCCAGCCGTAGCATCTGCAGCGGCTGGTTATTCATTGTCAAACAATTGAATGACTATCGAATGACAATCGAATGGCCGTCTACCCGCCTTCCTGCACTCCTTTTCTGCTATTGCATCAGTGGGGTCTACTGCATTAAAATCATGAGCATTCTATATGCGCCTTCAGCCATTTTTGCTGCCCCCACCACGGGACATTCATAAATTATTAAATCGGAAAATGTACCTTTATTATTTTCGGGTGAATAAGCATCCTTTTACGGGATTTCCCGGGAAGAAAATAATACAAGTGAAATATGTTCGTCAAAGCCATTGAGAAAGCCTCGGGGTACTTCAGGCCCATACATGTACTTTACCGTTATTACAACGAGACCGAGCTAAGGAAGATGGCATTTAATATAATCTTTGTAAACGAATACGGAGTGGCAATTACCGCTAAGCATGTGGCCGAGCGTATCGAACAGCTGACATCCGCCCATGACAATTACCTGAGTTTTCTCAGCGAAAAGGGAAAGCTGTCAGGAACTACAAAATCCACCAAATTAAAAAGCCTCGAAACAAAGTACGGATACAGGGGCAAGGATATCTTTCCCGCAGTTCAGGCAAGCCTTAAGTTCTTTGATTGCTTTACAGAACCCTCGCCGAAGTTCAGGTTCATCCACCACTCAAGGCATGACCTTTCAATAATGTTATTTGAGAACTACGGGAAACGCCTCTGCAAGTCATATGCCAGGTTCGTGAGCGACAAAACAATATTGAAGCCCGGATTGTCGGTTTGCAAGCTGGGGTATATAAATCCGCAGTTCACCAACTATGAATACGATGCCACGAAGGATGAAATCAAATGGACAGCATACCCCGAAAGGGATCCGGCCTTCTATCCCGTCGAGGGCATAGTTACCAGAAACCTTATCAATGGGTATTATGTTTACGCTCTTGAAACAAGCTCTCCGGCACTGCCCGGACTAAGCGGCGGACCGCTTATCAACACGAAGGGGACGCTGTGCGGCATAAATACGCACGCTGCGAGCCTGGATTTTACCTACAATTTCAAAAAGGGTGATCCGAACGATGTAAGGGAGACCGTAACATTAAGCTACCAGCCTAAATTCCTGGTAGGACAATGCCTTCATGCCGACATAATCAAACTCTTCCTCAAGGCACACAAAATAAAATTCTATAAGGAATAAGAGAGGACAGGAGGCTTCTTATCAAGTGTTGGGGTATAGCAGGTATTGGGTTGCGATGTCAATCAATTGTCATTCGCTTCGCTGCTTTGCCAGCCGCAGCATATGCGGAGGCTGGTCATAGGTACCGAGTACTCGGGACGTCATTCAATTGCTAAATATTGCTAACAATTGAATGACCATGAATGACTATCGAATAACAATTGAATGACCCTGCCCGCCACCTAACTGATGTACCAGGCGCTGTAGTTTCGCTCTCTCTCCCGGCGCCACAATGTAAAAATCTGCAGTTACTTCAGTTTCTTTTTAACCAGTGTGTTTCTGCCGACGGTGTATGCATATGCCGAAGCAGGAAGGAAATGAAGTGTAACGCCGTCAAATTCAACCGTCCCCGTTTTGCTGATAGTTGTAACCAATGCGCTCTTTAAACCGCATACCTTGCAAAAGCTTACCAGGCTCCTCAACTCAGCAGGCTTCTCATAATACCTGTCCGACCATTTGATCTCCAGCGCCCAGAGAGGCTTCAGGCTGCGGTCGCTTAATCCCACCATGTCGACTTCCCCCTTCTGCCATCTCGCATACCACGGTGTAAACCATTCCCTGTGCATCCACTGGGAATATACTGCCGTTTCAACCATGCTTCCCAGGAGAGGATCATGTGGACTCAGGGGAGAGAAAAGAGCACTTCGCAGAGAGGGATTGGTAAGATAGAGCTTAAAGAAATTTTCGCGCCTGAACCTTTTTCCAGACTGATCGATTCTCTTTACCTGCCTTACCAGAAAAGCATTTTCGAGGTATTCAATGTATTTCTTTATAAGGGCTTTCTGAACACCCGACTGAATATTGAGCGACTCAAATGAAAATTCATTTCCCGTATTGTATGCTATGGTTGTGAAAAATGAATTAAGTTCCTGGACATCCCTGATCCCGTACAGGCTTGGAAGATCCCTCAGCAATACCTTGTCGACAATATCCTGCCGTATATACCTCCCCGGATTCTGCCGGATCTTTTCCGAAAAGATCACTTCGGGATATCCTCCGAAGTTGATGTAATCAAGAAAATGCCGGTTAAGCTCTTCAATATGAGGCGATGAATAGAATTCTGCAATGTTTCCCTGCCAGTCCATCCCGGCAGACATTATGATTCTTTCAAGGCCTTTAAGACCTGTATATTCATGGAACGTAAGCGGGGGAAGCATAAAATCAGTGAACCTTCCTGCTCCGCTTTCGTTGCTTTTATATTTAAGGGCAGCGGCGGCAGATCCTGAAACAATGAACTTAGTTTCCCTGTAGCTGTCGGCAAGCGATTTCAGATGAACCTCCCACTCCTTAAGGTACTGGATTTCATCAAATATCACATACCGGCCCTTCAGCTCTTCACTGCCTGATGCCTGCCTGGCCATAGACCACAGATCTTCGAGCGGGATATTGTTATAGACAGGATTCTCGACCGTTATAAAAATGATCCTGCCGGGTTCTACCCCGCTTTTGACAAGATCGTGCACGAGATGATGCAGCATAACCGTTTTCCCCACACGCCGCGGACCCATCAGAACAACAGCTCTTCGCGGCTCTGTCTCATATGCCAGGGAAGCAAAAAGTTCAAAATAGTAACGCCTCGGCAGATCATCATAGTCGCTTTCAATCTTCCCGGTTATCCACCAGGGATTCTCATACCTGATTCTGTCTATTATCTGTTCAGCTGTTACTTGATTAAGCATAGTTCATTAGCATTGAATATTACAAATATAGGTATATAAACACTATCTACAATGCTTATTTATAGTTTTCTGCATTTTTAAACAATAATTGTAATAAAAAGATGCTTATTCTGTCAATAATTGAATGACCTTATTAATCCCTGGTTTCGTTTCGTCTTCTTTCCCGCCTGAAGTGGGTGGGATCAGGTGGCGGAAACCTGAAATGAACTGGGCAGTTATTTATTACGGTGACCTCCTCGCTTCTCCATTTTTCATCCCGCTGGACAGCGTTGACCTCAACTATCGATCCATAGCCAAGTCCGAGCCTTAATGTCTTTTCCGTTGAGATGCTTATTCTAATATCTGAATCAAATGTTTTCATGAATGACCCTCTGAGGGCACCTTCCCGGCTGATCCATTTGCTTGTTACAACTCCGCTGACGCCAATGAGTCTCTTCTCTCCGCCGGGTGTAATTTGTTCATATGATATGCCCCATCGCCTGAAATTCCTGTCAATATCACTGTTCCTTGCCGTAAACTCTTTCAGCCATTCCATAAGATCAGCCAGCAAAGAAAGGATCTTAATGATCTGATCCGGTTTTTCTTCAGTTTCCTTGTGAGAAAGCTCATTCAGGATGTACATTTCCCTTGTAAGATCATCCTGAAGCTTTTCAGGGATCTCCGAAGACCAGCCTGTTATTTTGCGGCACAGATGTTTAACTGATTTACTCACATCGAATGATCCGGGGATGACATTCATCGACTTCAGAGTGTGAATGACGCATTCAATCAGGATCCTTGACTTATTGCCATATCCCGGAGCAGAACAGGCATTTCCTTCTTCAAGGCATTTCCTGATTGGGAGAAGATAATACAAAATATCCTCAGCCTCTTTTCTTCTTTCTTTATTTATTGAAACACAGGCCCCGATCACCTTCTTCAAGCCGGGATCGGAATCGACAATTCCCTTTCTTATCTCCGAGAGCCTTGCATCCAGTTCGCTCATCTGCCTGTCAAGCGACCGGCGCTCTTCCTCGTAATTAAGGAGCACCATGTGTGAATCAAGTAGTTTCTGTTTCTCTGAGAAATACTTCTCCTTTTCTTTCTGAACAATCTTTCTTTGAACATCCAAAGAGGGCAGCTTTTTTATTCTGGCCCTGAGAATCGTTGAGGATTTAATTGTCGCTCCACTATGCATCATCCCTTCGTAATAAAAGAACTGGCTCATAAAATCCCTCTTCCTGGTTTCAAGGTATATGTATTCGATGTCAGCTATATCCCTGCATTCCGGTTTAACCTGGATGGAAACGATAGGTTCATGGCTGTCTGATCGAGGCTGGTTAACGAAAATGGGATAAAGAGGATCCCTGATTAAGAGCGATTCGATTTCATGCCTGCTGTAATTCCTGAAGATTATTGCGCTGTCAGTTACAATCTTCCTTAAATAGAAAGGCTTCTTTTTAACGGCAAACTTTTCGTCAGCTTCCTTCAAGACCTTTCTGTAATCGTCAAACAGCTTAATGTCCCCGATACCGAATTTGTTGTGATCTATGCCATGAATTACCTTTTCAGGATATGTTTCGGGAGAGAGCTCCATGAAATCACCCAGCTCCTGGCTTTCTTTTTCCGGGAAGGTGTTCAGAGGCAGATATAACCATGGATGAAGTTCAGTTATCTGCTGATTGGGCACATCATTATGAATGCTCTGTGCCAGACACTCTTCCCTGGTAAAGGGCACACCGCTGTAAAACCATCCTGTTCCTCCAGGGATCATTTCAAGCCTGTCTGGCATAGAAATGAATCTCACCTTTCCGGCTAATTCCTGAACTTTTTGCCTGCTAATGCCGATAAGCATGGTTTTCACCGATAGGAAAGGAATTCTGTATTTGTCGTTTGTACATTGTGCAAAGAATTCAAGCTGGTCAAGAGTGATCAGTTTCCTGATAAGATTCGTAAATCTGTTAATGGAGTATTGCAGACCAAGGATTTCAGACCTGATGATTATGTTACCTGAGGTATTCAGGAGGTGTTCCAAGGCGAACATTGCAATTCCCGAGAGACTATTAATCTCCCGGCTGTTGATTACAACGCGTCCGAAATCCAGCGAAACACCATAATCAAACCAAAGATATAAAGTGTCGATTGAATGCTCCTTTACCTCGTAAATACAAGGACTGGCTGTCTTAACCCTGATCAATAAGTTCCCCATACCTGTTTTTATGTGAAATGATTACTGTGATTCACACAAATTTAACTATTTTGGGATGGAGAATTGATATTTCATTACAGGCTGAAGAACTATATGAAAAAAAAGATTAAGTATAATAATGGAGACTCCTATGAGGGCGAATCTGAAAATAATCTCAGGCACGGGAAAGGCATTTATACCTGGGCCAACGGCAACGTATACGACGGCGAATGGAAGAAAAATATAAGAACCGGAAATGGGAAATTCTTATGGGCAAACAAAGCCTGCTACGAAGGTGAATTCCTGGAAGACAAACGCCACGGCCATGGAAAGATGTCTTATATCGGCGGAAGCGTCTATGAAGGCGAATGGAAGAATGACAAAAGAACAGGTAAGGGCAGAATCATTTTCGACGAGGAAGATGAAAAAGGAAGGGCCTCTTACGAGGGCAGCTGGTCAGAGGATATGTTCGACGGCTGCGGTGTGATGATTTTCAAACGCGGGGACAGATTCAGCGGCAAATGGAAACACGGCAAGAAAGACGGCAAAGGCATTCACTGGTACGGTAAACAGAAGTTTGAAGGCGAATGGAAGGATGATAAAAGAAATGGTGCCGGAATCACTTTCTGGCCAGACGGATCGAGCTATGAAGACGAATACCTTGATGGAGAAAGAAATGGGAGGTCTGTATATACCGACGCCATGGGAAACAGGCATAAGCAGTTCTGTGAAGACGGGAAATTCACGGGCATAAAAGAAAACGACTGATAAAAAATCTTATTGGTTTAATGTTCCTGACAGTCAGTACAATTCATCATTTGTAAGTGTTATGCATCGATGTAATCTTATCCCTGACAGCTTCCCTTAGATGCTGAGGCTCCAGCACCTCGACATCATTCCCGTAATGAAGTATAAGCGACTCCAGCTCCCTGTTGGGGATGACCTCAATTGTGACCAGCCTTTTTTTCCTGTCAGATCTCTGCGATCCGTGCAGGGGCTTCGACTCCACATAGTCAAAACGCTCCCTGCTGAACTTCAGGACAATCTTTTCAGCTTTGCAGTTTTTAGGTACGGTGGTTCCTATGACATCTTCAAAATACTCTTTTTCGAAGTCGGTGCCGGTCCCGGTGAATTTCTCCTTCTCAGCATAATCCAGGCGCTCTATCCTGTCGAGGGCCAGACATGAAACGCTGCTGTATCCCTTTGCGCTTCCCATCAGAAACCACCTGTTGCCATACTCCTTGAGAAAATACGGTGAAAGGATTATGCTTCGCGCCTTCCTGAAACCTGCCCTGTATTTTATTTTTATGGCTTTCCGAAGCTGGATTGCATTCAGAAGCATTGAAAAATGTCCCAGTCCCTTTAGCTCCGGGTTGCCGTCAAAATCGACAATTATCCTTTGCTCAAGCTCCCTGCTGTCGGCTTCTTCTATCTCCCTGAAGAGGTCATTTAGGAAATCAAAGTGAGGGAGCCCCCTGAACTGCTGCAATACAAAAAGAGTGTCCCTGAGCCTTATCAGGTAATTGTCCTTTGGCTGATGGGCGAAGATCGAGAAGCCGGGATTTTTGTACTTGTATATCTTATTCCTGCCCCTGCCTGTCTTCCTCTCTATTTCTATGCCCCATTCTTCTTCGATTGTTTTGAGATCATTATAGAACTGCCGGTTGTTCACTGCAATTCCGCTTTCCGGCTTTCCTTCGCCGGTTTTGTTTTTCCCTCGCTTTTCTTCCCTGGCAAGTTCCTTCAGGATATCCTCACGGGTATAGTCCCTGCGGATGCTCCTCAGGCACCTGTCATATACCTGGAATCTTTTGAGAGCGCTGCTGTTTACTGGCATAACCTTTATTTAATTCAGTAAAGTTATCGATTATCTATTCCGGTCAAAGTTTTAATCATATGAAAGCGTTTCATCAATAAATCCTAGGTCTTGTCAAACAATGGCTTGCTTAGGACACGCAGCAGTTCTGTTGCTACCCATATGGGATTATCATTCCATTGTGTCCTTTCTTCAAACCTTACCTGAACCTTCTGATCCTCAGTAAGCATATAACCGGTTCTGCGATAATATTCAATCAGTTCGGGAATATGAATTCTTACCTTGTGCCAGGATTTATCCCTGTGGACAAGGGCTATCCTTATAACAGGATCGCCTTTTCCTTTGTTTTTTTCAGTCCAGGTTTCAATATACCCGACTGTAGTATCTGAGGTTTCTTCAGGATCCTGCTCAACAGGTTTGTAAATACAATGACGATACCTCATCTCGAAGCCTTTTCTGTCGAGTCCGGTTTTTTTTCTGTAGTCTGAAGCGCTTTTTGCCAGCAGGATCATTTTCAGGCAGGAATCGATAATATCATTGTTTGTAAACCCATAGTCTTTAAAAGGCGGCAGGTATTTGTTCTCCGCATGACTGGCAGAGTTCAGTATCTTGACAATATCGTTAATATGGCTTCTTATCCCGGGAGGTATAATTTCATCAGGCCAGTTGTTCGAGAGAATAGTCATTCCTGTTGTAAATGCCATGCACCTTTTGGGAATTATTCCCGTATCCTGCAGGCTGTTCCTGACATGTTCAAGAATTATCCTGACCGATGTGAGATATATGTTAGTCCTCTGGACCAGGTTATTATCCCTGTATTTAATGATATCCGTTGCCAATTTCAATACATCAGGGGGATCAACAAAATATCTTGAGTTAATTGCCTCCATGACATCCGACGGGATTACAGGGTCCTGAACGGGAGAATCGGGTTTTTTCAATTCCAATTCGATTTTCTCCGGAACAGCTGCATCAGTATATGTGACTGTTATATTTTTAAAAATTTCAGGATACTTCCGGAGAATCTCAGCAGACACATTTGTAATCATTGAAAGATTCGCGCATTTATCAAATAATCCTCCGTATGGTCCTTCCATTTCACCCGTATACTCCTCCCTCCAGAATTTTGTAGAATCGATTTCCTTTATGTTTCTGGAGAACCTTACGTGTTCAAGATTCCTGCAATTAAAGAAGGCCATTTTTCCTATTTTCTGCACCCCGTCAGGCATAATGACCGCTATGCATGGCGTATTGGCAAATGCCTCCTGGCCTATTGTGCTGACCCTGTCAAGAAGCTCAATCACCTTTTTATCAGAAAAGCTTTTTATAAGATAATTGCCTTGCTTATTGTACAAAAGCCCATCAGAAAAGGTATAAAAAGGATTATCATCAGCTACGGTTAAATTGACAATCGCATTGCATCCATCAAACTGATAGAAGCCATCGCCCGGAGAATAGAGCTCACATCCTGAAGGGATATTTATTGTCTCCATGTTACTGCAACCTGAAAATGCAAGGGGTCCCAGATTCTGAAGGCCCTCAGGCAATTCAATGTTTTTCAGGCTGGTGCATTTCATAAAAGCACCGTCATGAATCCATTTCAAGCCTGCAGGGAAATTCACTGCCTCAAGGGAGCTGCATTCCGAAAAGGCCATTGGATAAATCTCGGTCAGGTCTTCCGGCAAGGTTATACTACTGAGTTTTTCGCACTCCTCAAAGCACTGGGAGCCAATAACCGAAATGCCATCAGGTAGTTCAATGCTCTCAAGGGACTTGCAATAATTAAATGTTCCGTCCTCAAGTTTTTTCAGGTTTGAGGGCAGCTTAACTACCTTCAGGGATGTGCATCCCCAGAAAGCCGATCTCCCTATGGTTTCAACAGATTCGGGAATTTTTATCTCTGACAGTGATCTGCAATTAAAGAATGCTCCTTCATTAACAGAGCTTACACCTTTAGGTATAATAAACTCGGAGATATTACAATTTCTAAAAGCATTCTTTCCGATGAAATTAATTTTACCCGGCAAATAGATGCTGAAAAGACCTGAGTTGTAAAACGCCTTTTCTCCAATGTATTCCAGGCTTTCGGGTAAAGAGACCTTTATTGACCCTGAACGATTGCCGATATACTCACGGCAAAAGAGATGTTTCCCAAGCTGTATTGTTCCCTCTCTGATTGTATATTCACCTGATGGCCCGGGAATAAATGATACAGCGCTCTTAAGCTGCTTATTATATATAATTCCATCCTGTATTTCAAAGACCGGATTGTCATATCTGAAATGAACATCCTCAAAGCAATATCCTCCGGTAAAGAGCTGATAACCGATTTCTTTCAGAGTGGAGGGCAGGACAATTCGCCTGACATAGCTGTCGGTAAATACCCTGCCGATGATATAGGGAAATTCTTCATATGGGTCTTCCGGCCTTGTTTCATCTCCCCCCATTATTTTTTCAATTCCTTCATCGAAAATGATTTCATCAATCCGTGCTCCCCTGAAGGCTCCCATACCGATATATTTTACTCCGCCATGAATAACAAGCTTCCTTATCCGGCAATTTCTGAAGGCAACATCTTCACTAGAGTCTATTTCGGGAGGCAGCAGAAATTCTTCCCTGGCTTCAGCAGGGAACCTTAACAGTTTCCTGCTTTTCTTGTCGTATAATACTCCATCTGCCTCCTCGTACCTTTCATCAGTTATTTTGTAAATAATCTCGAGATTAGAATAATCTGAAATCATCCAGCTATTCTTTTCTGATAACTCAATATATATCCTGGTGAGAGATGTGTCGGAGAATGGTGCCTTTTCGGGTGTATTGCTTATATATTCAAATGCGGCAGGGATATGAATTGTATGAAGGCTTGAGCACCCTGCAAAGTAGTTTACTCCCAATCCCTTCAGATTCCTTGGCAGGATAACCTCCTCGAGCGAATCACAGTAATTTATCCCGCCCGAAGGTCCGTCCACATATTCCAGAGGATCGCCCCATTCCGTCATTTCCGTTAGATCGTACAAATCAAGATAGGTTATACTGTTATTTATGATCCAGTCGTTGAAATCGCCGTACCAATTTTTGATTTTGCCCCTGATCTTTACCTTTTTGCAGTTTTCGCAGTCGAGAATCATGTCAAATGCCTCATCCTCGTTATCAGGAAGATCAAGTAATGTTATATCGCTTGTTTGTTCCGTATTTTTCTTCATGAGTTGTTTGTTTAGGGAAATTTTAAAAAAAATCAGAGATAAATTAAGGAATTTTGAAAGATTATATCATGCTACCGTAAATATCAGAATTATTATTTTCAATGCAATCTTCAGCGGAAATGAAGTTCCTGTTTTTATCAACAAAGCCCCAGAGGCCATCCTTTTTTACATGGTAGAA
>JAEAME010002474.1_pt1 | contig 10753 bp, 6 predicted proteins | sample 8958731 | NCBI WGS metagenome assembly JAEAME01 (sample SAMN16933194, study PRJNA681113) | bioreactor sludge metagenome | isolation source: anerobic bioreactor sludge (Control) | place: India:Bengaluru | collected 2018-10-24
CGTGATGTTGTCGCGCGAAAGCGCAATCGCCCGGTAGCCGGCGGTGCGGAGTCGCTCCGCCGCCGTTTTCGCCAACCGGTCGAGAAGAAGGTTCAAGCGGTCGTACTCGGCGATATATTCCGGGGAAACGCCTGAGGCCATGCGATTGACGACCGAAAGATCGAGCGCGACGCTGATCGAGATCCCGCGCGGAAGGCTTGATCGCTGTTCCGGAGGAAGCGCCGACAGATCCGCGGGCAGAACGCGCCAGGCGCCCATTCGGACCAGCTCTTCGCGAAGAATTTCGAAATCGAATTCGGATATTGGGTTCGCGCTCACAGCGTCACCTCCTCGGATTCGGTGAATACGATCATCTTACGACAGCGGCGGTAAGATTGACAAGGACGGAGAATGTTTACGGAACGCGCGTTCGCATCGGACCGGAAATAATTGCTTCCGTACTTTCTTTTGACGAGTTGTCATCTTTTCAAACTGCCCGCGTTCTAATAACATTTCCGATTGCTTCGGCGGTGGATTCGCGAACACCTGCCTCCTGCGCGAATACGCTCCATTTTCCGACCGCTTCCGCGACTTCACCGATGATTTTTCTACACTTCGATGAGGGGATATCCATAATGGTTCCGCTCGTCACCAGGTCTTCCTCTGTTATGGATAATCTTTTTCCGTTGACGGTCATTTGGTGCGATGACAGCCATCGATTTTCCGGATCATACGCAAACGTCACATCGTATGCCGGCGAAAGTCTCCATTTTCCGGATCGGTCCATCAGAAAAGACATATTCTTGACATGGTCGTCCTGATTGACTGCCAAGACATTAAACACCATTCTTCTGTAAAGTTGCTCGATATCAACGGCGGGTAAGCCGATCCTTTTTCCGTACATCGCCGCTTGCTCATATCCGCACAGCCCCGGCACGTTATAATCGATATGCGCCAATGCACCGAGCGTTTGCATGTGGATTTTATCGCCCGCGTCGCCGATGCGATCGAATCGGCGGGTCATAAAATGATTTCTGCCGCCCTCTTTATAGATCCGGCATTCATTCATTTGGACCCCGGCCTCAAGCGCCATCCGGTAATATGCGTATTCGATCGCAGTGTATTGCGGCTCATCGGTCATCGCACGGTCCCCGTTCCCGCTTACTCCGTCAAATTTCATCAGCCAGTATCCGTAACCGTCACCGGCACGGATCTGTCCGGACCGGACGTCATTTGTCTCTTCATTCCATGCGATGACTGCTTTCGCCCGGGCGCCGCCCGCGGAAGTTCCGAGTTTCAGAAGTTGTTGCGCCTCGATACTCCCGGTCATCGAGAAACGGAGGTGTTCTCTGTCGTTTAATATATCCGACGCAAGTCGTACCATCTCCGAAAGATCAACCCGCTTCGCCTTATTATTCTGCGGACCGGTCGAGGGAACATATTCGAGCGCCCCCATGCCTCTTTTTCCGGTGTAACAAAGCCGCTCGATAACATTAAACGAATCCGGCGATCTTCCCTGGCTCGAAAGCCATTGATTGATGACCGCATTTCCGAATCTGTCCGGCAATGAATCCGAGATCATTCCCGGTGCTCCGTGAAACACAGTTCCCGCCAACTCGGGAAAGCGATAAACCCGACTCGAAAGCGGCATGAAGATCGGAGATACTTCGATCCCTCTTTGCACAAAATCCCGGTCATATTCAAAGGATACGACCCCGTCTTCCAAATGAATGATGCCGATACGAGTCCCCCAGAGAAACACTTCCGCCGTGTTCATTTCTCATCTCCCCAACGAATACGATCGACCGGCCGATCCGGCTTCTTTCTTGCGCGAACCCGAATTTGAGCTTTCTCTTCGCTTAAATAATACGATGGTCTTTTCGTGTTATCCGGAACCAACAAATTCAGATGATCCGCCAAATCCAGCGCCGATAATATCTTGATCAGGTTGCCGAATTGTATGTCTTCGCCGCCTTCAAATCTGGAGATGCTTCGCTCGGACACTCCGGATTTATCCGCCAACTCCTTCTGGGTCATCGGATAATCAATGCGGTATCTTTTGATCCTTTGTGCCAACATCGCGATAAACGCCGCGGATGTCATGTTCTCCGTCACGCCAATCCCCCCACATCACTGTTTTCTACACCATAACACGAAAACAGATTATTTGCAATCTTTGGCTGGTAATAGTCCGTTAAAGATTATAATGCGTCATATGTTGCGTTTTATGCTACTCATGGCACATTTGGATTTATTGCTTTTTGACTGCTTACGGGTTTTCTTCCCCAAACCGGAACCCTTCTAGTCCCTGATCTTCTTTTACTGTTCATTTCATTGTGTTACTCTTTTAAAATTACCGGGTGTTGAGGATGCCCGGCAGACTTTTTTAAAGAGAAGGAAAATAACATGACGGAAACCATTCGTTCGGAATCACCGGCCGAAAGGTCATCGGCCAAAATGACGCCGGCGCGGATCCTCTGGATCGTCCTTGCGGTCCTCGCGATCTTTGCTTTTCAACAGTTCGCGAGTATCGTCGGCGCAAGAATCGCGGATCCGCAAAACTACGAGGCACTGGATCCCGATCGGGCATTTATGCCGGTCAGTGTCCATCATGTGATACAGACGCTGATCGCGCTCGTGGCGATTTTTCTTCTCGGGAAGCTCTTTCGCATTGATTTCGGTTTTCGAAAAGGAGACGTCCGGTTCGGCATGAAGATCGTCGGCATCATGAGCGCCGTGCTTTTTTTGTATATGATCATTGCCTATATCGTCGGGTATGCCTTCGATCTGGTCCGGCCGTACGCCTATCCGCTCACTGCGCACAATATCGCCGGTACGGTGGCGTTCCAGCTTTTCCTCTCGGGCCCTTCGGAGGAGATCCTCTTCCGTGCCCTGCCGATCGCTTTTCTGGCATATGTGATGCGCCGCCGCTCGAAAATCGCCGACGCCGCCAACGTGCTGATCGTCGCGCTGCTATTTGCGATCGCGCATATCCGGTGGTCGGTCAGCCCGAACGGCCTATCGCTCACCTACGATATGATCCAGCTGATTTTCGCCTTTGCGCTCGGCACCGTGCAGGGTTTTGTCTTTCTGAAGACGAAGAGCGTCTATTATTCGATGGCGATTCACAGCATCAGCAATGTCCTCTCGGGGGGGATCGGGTATTTTATCATACTCTTTATTCTCTGATCCGATTCATTCGTGCAAAGCGCGATTGTTGACCCGCGTATATTCTTTACACCAACCAATATGATAACGCGACCGCATGGGGGATGCGGCCGCGTTTCACTCTTTGTTTTGTGATTCCTAATTTAAAGTTTAGCTTCTTACTCGACGTCCTGGAGCGCGTCATAGCCCTCCTCGCCGGTTCGAACCTTGATGACGTTTTCAACATCATAGACAAATATCTTACCGTCCCCGATGTGACCGGTGTAAAGGACTTTTTTGGCGGTTTCGATGACCTGCCGGACGGGGACTTTGGCGACGACGATCTCGACCTGGACCTTCGGCAGGAGGTTGATCTCCGTCTCGACGCCGCGGTAGAACTCGGTCTTGCCCTTCTGAACGCCGCAGCCCAGGACCTGGGTGACGGTCATTCCGGTGATGCCGATCATGTTCATCGCTTCCTTGAGCGCTTCAAACCGGCTCTGCTTGATGATAATGTCGATCTTCGTGATCTTGACGTCGGAGCCGACGGGTTTCGCCGGAAACGATACAAGCTCAACAGGAACGGCACGATCGACCGGAACCGCGTTTTCGGGCAGGACCGGCGCGGACATCTTTGAGGCAAGGTATTCCTTAAAGCGGGAAAGCTGCTTGATCGGCGCGTTGTCGGCAGAGTCGAAGTCAAGCTCGGAACGGGTGAGCGGCATATCCGGATAGGCAAGAACGCCCATCTCGGGAATATCGAGTCCCTCAAGCTCATCTTCGGGGGCAACGCGAAGTCCCCACACCTTGTCCAATATTTTGAAGAACACAAACGATATTCCGAAGCCCCAAACGACGAGGACAAGGAGCGCGATTAACTGAGCGACCAACTGGGACGCGTCCCCGAAAAAGAGACCCCTGACGCCGCCTGCAACTCCGTTTATTCCGTCGCCGTATGATCCGTCCGCGAAAAGACCGAGCGAGAGCACGCCCCAGAAACCGTTTACGCCGTGCACGGAAATCGCTCCGACCGGGTCGTCCAGTTTGAATTTCTTTTCAACGATCGGAACGGCGATACAGACGAGAATGCCCGCGATTAAGCCGATGATCAGAGCGGAAAAGGCGTTGACAAACGCACAGGGAGCAGTGATCGCGACAAGTCCGGCGAGCGCGCCGTTCGCGGTCATCGAGGGATCGGGTTTGCCGTACTTGATCCACATAAATGCCAGTGCGGTCAATCCCCCGATCGCCCCTGCAACCATCGTGTTCGTCGCAACGACGGAGAGCCGGAAATCCGAAGCGCTCAAAGTGGATCCGGCGTTAAAAGCAAACCAACAGAAGAACAGAATGATCGTTCCGATGATTGCCATCGGGATGTCATGTCCGGGAAAAGCACGCGCACTGCCGTCCTTCTTGAATTTTCCGATACGCGGGCCGAGTACGATCGCACCGGCTAAGGCGAGCATGCCGCCCATCGAGTGAACCACCGCAGATCCGGCGAAATCTACGACCCCGTGTCCGATACCGAACTTCGTGCCGAGCGTTGCGAGCCAGCCGCCTCCCCAGACCCAGTTTGCGAAAAGCGGATACAGGAAGATCGAAATGAAGAATGAAGTAATAACAACGGCGGAGTACTTCACGCGTTCCGCCATCGCGCCGGTCGGGATCGTAACCGTGGTATCCATAAAAACCATCTGAAAAAAGAACAGCGCATATATACCGGCATCGTAGGTACCCAAAAGACCGAATCCTTTATATCCGAAGATTCCGCCGAGTCCGGGTATGGACACGAGGGCATTCAGCGCTCCTCCGCCCGATCCGAGTCCGGCCGCTCCGCCCGATCCGCCCATTTGAAGGGCAAATCCGATCAGGAAATATCCGATCGCGCCGACCAGGAAAACCATGAAGTTCATCGTCATGGTATGCGCGGCGTTTTTACCGCGACAGAAGCCGGTCTCGACCATCGCAAAACCGCACTGGAAGAAGAAGACCATGAACGCACAGATCATGATCCATACGTAGTTCGAGCCGAAATACGCTTTCCCGGCCGTGGTCGCGACGTCTTTAAGCGTTTCCTCACCGGTTACGGAGACGTACGACGCACCGGTCGGATCCGCGGCGGATGAGTCGCCCTTAATCGCGTATCCGACGGCAAGAATGACGGCGACGATTATAACGAACGCCACCAGAAGCCCAAGGTACTTTTTATTGCTTTTCATATTAAACCTCCCGATTCTGATTCTGCGGATTCGAACTGTGTGATTTTTTCTGTCATTGAGATTGTTTTTGGCCGAAAAGATTCTTCAGGGAAAAGGAGCTTCCGTCCGACTCGACTTGTCCGGCAAGTCTTCTGACAGAAAGCCAATACCGCATACCGAGAAAAGCGACGACCGTTCCGAAGACTGCTCCGTGTACGGGACTTCCCAAAACCGAAAAATACATTCCGGAAAGAAAACTCACCGCGGCAAGAGCGATCCCCGTGAGAATGATCGTTGCGGCGCCGATGTACAGCGCGAGAATTTGAGGTGCTCCGGCTTTGCGATGTAGATCCGTTCTTTGGTTCATTGTTCCACCTCCTTTTTGATATAAAAAATGACGTCGGGTCCGATGTCTCGGACACAACGTCTCTGTTTATGGGTCTATACTACTCCGCGAAAACCGGACTGTCAATTGCTTTTTGCAAGTTGCATGCTATATTCTTGCATTTTATCGATTTGACGAGCCAATTGCAGGGGCGTGTCTATATTTTATGCAATTTGTCCTTGTCAATGTTGCGTTGTTGACGGCGGCTTATCCTCCGTTTAGCCCGGAAGATACGACCTTCCCGCCAGATAACTGTCGCATGCCCGTGCCGCGCCGCGGCCTTCATGGATTGCCCAGACGACCAGGCTTTGGCCCCGCCGGGCGTCACCCGCGGCGAAAACGCCGGAGATTTCCGTCGAATATGTGTTTTCCCGCGTCATGATGTTTCCGCGCTCGTCGCGTGTCAGACCGGTGTTCTCGAAAACCGTATCCTCCGGTCCGAGAAAGCCCATCGCCAGAAGAACCATGTCGGCTTTCAATTCCTTTTCGGTCCCGGGAACCGGACGCGAACGCATCCGACCGTCTTCTCCCATGGTCCATTCCACCGAAGCGGTGAGGACCCCGGTCACCCGACCGCTTTTGTTTCCGGAAAAGGATAATGCTGTCGTCTCCCATATGCGCGGATCCGTACCGAAGCGAAAAATCGCCTCCTCGTGTCCGTAATCCGTTCTGAGGATTCGCCTCCACTGCGGCCAGGGATTCTCTGCACACCGCTCCGCGGGCGGCTTGGGAAGAATTTCCAGTTGACGGACGCTTTTGGCGCCGTGCCGCAGGCACGTCGCGACGCAATCGGTGCCGGTATCGCCGCCGCCGATGATGATCACGTTTTTCCCGCCGGCATCGATCGCGCCCGCCGGCGCCCCGGCGATGCCGGCGCGTGCCGGGGCGGGATCCCCGGAAGGCGGGGCGCCGGCGGACAAAAGCGCGCGCGTGTTCGCGGTAAGAAAGTCCATGGCGAAGTAAATGCCGGACAATTCACGGCCGGGAACCAAAAGATCCCGGGGCTTGCCGGCACCGCAGCAGAAGACGACGGCGTCGTTTTCGGACAGGAGATCCTCGATCGGGATATCCGTCCCCGCCGCAACCCCGGTAATAAAACGAATCCCCGCCTGCTCCATCAGAGCAATTCTGCGAAGCACAACGCTCTTGTTGAGTTTCATGTTCGGAATACCGTACATCAGAAGTCCGCCGGGCCGGTCGGATTTTTCGTACACCGTGACACGATGGCCCGCGCGATTCAGCTCGTCGGCACAGGCAAGGCCCGCCGGGCCCGATCCGACGACGGCGACGCGCTTATCCGAGCGCGATTCCGGTATGTTCGGTACGGCCCATCCGGCCTCAAAAGCCTTTTCGATAATGTGGCGCTCATTTTGTTTAATGGCAACCATCGGGTCATACATTCCGACAGTGCAGGCGTCCTCACAGGGAGCGGGACAAACGCTTCCGGTAAATTCCGGGAAATTGTTTGTTTTAAAGAGGCGCTCATACGCCTCCTTGAAACGGCCTTTATAAAGGAGTTCGTTCCATTCCGGAATCAGGTTGTTCAAAGGGCACCCCGACGCCGCTCCGCCGAGCAGAATTCCCGTGTGACAGAACGGGATCCCGCAGTCCATACAGCGCGCCGCCTGACGGCGTTGTTTCTCGTCCGAAAAAACACCGTGAAACTCCTCATAATCGAGAAGCCTGTCTTTGGGCAGGCGATCTTCGGGCAGCGCTCTCGGGTAGAGCAAAAATCCGTCGGGTTTTGCCATGATCAATGCTCCTTCTTCATTCCCGCGTCCGGCGCGGTACTTTTGTATATTTCCTCAAACGCCGCCATCGCCGCATCCGCCCCTCGCAGTCCCGCCGCTTCCGCTCCGGCAATCGCCCGAAGCATCTGCTCGTACTCCGTCGGGATAACCCGGACAAAAAGCGCCGCCTGCTCATCAAAATTTCCCAGGATTGATCTGGCCTTCGGACTGTCCGTGCGGCGATCGTGCTTTTCGATCAACCTGCGAAGCGATTCCGTCTCCTTCGGATCTTCAATACCGCTCAGGCGGACCATCTCCGTATTGCATCTCTCGCGAAAATCACCCTCGGGGTCATAGACGTACGCGACGCCTCCGGACATCCCCGCCGCGAAGTTACGGCCGGTTTTTCCCAGAACGACGACGGTTCCTCCGGTCATGTACTCGCAACCGTGATCCCCGCAGCCTTCAACGACCGCGGACGCGCCGCTGTTTCGGACACAGAAGCGTTCGCCCGCCGTCCCGCGGATAAACGCCTCCCCCGATGTCGCCCCGTAAAGCGCCGTATTTCCGATCGCAACACCGCTATTGTCAGGCCGCGTCGAGCCGGGATGTCTGCGAACGACGATTCGTCCGCCCGACAAGCCTTTCCCGAGATAATCGTTCGCTTCACCGTTTAAAATCAGCGTCAGTCCGGGCGGGATGAACGCGCCGAAACTTTGTCCGGCCGAGCCGGTGAACTCCAACCGGATCGTATCGTCCGGGAGTCCATCGCTTCCGAATTTTGCGGTCATCTCGGCGCCCAGTTGGGTGCCGACGGCGCGATCGACGTTGCGGATCGCGAGCGAGGCCGTTACCGTGCGCTTTTCGAGGAGCGCCTTCTCGCTCAATGGAATCAATATCTGATGGTCCATCGTATTTTCCAAATGATGCTCCTGCGTACGGGTGCGCCGGGCACTCCGGACGTCGCGCGACGGCGGCGCGAAAAGGAGCTGCGACAGATCGATTTTAGAGGCTTTTCGATAGGCGATATTGCGAAGCGGGCGTAAAAGATCGGAGCGTCCGATCATCTCGTCCATCGTTCGAAAACCGTGCTCCGCCATGTACTCGCGCACCTCCGCGGCGATGAACCGCATGAAATTGACGACGTACTCCGGCTTTCCGGTAAAACGCCCCCGGAGCTTGGGATTCTGCGTCGCCACGCCGACCGGGCAGGTATCGAGATTGCAGACGCGCATCATCACACACCCCAAAGAAACCAGCGGAGCGGTCGCGAATCCGAATTCCTCCGCTCCGAGAAGCGCCGCGACGATCACGTCGCGCCCGGTCAGGAGTTTTCCGTCAACCTCGACAGCGATCCGGTCTCTCAGGTTGTTTAAAAGAAGGGTCTGTTGTGTTTCCGCGAGACCCAGTTCCCAGGGAAGCCCCGCATGCCGGATGCTCGTTCTCGGGGACGCACCGGTCCCCCCGTCATACCCGCTGATGAGGACGACGTCCGCTCTTCCTTTTGCGACACCCGCCGCGACCGTGCCCACTCCGGCTTCCGAAACCAGTTTGACGCTGACCCGCGCGTATTTATTTGCGTTTTTCAGATCGAAAATCAATTCGGCAAGATCCTCGATCGAGTAAATATCATGGTGCGGAGGAGGAGAGATCAAGCCGACCCCGGGGGTCGAATGACGCGTTTGCGCGATCCACGGATAGACCTTCGGTCCCGGAAGCTGCCCGCCCTCTCCGGGCTTTGCACCCTGTGCCATCTTGATTTGAAGCTCTTTGGCACTGAAAAGATACGAGGCGGTCACGCCGAAGCGACCCGAGGCAATCTGTTTGATCGCGCTGTTTTTCGAGTCGCCGTCCGGAAGAATCCGGAAACGCTCGGGATCCTCCCCGCCCTCTCCCGAATTGCTCTTTCCGCCGAGCCGGTTCATGGCGACGGCGAGCGTCTCGTGCGCCTCTTTACTGATCGAGCCGTAGGACATGGCGCCGGTTTTAAATCGGCGGACGATCCGTTCGACCGGCTCGACCTCCTCAATCGGAACGGAGTCCTTCGTCGGAACAAACTCCAGAAGTCCGCGCAGAGTGCACGCACTCCGGCTTCTGCCGTTAACCGTCCGACTGTACTTTCTGAAAAGCTCATAATCTCCGGCGCGAACCGCCTGCTGAAGGAGCACGACCGTCTCCGGATTGATGAGGTGATACTCTCCGTCCCTGCGCCATTGATAATTGCCGCCGGAAGGAAGTCCCGGATCGACCCGGTTGACGGAAAATGCGGACGCATGGCGCATCGCGGTCTCCTCTGCGATCTCCGCGAGCCCGATGCCGCCGATCCGGCTTGTCGTATTGGTAAAATAGCGCCCGATCACCTCCGGACCGACACCGAGCGCCTCAAAGTTCTGGGATCCCCGGTAGCTCTGCATGATTGAGATCCCCATCTTTGAAAGGATCTTGACGATCCCTTTGACGCAGGCCTTCACGTAGTTATCGAGGGCTTTCTCGACCGGAAGGATCAGCGCCTTGGTCCGAATCTGTTCCTCGATCGTTCGGATCGCAAGATAGGGATGGATCGCCGATGCGCCGAACGCGATCAAAAGAGCCAATTGGTGGGGGTCGCGCGGTTCTCCGGATTCGAGAATCAGACTGAAATCTTTTCTCCTTCTCTTGCGCGTCATATGCTGATGCAGGCCGGACACAGCCAGAAGCGAGGGGATCGAACATTTCTTTTCGCATACACCGCGATCCGAAAGGATCAGAAGGTTCGCGCCCTCGTCGAGCGCGCGCTCCGCCTTCTCAAAAAGTCGGTCCAAATGTGCTTCGAGTACCTCCTGATCCCCGCCGGCGGGATACAGAAGCGACAGCGTCGCGGCGCGAAACCCTTCCGCATCGGCGGACCGGAGAATCGCGGCTTCCGGGCTGAGAAGTATGGGATGCGGAAGGCAAATCTTGTGCGCATCTTCCGGAACGGGGCGGATTACGTTGCCCTCCGCTCCGAGGCAGACGCTCTCGGAAACGACGATTTTTTCCCGAAGCGCGTCGATCGGCGGGTTGGTCACCTGCGCGAATTGTTGCTGAAAATACTCGAAAAGTAACTGCGGCTTTTCGGAAAGAATTGCCAGCGGAGTATCGTCGCCCATCGATCCGACGGGCTCGGCGCCTTCTTTTGCCATCGGCAGCAGGGTCAGGCGAAGATCTTCAAGGGTATAGCCGAACGCCTTCTGAAGGGTCTCGAGCGGCGTTTTCTCCGCCTCTTCGCCCGATTTGGGATTTTCTGCGCCGACCAGGGAATCCGTCGTCGCCGAGAATCGCTCCAGCCACTCGCG
>JAEAME010002476.1_pt1 | contig 10751 bp, 9 predicted proteins | sample 8958731 | NCBI WGS metagenome assembly JAEAME01 (sample SAMN16933194, study PRJNA681113) | bioreactor sludge metagenome | isolation source: anerobic bioreactor sludge (Control) | place: India:Bengaluru | collected 2018-10-24
ATGAAGAAGCGCAAGGCGGCGGGCCTTTGATTGATATCGGAACGCACGCGCTTGATTTAACGTTGTGGATGATGAATAACTACAAACCAAAGTATGTTGTGGGGAATACGTATCATAAATTGGCGGGGACCGAAAATGCCGCAAATGCTTTCGGACCTTGGAATCCGGCTGAATTTACCGTAGAGGATTCCGCTTTCGGATTTATCGTAATGGAGAACGGAGCGACCATTTATCTGTAGTCCAGTGGGGCCTTGATTTCCTTGGATTTTGGGTAAGCTCACACGACTCTGCACGGCACTCAGGGCGGGGCTGATATGAAGGATGGCTTGCGTATCAACGGAGAAGCTGATGGCATGATGTACGATAAAACCATGGTGTTGGAGCCTGGCGGAGTAGACTTCTACGACGGATCTGGAGATGATCCCGCCTACTTGGAAGCGAAACAATGGATTGAGAGCATCCAAAACGATACTAATCCGGTTGTGGAACCAGAACAAGCATTAGTCGTAACCCAAATACTGGAAGCCATTTATCAATCTGCCAAGACAGGAGCACCTGTATACATCAATCAACATAAAGAAGAGATGGAACAAATACTGGTCTAAAAAGGAGTCAATCGAATGAAAGTAACAGTTTGGAACGAGTATCGGCATGAAAAAACGGATGAAGCTGTAGCAAAAGTTTACCCTAATGGTATACACGGGCAAATTGAAAGCTTTTTGAAGGAGGCGGGCTTTGACGTAAAGACGGCTACCTTGGATGAACCGGAGCACGGATTGACGGAAGAGGCATTGGCTGAAACGGATGTCCTGGTCTGGTGGGGGCACATTGCCCATGACGAAGTAGCGGATGAAGTAGTCAACCGCGTCCATGAACATGTTTTAAAAGGAATGGGTCTGGTTGTTTTGCACTCGGCACATATGTCCAAAATATTTATGAAATTGATGGGAACGAGTTGCGACTTGAAATGGCGCGAAGCCGAAGAAAAAGAGCGGATTTGGGTAGTGAACCCAAGCCATCCGATAGCTGCCGGAATCGGCGAATACATCGAGTTGGAAAAAGAAGAGATGTACGGCGAGCACTTTGATGTGCCGACGCCGGATGAGTTAATTTTTGTCGGATGGTATGAAGGCGGAAATGTTTTCCGCAGCGGATTGACTTACAGACGCGGAAACGGAAAGATTTTTTATTTTCAACCGGGTCATGAGACTTATCCGACCTACTACAACACAGAGATCCAACAAGTCATTAAAAACGGGATTGATTGGTGCAAACCGACAAAGCGTGTTTATCCCGCTTACGGGAACAGTCAAGCGTTGGAAGAAATAAAAAATAGACAATAATATGTTTAGTAACTACGGGAATAACGAAATGAAGAGAGCGGGGAATGGATATGAAACTTGGTGTATTCACACCATTATTTGCAAATTTAAGTTTTGAAGAGATGTTGGATAAAGTCAAAAGTGCTGGGTTGAACGCAGTGGAAATTGGAACCGGGGGCAACCCTGGAAACCATCACTGTCCTACAGATGAACTGTTGGAAAGCGAAGAGAAGAGGAAGGCATACTTAGCAGCGTTAGAAAAACGGAACTTAACTATCAGCGCGTTCAGCTGCCACAATAATCCCATTTCTCCAGATGCTGCTGAAGCCAAAGCTGCAGATGAAATATTGAGGAAAACCATTAAGTTGGCTGCATTGATGGGCGTACCAGTGGTAAATACTTTTTCCGGAACGGCAGGGGACAGTGAAGATGCGACAGCGCCTAATTGGCCGGTAATTCCATGGCCAGAAGTCTATACTGATATCTATAAATGGCAGTGGGAAAATAAACTCATCCCTTACTGGAAAGGGATAGGTGAAATGGCTACCGAATATGGCGTAAAGATTGGTATTGAACTACATGGCGGTTTTTTATGCCACACACCGTATACGCTTTTGAAATTGCGCGAAAATACGTGCGATGCAATCGGCGTAAACCTTGATCCCAGCCATTTATGGTGGCAAGGAATTGATCCGGTAGGCGCCATTAAGATTCTGGGCAATGCCGGAGCAATCCATCATTTCCATGCGAAAGACACCTATCTCGATCAAGATAACATTAATATGTATGGTCTGTTGGATATGCAACCGTATGGAGATGTCAAAACAAGATCATGGACGTTCCGATCGGTTGGCTGCGGCCATGATGTAAAAGTATGGTCAGATATAATGAGTGCTTTGCGGATGTATGGCTATGATTATGTGGTCAGCATTGAACATGAAGACCCTTTAATGTCCATCGATGAAGGATTGAACAGAGCCGTGAAGAATTTACAATCCGTTTTGATTAAAGAGACGCCACAGGACATGTGGTGGGCATAGAAAAGAGGACTAATCATGAAGAAATTAAAGGTCACGATTATTGGTTACGGTGGCATGGGCAGTTTTCACGCTAAGCTGATTCAGGAAAATCCAGAAGTGGAAGTGCACGGGATATTTGATATTTTAGAAAGCCGACAACAAGCTGGCGAAGCAGACGGGTATAGCGCCTATGCTAGCCTGGAAGAAGCTTTGCATGATGCTTCTGCGGATACCATATTGATCGCAACCCCGAATGATATACATAAAGAAATCGCTGTCCAGGCGCTGGAAGCAGGGAAACATGTCATTTGCGAAAAGCCGGTGACACTGAACAGCGAAGAACTGTTGGAAATAATGCATACCGCAAAGGAAATGGACCGCGTATTTATGGTCCATCAAAATCGTCGTTGGGACAGTGATTTTCAGATGGTCAAGGATTTGTACGAGAAGCGAAAAATCGGAGAGATCTTTCATATCGAATCACGTGTACAGGGGGCCAATGGGATACCGGGTGACTGGCGCCATCTGAAAGCACATGGCGGCGGCATGCTTTTGGATTGGGGCGTTCATTTATTGGATCAGCTTTTGTATATGATCGATAGCCCCTTGGCGAAAGTTGCCGCAGATTTGAGCTATATTTTGGGCGACGAGGTGGATGATGGCTTCATCAGCTATCTGACTTTCGAAAATGGCGTAACTGCCCTTGTGGAGGTCGGGACGACCAACTATGTCAAACTTCCCCGTTGGTACGTAAAGGGGACAACGGGATCGGCTATCATAGAAGATTGGGATCTAAAAGGGAAAATCGTGAAGCAAAGCGGACTTGAATTTGTGGTAGCGCCCAAACCGATCAAAGCTGGCCAAGGACTGACAAAAACAATGGCACCGCCTTCTGAAGAGGCAATCATAAAAGAAAAATTTGAAAAAGTGACAACCCAAATGGATCCTTTCTATACGAACTTCGCTAAAGTCGTCAGGGGAGAGTCGCAAGCTATTGTCAAAAATGAAGAAGTTTATCAATTGATGAAGATCATCGAATGCATTTTTAAGGCAGCAGAGACGGGACAAATTATGGACGTAAGGGAATACAACTATAGCCGTTGAAAATTGCCAGACCGTTCAATTTATATTTTATAAAACGTTAAGCAATCAGGCATCATAGAAAGTGAACAAGTTTTTGATTTGGAGGCAACATGGGATGCACAACAAAGTAATGGGAATAGATTTGGGTGGAACTTCAGTGAAGTTAGCCATACTGTCCGAAGAAGGGGAAGTGCTCCAGAAATGGAGTATCCCGACAGATAACAGTGACCAAGGTGTTAAAATAATGCCGGACATATTTGAATCCATCAAGCATCATTTGGACTTATACCGGCTCACTCCTGAAGACTTTTTGGGCATAGGCATGGGTTCGCCTGGCGCAGTAGATAGAAGCGAAGGGACTGTTACTGGAGCGTTCAACCTGAATTGGACTACTACGCAACCGGTAAGGGAAACGATGGAACAAGAAACGGGCATCCCGTTTTTCATCGACAATGATGCAAATGTCGCCGCACTTGGAGAAAAATGGCGTGGTGCAGGTGGGGATAACGATGATGTCGTTTTCATCACCTTAGGGACAGGTGTTGGTGGAGGAATCATTGCAGACGGGCACCTGATCCACGGGACAGCTGGTTCGGGCGGGGAAATCGGGCATATGACGGTCGATCCGGATGGCTTTGAGTGTACTTGCGGGAAAAAAGGATGTTTGGAGACCGTTGCCAGTGCTACCGGGGTCGTCAAGCTAGCGCGCAAACACGCAGAGGAATACGCCGGAGATTCAGCCTTAAAAAGCCTGATCGATGATGGTCAGGAAATTACTTCAAAAATGATTTTCGATTTCGCTAGAGATGGCGATGCATTGGCGCTGATTGTTGTGGATCGCTTTGCCCATTTTTTAGGTCTGGCATGCAGCCATATCGGTAATCTGTTGAATCCGGCTTCCATCATTCTCGGAGGCGGCGTTTCTGCCGCAGGAGAATTTTTGCTGGAAAAGGTCAATAAACACTTTTTGGGATTTGCTTTTCCTAACGTACAGCAATCGACTAAATTGAAGCTTGCTGAATTGGGGAACGATGCTGGAATCGTTGGCGCGGCATTTCTAGTTTTGAATTCAAAATGAAGCAAGAAATATAGATTATTGCAAAGAAATTAAGAAAATTGTATAACCTAAAGTTCATTTATTACAAGCCTTATTGTCTAAATACATTTAAAGAGGAGGAAAGTCATTAAAAGAAGTTGATGAATAGAAACTCTAAAATAAAGGAGTTAATTGTCTATTCGCACTAAAAGACAAAAGGCTTGGTAAAGATACTATTCGACTATTTCAAAAAAGGAAATATATCCAATAGACAGCATACTGGAAAAATCTGCGCTTGCTATGTAAACGCTTAAATTGAGAAGGGTTGGGAAATTATGAGTAACAATTGGAAAAAGAAATTATCATGGGCAATTTTAGCATCTGCGCCAATCGTATTATCAGCATGTGGGGGAGGAGATGCTGCGGAAGAGGCTCCTAGAAATGCTGATGGAGATATTATCATGACGATCGGACAACAAACACAGCCAAACTCAAAATTACCTGAGGGAGATACCTACAGTGATAACGCATACAGAAGATTAGTTGAAGCAGAGCTGGGGGTTGAATTAGAAAGTGCATTTGAAGCGACTGGTGATGAATATACACGACAAGTATCTTTAGCAATGGCTTCCGGTGATATACCCGACATAATGGTTGTTTCTAGGGATGAACTGGAAGAGTTGGTTGATAATGATTTAATAGCTGATTTATCTGATATATATGATGAATACGCAAGTGATAATATCAAGGATATTTACAATTCATTTGATGGGGTACAGTTAGATGCAGCTACTATTGACGGGCGTTTAATGGCATTACCTGGGACTGCGAATGATTTTGGCCCTAATCTAGTATGGATTCGCCAGGATTGGGTAGATAAATTAAATATTGAATTAGATCAAGATGGAAATAAAGCACTCACATTAGATGAATTGAAAGATACTGCTAAGGCTTTTAAAGAAGAAGATCCTGGAAATACTGGAAAGTCAATAGGAACAGCTATTGCGTATTGGTTATCATCAGAAAACCATGGCGGATCCGGTTTTTCAGCAAACCCAATTCTCAACGCTTTTGGTGCGTATCCAAAGAATTATTTAACGGATGATAAGGGACAAGTATACTATGGTTCTAATACTCCAGAAATGAAGGAAGCTTTAGAATATTTAAAGGGATGGTTTGATGAAGGATTACTGGATCCTCAGTTTGGGACTCGTACCTATGACGAGATTAACGCAATGATGGTAAATGGAGAACTTGGGATTATCCCTGGGCCGTGGCACATCCCGGATTGGGCTTTAGTTCAAGCAAAAACAAGTAATCCAGAAGTGCAGTTTGTTCCTTATGCAATTGAAAATGCGAATGGTGATGGCAAAGTAAACGGTATAGCTAAACCCGGAACAGGATCATTTGTTGTTGTAAGAAAGGGATTTGAAAAACCTGAGGTAGCTGTAGAAATGATTAATTTGATTTTTGATGAAATTCCAAATTCAGAAGACATGGAGAACGAGTTCCCAGAAATTTATGAATATGCGCAAAAAGCGGTGGACGGTTCTGTTCGACCAGTAAATATCGAGTTATTCAAGAATCTAAGTGAAATAGCTGATGCTGTTGAAGCCACAAAAGGTGCGAATGGAGAAATTAATATAGCAGATATTACTAGCTTCACTGTTCGCAATAATGCAAACAAAATAAAAAAATACATGGATAATCCAGCAGAAGCAGATCCTACAGATTGGGCGGTATATGCTTCGCGTCTATTAGCAGTAGATGGAGTAATGAATACTTTACGTGAAAATAATACATTAAATGAAATCACTCCTCCTGTAATTTTTGAGAAAATCGAATCGTCTGAGAGAAATGGTGCACAAATTGCAAAATTAGAAGAGGAAACAATGATTAAATTCATTACCGGAGCTGAATCGTTAAATAATTTTGATAAATATGTTGATACATGGAACAAACAAGGTGGATCAGAGATTATACAAGAACGCCAGGAAATACTTGATGGTAGATAATAATTAGGCACATTACATAAGGGGCATTTGTGTTTCAGTCAGATGCTCCTTTTTTAAATTAGGAGGGCAAGGAAATGATGCAACCAAAGACAGCTAAGAAAAGATTTTGGTTTTCTAAAGACCAACTTATCTTTTTGGCGATGGTGATACCCGGTACTGTTTTTTTGTTAATTTTTTCTTATGGACCAATGTTCGGTTTATTAATGGCTTTTCAAGATTATATTCCTGCTAAAGGTGTTTTTGGATCAGAATTTGTGGGGTTAGACAATTTCAGGTACTTACTAAATTTACCAGATATTTGGAAAGTTACTTATAACACAGTCTTTATTGCGGTTGGAAAAATAATATTAAACACAATCATTCCAATTATTTTCGCGATTTTATTAAATGAAATTCGTATAAAGTGGATGAAGAAAACTATGCAAACAATTGTCTACTTGCCATATTTTCTTTCCTGGGTAATTTTGGGTTCAGTTGTTATGAATTTATTCAGTTTAGATGGAACAGTTAATCAGATTTTACAAAATCTTGGTTTGTCTTCTGTCAATTTTTTAGGAAGTAACCAAGTATTTCCTCATCTGTTGATTTGGACAGACGTGTGGAAGGGGTTTGGTTACAATTCGATTATCTTTTTAGCGGCAATTACTTCTATTGATCCAGGTTTGTATGAAGCAGCCACCATGGATGGCGCAAGCTGGTTCCAAAAAGTTCGTTATGTAACTTTGCCAGGAATCATGCCCTTTATTCTATTGCTTACAATTTTAGCTCTTCCGGGAATCCTAAGTGCAGGGTTTGATCAAGTGTATAATCTGTATTCCCCACCTGTTTATCAGAGCGGTGATGTGCTTGATACTTACATTTATCGAATTGGTTTGCTTGGTCGAGATTATAGTTTAGGTACGGCGATTGGCTTAATTCGATCAATCGTAGGATTAATCTTAATCGTAGGATCAAATCGAATTGCTGAAAAGAAAACAAATCGAGTCATGTTCTGATCAATAGAGGAGGTATCTGATTATGAAAGAAAAGTTTGGCCTTCGCCAACTTGTTATTTATATTATCGTTATTCTATTAACCTTATCTTGTCTAATTCCAATGCTTAACGTACTTGCACTTTCGCTGAGTAGTTCAGAAGCTGTGGCAGCAAATAAGGTGGCGTTGTGGCCTGTTAGCTTTACCTGGGCTGCATATGAAAGAATTATTAATGATACACAATTTTGGAGATCTTTTGGAATTTCTATTTTTCGAGTATTTACTTCATTGCTTTTAAATTTAATTTTGATTGTTACATTAGCCTATCCGCTCTCAAAATCTAAGAAAGTATTTCGTTCTCGTCAATTATTCATGAACCTAATGATATTTGCCATGTTGTTTTCAGGAGGATTAATCCCTACATATTTAATTGTTCGAAATCTAGGGATGATAAATTCTGTTTGGTCATTAATTCTACCTGGTGCGGTGCCTATTGGGAGTGTCATTTTAGTAATGAACTTTTTCCGAGGTATTCCAAAATCACTGGAAGAATCTGCTTTATTGGATGGAGCAAATCCATTGGATATTTTAGTGAAAATTTATGTTCCCATCTCACTTCCAAGTTTAGCGACCGTCTCATTATTTAGTATTGTAGGGAGCTGGAATGATTTTATGGGTGGACTGATTTATATGACTAAACAGCAAAATTATCCCTTAATGACCTATATCCAATCTCTTTCTGTAAATATTGCAGAGACTGTTCGTGATTCATCAAACCTGTCTTCAGAGCAATTACAAAATTTATTGGCCGTTTCAGATAAAAATTTGAACGCTGCAAAAATCGTTGTGGCAATTATTCCGCTTTTGATTATCTATCCATTTCTACAAAAATACTTTGTACAAGGCATTGTAGTGGGTGCCGTAAAGGAGTAGATACTTCATGAATAATTTTTTTCACTTAGAAGGCTTATTTTATAAGGTATCTAGTAAAATTTGGAGCTTATTAGTCTTGAATCTTTTGATAGTGCTGACAAGTTTACCAATCATTACAATAGGAGCTGCTCAAACAGCAGGATTTGCGGTAACAACACGAATGATCGAATTGGATGAAACACATATTGTGCTAACGTTTTTTGAGGCTTTCAAAAGGAATTTTAAACAGAGTACCATTGTTTGGCTGTCTCTAGGGGTTCTGATGACTTTGTTAATAATTAATTGGAACTACCTCATTAGCTTCAAACAGGTAAATAGTTGGATGACCATTGGTATGATCATCGTTTCTGTGGGTGTGGTCAATTTTTGTCAATACGTGTTCTTCTATTTATCCCGGTTTGAGGATTCAATAAAGCAAACAACTCTCAATATTGTAAAACTTCCAATATACTATCCCGTTAGAAGTTTAATATTACTGTTAATAGTACTTATACCAGTCCTATTAATGTTTCTATCTCCCTACCTATTTGTTTTTGGAATGTATATAGGGATTTTTATTGGTATTAGTTTTAACATGTTTTTGAGAACATATTTGTTATTGGATCTGTTTAGAAACGTGCAACTAAGAGTCAAGAATAATTGAGGTCGTAAAATATCCTTTTCAAGAAATGAACAGTTTGTCCAAGATTAGTGCGCATGCTAGCTTTTGGCAATTTCGAAATAAGTTATACGGGAGAAGCGTAAGAATGAAGGAGTGTATGTAATGAAAAAAAAATGGTGGCAAGAAGTCGTTGTTTATCAAATATATCCGCGCAGTTTTAAAGATAGCAATGGCGATGGTATCGGCGATATCCAAGGCATGATAGAAAAATTAGATTATTTGGAAAAATTAGGAATCGGGGCAATTTGGCTATCGCCTGTTTACAAGTCCCCAAATGATGACAATGGATATGATATTTCTGATTACGAGGCAATCATGACGGAATTCGGCACGATGGAGGATATGGAAGCATTCTTGTCGGAAGCAAATAAGCGGAATATCAAGGTAGTCATGGACTTGGTTGTGAACCATACCTCCGATGAACATCGATGGTTCATCGAATCGAAAAAAGGAATAGATAATCCTTATCGTGATTATTATGTTTGGGCAGATCCGGCAGATGATGGAGGTGTCCCAAATGATTTACGCTCAACATTCTCTGGTACCGCTTGGGAGTTTGATGAAGAGAGCGGGCAATACTACTTACATCTTTTCAGCAAAAAACAACCCGATTTAAATTGGCAAAATAAAGAAATGCGCCAGTCCGTATACGACATGATGAATTTCTGGATTGATAAAGGCATCGGCGGGTTCCGGATGGATGTAATCGACTTAGTAGGAAAAGTACCGTTAGAAGGTATTACGAATAACGGACCACTACTGCACGAGTTCTTACAAGAAATGAATCAAGCAACCTTTGGAAAACATGATTTATTGACCGTAGGGGAAACGTGGGGTGCAACGCCTGAAATAGCGAAGTTATATTCAAATCCCACACGTAATGAATTGTCGATGGTTTTCCAATTTGAACACATTGGTTTGGATCAGGAGCCCGGGAAAGAAAAATGGGATTTGCGGTCAGTCAATCTTGCGGAACTAAAAACAGTTCTGGCAAAGTGGCAGACTGAGTTAGGCAATGCAGGCTGGAATTCATTATTTTGGAATAACCATGATTTACCGCGTATGATTTCTCGTTGGGGGAACGATCAAGAGTATCGTGTGGAAAGTGCGAAAATGTTAGCTATCCTTCTCCATATGCTGAAAGGAACCCCGTACATTTATCAAGGTGAAGAAATTGGCATGACCAATACGCCAATAAGCGATATTTCCGAAGCAAAAGACATTGAAACAATCAATATGTACAATGAACGTCTAGAACAGGGGTATACAAAAGAAGAAATCATCACTTCCATCAATGTAAAAGGTCGGGACAACGCCAGACGTCCAATCGCCTGGAATACAAGTGAAAATGGTGGCTTTACAACAGGAACACCTTGGATTGCGCTGAATGAAAATTACAAAGAAATAAACGTAGAAGCGGCCTTAAATGATTCGGATTCCATTTTCTATACTTATCAAAAATTGGTTCAATTACGCAAAGACAACCCAATTATGGTTTGGGGTGATTTTGAATTGGTGGACACTGCAAATAATGTCTTTAGCTATTATCGTGAATATAGAGGAGAACGATGGCTAGTAGTGACCAATTTTTCAAATGAAGAACAGCCCTTCTCATCTGAAGCCGAAATCGAAAAAGTGATTATTCAAAATGATAAAGAAAATATCATTGGCCTCAAAGAAATGAGAGTGCGTCCATGGCAAGCATTTGTT
>JAEAME010002448.1_pt1 | contig 10746 bp, 4 predicted proteins | sample 8958731 | NCBI WGS metagenome assembly JAEAME01 (sample SAMN16933194, study PRJNA681113) | bioreactor sludge metagenome | isolation source: anerobic bioreactor sludge (Control) | place: India:Bengaluru | collected 2018-10-24
GTCGTCATCAACATCCGCGGCCTCAAGGAATCGGTGACCATGCTGGCCCCGATCTTCGCCGTCTTCGTGCTGACCCACGTCGCCCTCATCGGCTACGGCATCCTCAAGCATGTGCCGGAGATCGGCGCCGTGGCCGGACGGCTCGGCTCCGACTACCGCGAAGGCCTGGCGACGCTGGGCCTGGGCGGCATGGCCCTGCTCTTCCTGCGGGCCTTCTCCATGGGCGGCGGCACCTATACGGGGATCGAGGCCGTCTCGAACGGCCTGGGCATCATGCGCGAGCCCCGGGTCCACAACGGCAAGCGGACCATGGTCTACCTGTCGGTGTCCCTGGCCCTGACCGCCGGGGGCATCCTGGTCTGCTACCTCCTCCTGGGCGTCTCGCCCGTGGCCGGCAAGACCCTCAACGCCGTCCTGGCCGGCCAGGTCTTCGCCGGTTGGGGCTTCGGCCCCATCCTGGCCCTGGTGACCATCTTCTCGGAGGGGGCGTTGCTGCTCGTGGCCGCCCAGACGGGCTTCGTCGACGGCCCCCGGGTCATGGCCAACATGGCCGTCGACTACTGGTTCCCCCACCGCTTCGCCTCGCTCTCGGACCGGCTGACCATGCAGAACGGCGTCGTCCTCATGGGCGGCGCGGCCCTGCTCCTGCTGGTCTACTCCCGGGGCCACATCACGACGCTGATCGTCATGTACTCGATCAACGTCTTCCTGACCTTCTCGCTGTCGCAGCTGGGCATGATCCGCTTCTTCGTCAAGAACAGGGACCGGGACCCCCGCTGGGCCCGGCACCTGCCCGTTCACGTGATCGGGCTGGTCGTGTGCGTCTCCATCCTGGCCGTCACCGTCCTTGAAAAGTTCGCCCAGGGCGGCTGGCTGACCATCCTGCTGACCTCGATCGTCGTCCTGGTCTGTTACGGCATCAAAGCCCACTACAACCGCGTCCGCAAGGGCGTCCGCGAGCTCGACGACATGCTCGTGGCGGCCATCCCTCACAAGGGCGAATACAACTCCGATCCGGCCGACCCCCGGGAGCAGACGGCCATCCAGCTCGTCAGCGGCTACTCCGGCTTCGGGGTCCACACCTTCCTGTCGATCATCCGCGGCTTCCCCGGCCTCTACAAGAACTTCATTTTCGTCTCCGTGGCCGAGGTCGACGCCGGGGCCTTCAAGGCCTCCGAGTCCGTGGGCTGCCTGGTCGGCGCCACCAAGGACTCGCTGAAGAAATACGTCGACATGGCCCGGCGCCTCGGCTTCCCGGCCGAATCGCGCTTCGACACCGGCATCGACGTCGTCGAGACGGCCACCAACCTCGTCCAGCGCGTGGCCCACGAGTTCCCCAAGTCGACGGTCTTCGCCGGCCAGACCGTCTTCCGCCGGCCGGGGCTCGTCCAACGCCTGCTCCACAACGAGACGGCCTTCGCCATCCAGCAGGAGCTGCGCTGGAAGGGCATCACGACGGTCATCCTGCCCATCCGCATCAACATCTGATCTTCCCTGGCCTAGAGTAGCTTCTCCTTCCGGCCTCGTTCGGCGCGTCCCGCCCCTCGTTGGAGCTTCCATGAAGGGCGGAGGAGGGACGGGAACGAAGCCCGTCGGATTGACAAAACCCCGGCGGGCGGATATTAAGAGAACCGAAAGACAGTCGGAGAGGAGGTCGTGATGACGCGCATCGTTTCCGTTCTCGGCGTGGGTTTCTTCGTCATGGCCGCGATGGCCGGCGCAACCGCGGCCCAGGCCCCGCAGGCGAAACCGGCGCCCCAGGGTCCCGAGCCCATGACCGTCCAGCCGATCGCCAAGGGCCTCTATCTCGTCAAGGGCGGAGCGGGCGCGAACACCGCGTTCTTCGTCACGCCCGATCAGGGGGTCATGGCCATCGACGCCAAGATGACGCCCGAGGCCGCGGCCGACATGCTGGCCGCGATCGCGAAAGTGACGCCCCAGGCCGTGCGGACGCTCATCCTGACCCATAGCGACGGCGACCACGTCAACGGCCTCCCCGGATTCCCCAAGGGTTTGGCGATCTTCGCCCACGAGAACGTCAAGCGGGACCTGGAGAAGGCGGCCGCCGAGCTGCCCGCTCTCAAGGACCATCTGCCGACCCGCACCTATCCGTCCGAGGCCTCCCTGGCCGGGCCGGGCTATAAGATCGCCTTGCGCCATTTCGGGCCCGCTCACACGGACGGCGATACCTGCGTGATCTTCCCGGACCTGGGCGCGGCCTTCGTCGGCGATCTCGCTTTTGTCGGCCGGGACCCGCTCGTCCACCTGCAAAAGGGCGGCACGGCGTCCGGCTATGTCAAGACCCTCGAGGCTCTCCTGGCCGTTAAGCCCGCCATCGGCACCTTTCTCTCGGGCCACGCCGATCCGCTGACAAGGGCCGACCTCGGGTCGCTGGCGGCCTCCCTCGCCGACAAGCTTGCCAAGGTCAAGGACATGGTCGCCGCGGGAAAGAGCCTCGACGACGTCCGGAAGGCCTTCGGCATCGAGGCCCCTCCCGACGCCCCCGGCGGGCGGCGGCGCTGGCTGAGCTTCGTCGAGACCGCCTACAACGAGCTGACGTCGAAGAACTAGCGCTGCTCATGGAGCCCCGCATGAAGAAGAACGCCCCCATCGCCATCGCGGCGGCCCTCCTGGCGCTGCTGGCCGCCGCGGCCTGCCGTCCCTCGTCCTCCGGGACCGCGGTCACGGAAGCGACCGAGAGCATCCGCACCTACCCGTTCGCCGATCCCGATCCCGTGCCCATCTTCGCCCGGCCGTCCATGGGAGGCCAGGGGGCGCGCCTCTATCCCTACTTCATGTTCGACCGCTTCACCGCCGAGCCCGACGACCGTCCCTGGACGGTGGTCCGGCTGCGCAACCCGCACATCGAGGTGGCCGTCCTGCCCGGGGCCGGCGGCAAGGTCTGGGGGGCCAAGGAGCTGGCCACCGGCCGCGATTTCCTCTACTGGAACCACGTTCTCAAGTTCCGCCAGATCGCCATGCGCGGGCCCTGGACGTCGGGCGGCATCGAGTGGAACTTCGGCGTCGTCGGCCACGCGCCGTCGACGGCGACGCCGGTCGACTACCTCGTCCGCCGCGACCGCGACGGCGGCGCCAGCGTCGTCGTCGGCGCCATGGACCTGCCGTCCCGGACCCGTTGGAGCGTCACCATCTGCCTGCCCAAGGACAGCGCCGCGTTCGAGACGAGCGCCCTGTGGGTCAACCCGACGCCGTTCAGCCAGTCCTACTACGCCTGGTCCTGCGCCGCGGTCAAGGCCGCCGACGATCTCAAGTACATCTTCCCCGGACGCTGGTTCATCGGCCACGACTATTCCGTGCCGCTCGAGCCTTGGCCCGTCGACCGGACCGGCCGCGATCTCTCCTGGTACCGCAACAACGCCACCCCCGGGTCCAAGAGCTATTTCACGGTCGGCGAGCACGCCCCGTTCTACGGCGGCTGGTACGAGAAGTCCGACGCCGGCTTCGGGCATTGGTCGCCCTACGAGGACATGCCCGGCCGCAAGGTCTGGATCTGGGACCTGTCCCGTTCGGGCGAGATCTGGGTCGACCTGCTGACGGATAAGGACGGCCAGTACACCGAGCCCCAGGCCGGGCGGCTCCTCAACCAGTCCGACCACGGCGACTTCGCCCCGGGCTCGGCCGACCGCTGGCAGGAGCGCTGGTTCCCCTACCGGGGCATCGGGCCCCTGGCCCAGGCCGGCCCGGACGCGGCCCTGGGCGCCCTGCGCCGCGGCGACACGCTGGCCCTGGGGATCTTCCCGCTCCGCCCGCTGGCCGGCGACCTGACGGTGTCCTCGGCCGGGAAGGAGATCTTCCGCGAGCGCCTGGCCCTGCGGCCCGAGCAGGTCTGGAAGAAGGACCTGCCCGTGGCCGGCGCGCCGGCCGACGCCTCCTTCGAGGTCCGCATCGGCGGCCGGCTCGTCTACACCAGCGCGGCCGAGGCCGACGATCTCGAACGGCCGCTCCGGTTCAGCACCCCGTCGGGAAGCTCGGCCGAGGCCTTGTTCCTCCAGGCCCGCGGCCTCGAGCGCGAGCGGCGCTTGTCCGAGGCGCTCGACAGGTACCTGGCCGCCGTGGCCGAGGAGCCCCTGCACGTCCGGGCCCTGGCCCGGGCGGCCGAGCTCACCACCCGCCGCGGCGAGCCGGCCAAGGCCTTGGAGCTGGCCGGCCGGGCCCTGGCCGTGTCGATGTACGATCCCGAGGCCAACTTCGTCTACGCCGTCGCCGCCCGGCGCCTCGGCCGCCTGGTCGACGCCAAGGAGACGCTGGGCTGGGCCGCCCGTTCGCCCCAATTCGAGGCCGTGGCCCGGGTCCAGATGGCCGAGATCGCCCTGGTCGAAAAGGACGCTCCAGCGGCCATCGACCTGGCCGTCAAGGCCCTGGTCGCCGACGACCTGAACGTCAATGCTCTCGAGGTCCTGGCCGTGGCCAACCGGCTGGCCGGCCGGAAGGCCGACGCCGACCGCGTTCTCGGCTGGCTCCTGGAGGTCGATCCCCTCGACCACTTGGCCCGGTTCGAGAAGTACCTGCGCAGCCGCAAGCCCGAGGACCTCGAGGCTTGCCGGGCCCTCATCCGCAACGAGCTGCCGCACGAGACCTGGCTGGAGATGGCCGCGTTCTACCACCGGCTCGGCCTGGACGCCGACGCGGTCGAAGCCCTCAAGGCGGCCCCGCCCCAGGCCACGGTGCTCTACACGCTGGCCTACCTGTTGCGCGAGAGCGCCCCGGCGGACAGCGCCGCCTGCCTGGGGAAGGCGTCGGCGGCCTCGCCGCTTCTGGTCTTCCCCTTCCGCGAAGAGGAAGTGCCCGTCTTCTCCTGGGCCCTGGCCGCCCGCCCGGCCGACTGGAAGCCCAAGTACTACCTGGCTCTCGTCCTCTGGGGCAAGGGCCGCCTCGAAGAAGCGGGCGATCTCCTCGAAATGGTCGAGGCCGCGGATTTCGCGCCGTTCTACATCGCCCGGGCCGCCTTCTTCGAGAAGACCGATCCGGAGCGGGCCGCCGGCGACTACAGGAAGGCCGTCGAGCTCGACGGCACGTTCTGGCGGGCCCGGCAGGCCCTGACCGGGTTCTTCCTGCGCCAGGGCCGGGCCGACGAGGCCCTGGCCGCGGCGCGCCAGGCGGCCGCCGCGTTCCCGGCGGAGGTCCCGCTTCAGGTCGACCTGGCCGAGGCCCTGCTCGCGGCCGGCGATCCCCACGAGGCCGCCACCGTCCTGGACGCCGTCGCGGCCCTGCCCTACGAGGGCGCCAGCAACATCCACGGGCTCTACGTTCGGGCCCACGTCGGCATCGGGGTCGAGGCCATGAGCAAGGGCGACTGGGCCGACGCGGTCCGGGCCCTCGAGCTGGCCAAGCTCTACCCCGAGAAGCTGGGCACCGGGGCGCCCTACCATCCGGACAGCCGCATGCAGGATTATCTCATCGCCCTCTGCTACGACCGGATGGGCGATAGGGACAAGGCGGCCGCCCTGCGCGAAACCATGCGCGACGACACCCTGAAGTACTGGGATGAGGGCCGGCCTTACGGGTATTACGGCGCGCTCGTCCTGGAGAAGCTCGGCCGCAAAGAAGACCGGATCAGGGCCCGGGAGCTCTACAGCCTTTCGGCCAAGCCCCCGGCCGACATCCTGGAGATCCTCAGGAGATTATGACCACACTGGGGACCACATGGGGGACACGTACCAAGGGTACATGTCCCCGTTCATGATCGCCCTGGGGACAGACTCGAATTGGGGGACACGTACCACGGGTACATGTCCCCGTTCATGAGTTCGGTACATGTCCCCGTTCATGATCGCCCTGGGGACAGACTCGAGTTGGGGGACATGTACCGCCCCGGTACGTGTCCCCCGCTCTTTCCCTTTCCGCCCCGGTACGTGTCCCCCGCTCTTTCGCCTTTCGGGTAGGTGCCGCGCTACCAGGACTTGTACGGCACGACCGCCGGCGCGGCCGTCCCGGCCAGGCGCAGGATCTCGAAAACCCCGCCGGCCTCGGGCACGAGCTTGAACTTCCAGTAGCGAATGAGGCCGAACTCCGACTGCGGCTCGAGCAGGCAGGGCACCAGGTTGGCGGCCGGCTGGACGCCGTCCACGTAGAAATCCCCTTTCCTGACCGCGACGCGGACCGCTTTGGCGGCCACCTCGATCTTGCCGGGGGCCAGGTAATCGAGGGCGGCCGGGACGATCGCCGTTACCTCGTAGGCCTCGGCGTCGACCAGCCCGTCCCTCGCGACCAGCCCGACCTGGACCCCCAGTCCCAGCAACGTCTCCACGATGTCCAGCCGGTCGCCGCGCAGGAGGTAGCCGCGCGGCCGGCGCACCGAAAGCGTCGGCTCGACGTTCGGGAACCAGTTCTTGACCACTTCGTCCACGATCCTGGCATCGCGCGGGCCCGGGGCGGGGGCGATGTCGGCGGCGGTCAGGGCCTCCCCGGCCTTCTTGTCGACCTTGAGGACGCCGCGGACCGGCGAAGCCAGGGTCTCGAACCGTTTTAGCCGCAGCTCCGGTTGGCCGGGATCGCGGGCGAACCGCATCCGCAGATGGACGGGATCGGAGGCGCCGCGGGCCGCGGCCCGCTCGAGCAGCCGGGCCCGGTCGGCCCGGACCATTTTCAGGACCTCGGCGCCGTGGCCGGCCACCGCCTCGAGCCAGGCCCTCAAGCCCTGGTACTGATAGGAGGTCCGGGCCTCGAGGGTGGCCAGGTCGTGGCGCGACGCGCCCTCCTGGATGAACGACAGCGTCTCGAAGATGCCCAGGCTGTTCCGGCCGTCGTTGAGGTCGGTGGTCGAGAAACGCTTCATTTCTTCGCGGGGGCCCGCCGGCCCGGCGGCGTAGGCCGCCCCGGACGAGGTGTCCACGCCCAGGTCCTCGGTGACCAGGTACTCGTGGAAGGCGATCCTCTTCTTGTCGAGCGCCTTCTCGATCTCGGCCAGCAGGACGCCCCGCGAGAAGTCCTGCAGGTCCCGGCCGATGTTGGCGTTGGAGACGCAGCCGATCGAGACCCGGTAGAGATCGTCGCCCTTCTCGTGGACGTCGATCGTCGCTTCCGGCATCCAGCGCCGGAAGACGCGGTGGATGGCCCGCACGCCCTCGGCCTCGAGCTTGACGTGGTCGCGGTTCATGTCCAGGTCGATCTCGTTTTCGCGGACGTCCATGGCGTTGCCGTAGGGGTTCGTCTGGGGCATGGCCAGGACGTTGACCTTGTCGAGGAGGGGACGGAGATCGCCGGCGGCCAGGTCCCGGACGAGGCGGAGCACCGCCTCCTTGGCCGACTGCTCGTTGCCGTGCTGGGCGGCCGTGAAGAGCACCGTCGGCTTGGCCCGGTCCAGGGCCTCGGGCGAGGCCGCCCCGGTGGCGGTCAGGACGGCCAGGAAAATGTCCCGGGCCCCGTAAGTGTCGGCCGGGAGGGACCGGCCGACGGTCGAGACGACGACCGCGTCCGAAGCCGCGTCGAGGGCGCTCAAGAACGCGGCGATGGCCTCGTTCTGGGAGTACTCCCGATAGCCCGCCAGCTCCGCCGGCGTCTTCAACGTCGGAGGCGCCGCCGCCGGCGCGCCGTCCCAGCATGGTCCCAGGACGAGCTCGGGCGACTTCTTCCCGGCCGGCGCTTCGGGAGCGGCGGCCCGCTCGCACTTCAGAGAGACATCCTTGACCGTTCCGGCCCGCAGGACCTTGAACTTGACCTCGCCGCCGCAGCGGAGCTTGGCCAGCTCCATCCGCAGCTCGTTGATGTCCGTGTAGGCCAGGCCGTCGACCGACAGGACGACATCGCCCTTCTCGAAACCGGCCCGGCTCGAGGCGCCCTCGACCGGCTTGGGATCGACGACCAGGTTCTCCAAGCCGTCGACCTTCTTGAGCCCCAGCCCGATGTTGGGGAAGGCCGGCTTGTCCTGGGCGGCCAGCCCGAACACGTAATCGGCGATGGCCCGCGAGACCGGCAGGGTCTTGGCGCCGGCCGGGACCTCGACGGCGACGACCGTCTTGAACGGCAGCTTGGAGCGCTCGTAGGCCCGCCGGTTCAATCCCAGGTTGTACAGCAGGTGCCCGGAGCCGACGCAGACGACCAGCCGCCGGCCTTCGGCCTGAACGGCCTTCACGGCGTTGGCGCCCATGACCTCGTCCCAGGCCGACTGCGACCTGTAGAGGCCTTCGAAGACCGTGTCCAGGCCGGGGCCCCTCATGGCCTCCGGGAGGTCCGAGGACTCGAAGACGGCCCGGATGAGCGCCCGGTGGTCCCGGTTCGAGAAGTCGGGCGGGCCCGGGAAAAAGGCCATCTCCTCGTCCGTGAGCGCGTCCCAGCCCCGCATGCGGATCTTGGAGATGACCTCCCGCGGGGCGTTCAGGGCGTAGATCGGCAGCCGGTGCTCCCGGGCGAAATCGAAGATCTTCTCGTAGTAGCCGAAGTTGAAGTTCCAGGTGACGTACCAGCGGACCTGGCGCAGGAACTCGTCCTTCGTCAGGATGCCGGCCGTCCACTTGTTGAGGGCCTCCTGCAGCGTCACCGGGACCATCTCCAGCCCGATGGCCAGGTGGCGGTCCTTGGCGTAGAGGGCCCGGATGACCTGGAACTCGATCTCGTGCATGGGCATGGAGTTGTGGGTCTCGCCGACGTGGACGATGCGGGCCGGGCCCATCTCGTCGATCATGCGCTCGAAGCCGAGGGCCCGGCCGGTCCGGCCGGCCAGGATGTCCCCCGGCGCGACGGCCATGACCTTGTCCTTGAGGGCCGGATCGCCGATCTTGAGGGTCAGGGTCGGGTCGGGCTTCTCGGAGGCGGGTGGCGCCGCGGCGCCGGCCGGGACCGGCGGCGTTTGAGAGAAGCCGGGGGCGACGGCCACACTGAGAGCGATCAGGATGAGGAAGCTGGCGGCGCGCGGGAAACGTGTCATGAGGTCCTCCGTCCGGCGATTTGCCTCCGTATCATACCCGCCGCCTTTCCGGCCTGTCAACGAACGGGGCGTAGGGCGGAAAACGGGGACACGGAAATCGGGGACATGATCCTTTTCTCCTGAAAAGGGATCGTGTCCCCCATCTTCGGCCCCGTGTCGGGGATATGACCCTTTTCTCCTGAAAAGGGATCGTGTCCCCCATCTTCAGCCCCGTGTCGGGGACATGACCCTTTTCTCCTGAAAAGGGATCGTGTCCCCCATCTTCAGCCCCGTGTCGGNGGACATGACCCTTTTCTCCTGAAAAGGGATCGTGTCCCCCATCTTTGGCCAGGGCAAGGTTTTTGACCGGCAAGACACATCAGCCTTCGGTATGATCATAAATGGCGTGATTCGGGGCCTTTATTCTTGATCGCCGGCGCGCTACAATCGTCCTCCATGAGCGAACCCGCCTCCCCTCCCAAGGCCACCGACGCCCCCCCGGCTCCCGTCGAGACGCGCCAGACCATCCGGACCTTCGCCATCGCCTCGTTCCTTAACGACATGGGCTCGGACATCATCTCCCCCATCTGGCCCCTCTTCGTCACCCAGATGCTGAAGGCCAACATGGCCGCCCTCGGCCTCCTCGACGGCCTGGGCGAGGCCATCGTCTCGCTGTCGCAGGCCGTCTCCGGCTATTATTCGGACAAGATCCGCAAGCGCAAGGTCTTCGTCTGGATCGGCTACCTCTGCGGCGCGGCCTCGCGGCTCGGCTACGCCTCGTCGTCCGTTTGGACGCACCTCATCCCCTTCCGCGTCCTCGACCGGGCCGGCAAGATGCGCGGCGCGCCGCGCGACGCCATCGTCGCCGACGTCTCGACCGACGCCAACCGGGGCCGGCACTTCGGGCTGCTCAGGGCCATGGACAACGCCGGCGCCGTCGTCGGCATCCTCATCTCCATCGCCCTGTTCAAGCTCCTGGGCTACCGCCTGCTCTTTGCCCTGGCCGCCGTCCCCTCGATCATCGGGGCCTTCCTCATCCTGAAGGCCATCAAGGAGCCGCGGGAACCGGGCGGCAAAGTCTACAAGGGATATTCGTTCCGGGGCATGGACCGCAACCTGGCCCTCTATTTCGTCCTCAACGGCGTTTTCGCCCTGGGCGCCTTCACCTATTCGTTCCTGCTGCTGAACGCCAAGGCCGCCGGCTTCACGCCCGGCTTCATCCCGGTGCTGTACCTGGTCTTCTCGGCCGCGGCCGCCTTCCTGTCCTACCCCTTCGGCCGCCTTTCGGACCGCATCGGCCGCAAGCCGGTGATGTTCGTCGCCTTCGCGGCCTGGGCCCTGGTCTGTCTGACGGTCGCGGCCACGGACGATCTGCCGGCCGTGGCCGCGCTCTTCTTCCTTTTCGGCGTCCACAAGGCGGCCCTGGACCCGGTCCAGCGGACGATCGCCGCCGAGCTCGCGCCGCCGGCCTACCGGGCCTCGGTCCTGGGGGGCTTCCAGCTGGTCATCGGGCTGGCGGCGCTGCCGGCCTCCGTGCTGGCCGGGTTCCTCTGGGACAAGATCGGCCGGCAGACGCCCTTCCTGGTGTCCCTGGGAACGACGGCGGTCGCCGCCCTGCTGCTCGTCTTCGTCAAGGGCACGAAGGCCGCGTCGGCCTGAGCGGGATCAGTCCTCTTCTTCGGGCTTGACCCGGCCTTCCTTGACCGCCTCGGCGATGATCTTCTGCTGGATGTGCGAGGGCGCTTCCTCGTAGTGCGAGAACTCCATGAGGAAGGAGCCGCGGCCGCCGGTGATCGAGGTCAGGGTGGGCTCGAAGTCGAGCATCTCGGACATCGGGACCTGGGCCTTGAGGACGCGCATGGGGCCCTTCTGCTCCATGCCCT
>JAEAME010002479.1_pt1 | contig 10745 bp, 7 predicted proteins | sample 8958731 | NCBI WGS metagenome assembly JAEAME01 (sample SAMN16933194, study PRJNA681113) | bioreactor sludge metagenome | isolation source: anerobic bioreactor sludge (Control) | place: India:Bengaluru | collected 2018-10-24
GTAGGTCATCTCATTCTGGATCTTCCGGGCGATATCAAAGGATAGTCCTTCAGCTTCCTTATCAGTTACTTTTTCGGCACCTACTATAACGCGGAGCTCTCTTCCTGCCTGAATTGCGTATGTCTTCATAACGCCAGGATATTGCAGAGCCAGAGATTCCAGTTCCTTCAGTCTCTTTATATATGACTCAACAACTTCCCTGCGTGCTCCCGGGCGGGCTCCTGATATAGCATCGCATACCTGAACGATAGGAGCAATGAGCGTTGTCATCTCAGTCTCATCGTGATGTGCTCCGATAGCATTGCATATCTCAGGTTTCTCCTTGAATTTCTCAGCGATCTTCATACCCAGAATAGCATGCGGCAGTTCGGGTTCATCATCAGGCACTTTTCCGATGTCATGCAGAAGGCCTGCTCTTTTGGCAAGCTTGGGATTAAGCCCAAGTTCTGCGGCCATAATAGAAGCCAGGTTAGCTACTTCGCGTGAGTGCATAAGCAGGTTCTGCCCGTATGACGACCTGTACTTCATTTTTCCGACCATCCTTATGAGCTCAGGATGCAAGCCATGGATGCCAAGGTCTATTGCAGTCCTCTTTCCGACCTCAAGTATTTCATCTTCAACCTGTTTCTTTGTTTTCTCGACAACCTCCTCTATTCTTGCCGGATGTATCCTGCCGTCGGTAACAAGCTGGTGGAGGGCAAGACGGGCTATTTCTCTCCTCACAGGGTCGAAAGCTGAAAGTACAATTGCTTCCGGAGTGTCATCGACAATTATCTCAACTCCAGTAGCAGCTTCAAGTGCACGTATATTACGGCCTTCACGGCCTATAATTCTGCCTTTCATCTCATCCGATTCAATATGGAAGACTGTTACTGCATTTTCAATTGCATTTTCAGCAGCAACCCTTTGTATTGTCTGCACAACAATTCTCTTTGCCTCCTTATTTGCTGTCATTTTTGCTTCATCAAGTATCTCATTGATATATGACATTGCCCCTGTTTTTGCTTCTTCTTTAAGTGATTCTATAAGATGATTCTTGGCATCCTCAGCCGATAAGCCTGATATTGCTTCAAGCTTTTCGACCTCCTGGCGGTGAAGCTTAGATAGTTCATCATTTTTCTTCTCAACCAGTTCAAGCTGTGAGGTAAGGCTGTCTCTTATAGCTTCAGCTTCATTCTTTTTTCGCTGTGATTCTTCAAGTTTCTGGGAAAGTGTCAGTTCCTTTTGTTTTATCCTGTTCTCTGCCTGAGAGATTCTCATGTTCTTTTCGTTGATCACCTTCTCATGTTCAGTTTTCAGCTGCAGGAATCTCTCCTTTGCCTGGAGAATTTTCTCCTTTCTTATAACTTCGGCTTCAGCTTCAGCTTCACTTATAATTTTCCTGCTCTTGTTTTTGAGTGCCTTCTGCCATATCAGGTATGAAACGGCAAAACCAATTATAAGGGAGGCTGCGCAAAATCCGGTCACCAATCCTGTTCCAAGTGTTCCAATCAATAGTGTTATCATATATAATTATTGTCAAAGTTTATAAATAAAAAACCCGCAAAGTTCCTCCAGATTTTATAAAACCCCAATCATTCATGGTTGGTGCTACTAATTCATTTCAGACTTCCACTGTCACGCCAAAGCGCGATCCCGAATTCCCGATAAATATCGGGAGGGATGAGGCCTGTCCTTGACGAACTAAGGATTGCTCCAAAGTTTTAACTGTTGAGTTTCAAAAATGAATGAAGAAACAATGCGGGCAATTTCATTGCTATTTTAAAGAACGCCTGTTACTCTTTTGTCTCAAGAACTGAGTCTATTTTCTGAATCAGTTCCTTTATGGCATCCGGGATATAATCATTTTCAAGTTTCTCCTCCTCTTCAGTGAGTTTAATCACATACTGGAGTGCTGCCATCGCCAGAAAATCCTGAACATCCTTATCGGCATACCTCTGCTTGTATTGCAGTACCTTTTCGTTGATCATCCTGGCAGCTTTCCTGATCTTCTCCTCATTATCCCGTTCCACTTTCAATGGATAATACCTGTCCGCTACATTAACCCTGATCGAGAGCTTATCATCCATTGATATATTTTATCTGTTCAAAAGAGCAACACATCTGTCAATTTCCCGCACTAATTCTGTTACCTTCTTCCTTGCTTCCACCGCATGTTCCCCGTCTCCCAACAGTGCTCCTGATAATTTAACCCTTTCGTATCTGTTTTCCAATTCTTTAATCCTTGAATCACGTTCCTGAAGCTGCTTCCTTGTTGCTTCATTCACGGATCTCAGATTCAAACATTCGTTTTTCAGTTCATTATATCTGTTAAACAATTCATCAAGCTTTCTGTTCAGAATTACTAATTCCTCATAAACCTGATCCGACATAATCTGAATCTTTCTACAAAGTTAATCATTGTTGGTGATTTTTCAAAAAAATGACTTAAATAGTTTGCCTATGTGACGGGGAAGTATAGTTTTGCAGATGAGTAACAAATTAAATGATATTGATGATTCTTAGCCGTTTTTTAATTACAAGCCTATTATTATTCAGCATATTTAACGACGATTCAAATGACAGGACACTGTTCATTTCACCTGTTAAGATACCACTTGCCCTTTCAGCCAACTTCGGTGAACTGAGGAGCGATCATTATCACTCCGGACTTGATATCAAGACCCAGGGTGTTACGGGGAAAGAGATAGTTGCAGCTTCAGCCGGTTTTGTTTACAGAATAAGCATTTCGCCAGGCGGATTTGGAAGGGCGCTGTACTTAAGGCATCCTTCGGGGTATTCAACAGTATATGGTCATCTTGAAAGGTTTATACCGGAAATTGAAGAATACATTACTCAGCAGCAATACGAAAAGGAAAGCTTTACAGTAACAGTTTTCCCGCCAAAGGAAAAATTCGTATTTCAGCAGGGCGACCTTATAGCTTACTCGGGTAATTCGGGTAGTTCAGGAGGGCCGCATCTTCATTATGAAATAAGAAAGTCGGATTCTGAGAATCCGGTAAATCCGCTCCATTTCGAATTCGGGGCAGGTGACAATATTGAACCGGTCATTGAAAAACTTGCTATTTACCCGATAAACAGGCATACTCTTATAAACGGCCAGAACAAAGCCAGAAAGATCAATGCAGCAGGTGGCAATGGCAATTACTATATTCCGTCCGATAATGAGATAATAATAAGCGGATTGGCCGGTTTTGGAATCAAGTCGTTTGACCTGCTCAACGACAGTTATAATAAATGTTCAGCCTATTCCATAGAGCTTAAAATTGACAGCATAACTCATTTCAGATACATAATGGATGAATTTTCATTCAATGAAAGCAAATACATAAACAGCCATATCGATTATGAGACTTACATAAGGGAAAATTCATTTATAGAAAAAGCTTATATTCTTCCCAATGACAAGCTTAGCGTTTACAGCGATGTCATCAACAGGGGAATATATGATTTCAGTGACGGGAAGAAGCACCGGATAGAAATTATCCTGGCAGATGCCCACGGAAACAAATCGACCCTCCTGTTCAATGTGCAGGGCGGCATTCCGGATAAGGAGATTACAACTCCTGATGAAAGCAATCAGTTAAAAATGCCCTACAACAGGTCGAACAGGTTCAGGGCTGAGAATTTAAATATTTTAATTCCGTCAGGATCATTATATGATACAATTGCCTTTGAGTATTCAAGGGAACCCGGCGCTTCATGGATGTATTCAGACATTCACAGTGTTCACAATTCATATACGCCTCTTCACAAGGCATTTACACTATCAATAAAACCATCTTTGATCCCCGCGGGCAAAGAATCCAAAATGCTTATCGTTCAGCTAAGCAATGACCAGAAGAGAAAAAGTGCCCTTAACAGCTCATGGAATGATGGGTACCTCACTGCTGAGCCGCCTGTATTCGGTAAATTCTGCGTAACTGTTGATACTGTTCCTCCCGTAATATCTGTCAATGGGTTCGGACCCGGATCTGACCTGAGCGCAAGATCTGAACTGAGGATCAGGATAACTGATGATCTGTCAGGTATTAAAACATATGAACCTTCTGTTGATGGCAAATGGGCTTTATTCGATTACGACCAGAAGAATAATGTCCTGATCTATAAATTTGATCCGAAAAGAATTGTCAGGAATTCAGATCATCTTCTCGAACTGACTGTTACAGATAACAGAGGCAATCAGAGCGTATACGCCGGAAGCTTTAAATGGTAGGCAATCAGTAGATTCTTGCCGGATAAATACCCTGGCGGATCTTCTTCTTTATGTTCTCAATAACATGCGGTTTATCTTCACGATATGTCACTCCGAACCATTTCTCATTGCTCATCAGAACCTTGATCCTTATTGTTCCGTTCTTTACGAATTTATCAAGTGATGTCGGGATATCAAGTTCAGCCTTAAGATCCATGCCCTTTGCATTAATGAATTCCCTGAATTCTCTTCCGAGGTACCCATAGCATGTGGGTTTGAATCCGAAAAGGTTCATTGAGACGATCTCATTGCCTGTAAAAATAAGATCCTGTCCATCAGGTCCGGGAGCTTTTGCTCCGCCATTTGTCTTCTCAATCTGCCTTGTTTCAACAATATGCTGCAGGAGGCCGTCCGGCCCTACTTTGCATACACCCCGATTCACATGTCCATGGTCTGACAGTGTATTACCAAGCTTATAACCAACTATGCTGTAACAGTCGGGGTCTTTGTCATTTGTAAGAAAATCATACAGAATCCTGAAAGATTCAACTCCATAATAATCATCTGCATTTATAACCCCGAAAGGTTCCCTTATCTTTCCTTCAGTTACAAGTATCGCATGACTTGTTCCCCAAGGCTTTGCTCTCTCAGGATCGACCTTCACACCTTCAGGCAGGTTTGTAATCTCCTGAAAGACATAATCAACCTCTATCCTATCGCGAAGCTTCTCCACAAACCGCTCTTTAACCTGGTCCTCAATATCGCGTCTTATAACAAAGACAATCTTTCCGAATCCTGCCCTTATTGCATCGTATATTGAATAATCAATAATCGTTTCACCAGCAGGTCCAACTTCATCAAGCTGCTTGTTGCCGCCGTAACGGCTTCCCATACCGGCAGCAAGAACTAAAATCGAAGGTTTCATTATCTTAAGTTTAGTATTACGCAATAATACTCAAAAATCTGTAAATGCAATTGCACGTGAGAATTTTTAATTTCAGAGATGTTAGGAGAGAAGTACTCAGGGGACTTCATTTCTGCCATGATTTCATAATTATCCTTTCAAATAGTAAAATATCACTTTGAAATATGCTTTGACTTTTTACCTTTGCATCATTCAGTAAAATAATATTTATCAACTTCATACAATTAATTGATTATTATGAAAAGATGTTTAGTAATAATAGTTATGACTGTGATAGCAGGCATGCTTTCAACTCACGTCGCGCAGGCATGCACCAACTTTCTTGTCACAAGGGGTGCCTCTGTTGCAGGGTCTACAATGATCTCCTATTCGGCCGATTCGCACGTCCTTTATGGAGAGTTATATTACTGGCCGGGAAGAGATTATCCTGTTGGTTCAATGATGGACGTTTATGAATGGGATACACATAAATATATGGGCAGGATAAAGCAGGTTCCTCATACTTATTCGGTAATAGGCAATATGAATGAACATCAGCTTGCGATAGGTGAAACTACATACACTGGAATAGAAAGCCTTATTGATACAACAGGGATAATTGATTATGGCAGCCTTATTTATATCACTCTTCAGAGGGCCCGAAATGCAAGGGAAGCTATCAAGGTAATGTCGGATCTTGTTTCGGAATACGGCTATGCAAGTTCGGGAGAATCATTCTCAATTTCAGATCCGAATGAGGTATGGATTTATGAGATTATCGGAAAAGGTCCCGGCAAAAAAGGTGCAGTATGGGTAGCAAGACTGATCCCTGACGGATATATTTCGGCACATGCCAACCAGGCAAGGATCCAGACTTTCCCCCTGGCAACAGGAAAGAAGAACAGCATTGCAATCACATCAAAGGATCTGCGAAGGATCTCCGACCCGCTTGTTGAATGTGTTTACGCTTATGATGTAATAGACGTTGCAAGGGAAAACAAATTATATGAAGGATCAGATCAGGATTTCAGTTTTTCAGATACTTATAATCCGATAACATTCTCCGGAGCAAGATATTGTGAGATACGTGTCTGGGCTTTCTTTAATGCTGTAAGTGATGAAATGGGCCAGTATTACAATTATGCAACCGGTCATGACCTGAGCAGGCGTATGCCTTTATGGATAAAACCAAAAAGGAAGATCTCAAATTATGATATGATGAATTTCATGCGCGACCATCTTGAGGGAACACCGCTCGACATGAGACTTGATGCAGGGGCCGGGCCATTCGGTTCACCATACCGCTGGCGCCCGCTTTCATGGAAAGTATCTGACGATCCAAAGGGAGCTGAATACACTAATGAAAGAGCCACAGCAACACAGCAGACAGGTTTCGTATTTGTTGCCGAATCAAGGAACTGGCTGCCAGATCCTGTCGGAGGGATATTCTGGTTCGGTGTTGATGATGCAGGAACAACAGTATTCAATCCCATTTATTGCGGGATAACAGATGTGCCGGAATGCTTCAGGGTGGGCAACGGAGATATGACAACATATTCTCCCACATCAGCCTTCTGGCTTTTCAACCTTGTAGCCAATCTATGCTATTCAAGATATGATATGATGGGCGCCGATGCAGTCAGGATACAGAAGGAACTTGAGCTTAAATATATTGCAGAAACTGAAAAGACTGACGCTGCAGCTGTAAAACTGTATGAGAATGATGTCTGGAAAGCGAGGGATTATCTCACTGAGTACTCATTAAAGACCGCTGAAAATACATTCAACGAATGGAAGAAACTAAGCGAATATCTTCTTGTCAAGTATATCGACGGCAATATAAAGAAGGAAAAAGACGGGAAATTTGCGCGCACAAGGAACAATTATCCGGAATCGCCAATGCAGCCCGGATATTCAGATAAATGGAAGAAAGCTGTCATACAGGATACAGGTGATAAGCTTCTGATGCCGGCCGGAGCAGGTCACTAGTAATGGATGACAAGCATTCATCTAACATTTTAAACGAGATTGTAAAATTTCAAATATTATTTATACCTTTGCGTCCGATTTTAAAAGTATTGACACAAAATAATGACTGAGATGAACCTGATGAATGTTGTTGAGAAGGAATTAGCAGTAAAGCAAGAATTTCCGAAATTCATAGCCGGAGATACGGTTACAGTTCACTATAAGATAATAGAAGGCAATAAGGAAAGGATACAGCAGTTCCGCGGCGTCGTTCTGCAAAGATCGGGCAGTGCACACACTGAAACTTTTACTGTCAGAAAAATGTCAGGGAACATTGGTGTTGAGAGGATTTTCCCTGTCGCATCTCCCTTCATTGACAAGATCGAAGTTAACAAACATGGCAAGGTCAGAAGAGCGAGGATCTTTTACCTACGCGATCTGACAGGAAAGAAAGCAAGGATAAAAGAAAAGAAATTCTAAAAAAAGGCCATCGGGAGATGGCTTTTTTAGTCTTCTAGTCTCAGAGTCTTCTAGTCTCATAGTCTCCTGGTCTTAGAGTCTCCTGGTATTAGATCTTGTTGAGAAGATCTTCTTTTTTGGCTTTGGCTTCTTCGAGCAGTCTGCCTGCTTTTGCATCGGCTTCCTGTTCCAGCTGCAAAGCCCTCTTATCAGCTTCTTTTCGCAAAGTGTCAGCTGCTTTCTGAGCAGCAAGCTTAGCAACAGGACCCTTTGAAGAAGCATCATCTATAAGTTTCTGAGCTCTTGCATCTGCCTCCTTACGTATAGTCTCAGCGCCTTTGGCCGCTTCTTCCCGAAGCCTGTTACCCTGTTGTTCAGCTTCCCTTATAAGCTCATCACCCTTTGCCTCTGCTTCTTTCCTGAGTTTATCCTTTCCGCTGTCAATTGCATTATCAACTGCCTGCCTGGCAACTTCCTTTACTGGTGCAGCAGCGCCGGGAACGGCCTCTCCCGATGTTGATCCGAAAAGGGGAGTAACAACCGGCTTGCCGAACACGCCCGCTACTTTAACATTTATCTTAAGAATATCGGCAGGCTTGAAGGCGATACCAAAAGCAGCAGCCTGTGCTGAGAGGTTATTTACAAGAGAGTTAACAGAACCACCAAGTTCAGATCTCGGGATCTCGGTTTTAATAACATAATTCATTGTCTGATCAAGGCCCTGATCTCCGCTTATGTTCATTTTAATATTGCCTACCTTTGTATCAAAAGGACTGACATAAACTCTGCCTTCTTTCAGGTTAAAGCTGACATTCAGGTCTTTAAAGACATTTGTAAAATTATCTCCAAGCTTAAGCAGGTTTTTCATCTGGTCGAAAGCAGCCGATGTTAAAATTGTTACTTCGTCCGACTGAAGCTTGCCGCCTCCTGATAAAGTATGGATCAGGGGCATCATGTCGCTTCCGAGAAGGCTCTGAAAACTAAGCTTTGCATTTACTGTTCCATCCACTCCTGCTGCTGCCGGTGCAAGCTTTTGAATAGTATTGAAAGTACTGAATGCATCCTTGACGCCGAAACTCTGAAGGCTCATATCGCCTTTAACAAAGGGTTTAAGTGAATCCCTTGTATCATAATCTGCATTCATAGCAATGCTTCCCCCAAGTATATTCATGCCTGTTTCCCTCAGGGTAAGGATACCATCTTTAACTATTATGTGCCCTTTTACATTTTTAGCATTAATCTTACCATACAGCAGATTACTGATAAGGGCATTGAAATCAAAGTCAATGTTTTGGGGTATTCTTATAACCGCAAGAGATGTTGTGTCTTCCGCCGCAGTTGTATCTGCTGCTATTCCCGCAAGCAGATTTGAAACATCGATTGTGTTTGAACGCAGTGTAAGATTACCTTTTACAGTGGCATCGCTAAGGAGATAGGGTATGTAATTTTCAAGCCGGCCGGAGATGCTGAAATCGCTCTTCTCTCCCACTATCAGATCAGCTTTTGTAAGAGCTGCATAGGCCGGAGTGAATTCGAAGCCCGCTTCTTTTATTGCCACAGAGGGATATCCTGTCATTGCCACATTCATTTCCCTTATCCCGAGATTTCCGGAAGCCTGGAATTTATCATATTGTTCTTTCTCGATCATCGACAGACTGCCGGCCATTCGTACCGACATATCAAGAAGACCGCCGATTTCAATGCTATCAAGAGGTATAGATTTTGACAGTGCAGTAAGATCAAGCTTTCCAAGCATTGATGCCCTGAAATCCGGATCGCTCATCGGAGTCTGCAGAAACAGGGTCATATCGAAAGGATTACCTGCAAGTTCAAGATGAAACTTACTGACGTCAACAGTAGTTTTGTCAAGGTCCCGGCCATCAACGAAAAGATTTGTTTTCAGATTAATATCTGTGATCTTCTCCGGCAGAGCGGGATAATTTATAAGCCCGTTGCTAACAGACAGATTAAGGGATACATCCGGCAAAGTGCTGTCGGCATCGCTGTAAATACCAATGGCAGAACCATCAAGAGTGAAATTACCCGAGGCATTAAGATCCTGGAAATCTGTCATATAAATTGCCGGAACCAATGAAAGCAGTGATTTGAAAGAAGTCTGATCAGTTTTGAATCTTAGGTCGGTTTTTATATCATCTCCCGGCATGGCAACCTTGCCTTCAAAATTGAGTTTAAGATCGTTCAGGGCAAAATAATTATCACGCAATGTGAATGACATGCTATCAAGATTTGCATCAAGGTTCAGCTGTACATCGGCTACGGCCTTATTCAGATACCTGACACCTTCCATAACAAAATTAACATCTCCCGAATTCAGAGACATCTCAAGATCAGTTGTACTTGTTGTAAGGTCGCCTTTCATATTGAAATTCAGATCATTTACTGATGCCTCCATGTCGGAGCTGAGATCAACGTAAGAGACAGAGCTGTTGATTATCGCGACTTTTTTCAAGAGGATCTTCATTTCTGAGGAAGAGCTTTCCTCTGTTGTTTCAGTTTCGCCGGTATCTTTCACAATGTCATAATTGGCAGAACCGTCTTGAAGAACTATTGTTTTGATTCTGGCATTATCAAGAATGACAGATTTCACCTCGTAGCCGGATTTCCCAAAGAGACTTGAGAGATTGAAAACAAGGTCGAGTGAATTAAGGCTTGCAAGGGTATCATTCTCGAAGGGACCGACTCCTGCTACAGAAAGTTCTTTGAGTGAAAAGGAAAGGTCAGGGAAGTTCCTGAAAAATCCGAGCTTGTAATCTCCGAAGCTTACTTTCGCATTTACCGATTCATTTATTATTTGCTCAACCTTTGTTTTTATCTTGTCTTTGAATAGAACAGGAACAGTAATCAGCACTATAAGTAAAACAAGTATCAGACCAATAACTGATTTTAAAACAATAGCGGATATTTTTTTCATGGATTACAATTTACATCTTAATATCAACGAATTACAGATCCGAAAATTATTACAGAACATGGAAATAAAAGTAAACAATAATAAAACAAAAAGAAAGTTCGAAGTGACTGGAGTTTGGAGTACTTAAAGTTAAGATAACTCTAGGCACTCCAAACTCAAGGCACTTTAGGCACTTTTTAATGGTAATTTTATTATCTTTGCACCCGTAAAAAGGTCCCGTAGCTTAACTGAATAGAGCATCTGACTACGGATCAGAAGGTTGGGGGTTTGAATCCCTTCGGGATCAC
>JAEAME010002473.1_pt1 | contig 10744 bp, 6 predicted proteins | sample 8958731 | NCBI WGS metagenome assembly JAEAME01 (sample SAMN16933194, study PRJNA681113) | bioreactor sludge metagenome | isolation source: anerobic bioreactor sludge (Control) | place: India:Bengaluru | collected 2018-10-24
TTACATCTATGGCTTCAATATAAAATTATCTAGGGCTTCGATAGAAAATTATCTAGGGATTCGATATAAAATTAATTGCAAATGTTGACTTATCAAATTTTCACATATTTTTATATGAGTAATACTGAGGGCACTGTTGGGCAATTTCGCAAGTTTGTCGATGCAACGGGCTATCAAACCGATGCAGAGAAGGAGGGTTGGGCTTGGGTATGGACCGGTACAGGATGGGATAGAGTAAAAGGAGCAAGCTGGCGTAATCCTGGTTTTACTCAAACTGATAATCACCCTGTAGTCGACGTTAGTTGGAATGATGCAAATGAATTTTGTAAATGGGTCTGCGGTCGCTTGCCGACTGAAGCAGAGTGGGAATATGCAGCGCACAATGGTGGAAAAAATGTGAAAAATCTCAATGGCAAGACTTTAACTCATTACGATGCTAATTATCATGGTATTGAGGGAAAAGACAAATGGGATCGAACAAGTCCAGTTGCCAGTTTTTCGCCCAATGAATTAGGGCTTTATGATTTGGGAGGCAATGTTTGGGAATGGTGCGTCGATTGGTATGAAGAGAATTATTACAAAAATAGTCCAGAGACTAATCCTAAAGGACCGTCTTCTGGATCCAACCATGTTTTGCGTGGTGATTCCTATCTTGATTATGGAAGGAACTTTCGTTCAACGAATCGCTCCAACATTGTTCCTGGCAATTATTTCAGCAATATTGGTTTTCGTGTCGTCCAGGATTCACCGCAATAGAATCCATACTTTAGCTCTTTTATGCTTTTACTTTTGGGATTATAAGAAATGGAGGCCATCTTTCTTGAATTTGGTTAAAACGGGGAGACCTGAAATCAAAAACCTTAGTAGCCAATAGCCAAGCCGCCTTTTTCACCTTATTCCCTTATTTGATTTTTATACCCAATAAGGCAATAAGGTTCAAGGATGTTGTTGCCTGTCGCTGGCTACTAAGGTTCTCACGAAAACTATAATGCATCTGGGTTGATATTGAGAAAATTATGTGGATTGATAACAACAAAATCGTTGAAACTAAAATACCCTTCCGAAGGTTTTAAAAGCTTCGGAAGGGTTTGATCTAAAATGCAGGACAAGATGCCATCCTGTCCTACAATGAATATAACTTATGGAGGAACATACATGGGAAAAAACTTAGTCCAAAAAATCCTACAAGCGCATCTCGTGAAAGGCGAATTGAAAACTGGTGAAGAGATCGCCATTAAAATCGATCAGACCTTGACTCAGGACGCTACTGGAACGATGGCTTATTTGCAATTTGAGGCGATGGGAATTCCACGGGTGAAAACTGAGCTTTCGGTCAGCTATGTTGATCACAATACCTTGCAGACGGGATTTGAAAATGCGGATGATCATCTATTTTTACAAACCATTGCGGCGAAATATGGCATCTATTTTTCACGGCCGGGCAATGGCATCTGCCACCAGGTTCATTTAGAGCGATTTGGAATTCCTGGTAAAACCTTGCTCGGATCAGATAGCCATACGCCAACCGGCGGCGGCATCGGGATGATTGCCATTGGCGCGGGCGGATTGGATGTGGCGGTGGCAATGGGCGGCGGTCCGTTTTATTTAGCCACGCCGAAAGTGGTGCTAGTAAAATTATTGGGTTCATTGAAACCCTGGGTTACTGCTAAAGATGTCATTTTAGAAGTGCTCCGAATTATGACGGTCAAAGGCGGCGTCGGCAAGATCATCGAATATGGCGGCGACGGTGTGGAATGCCTCACTGTACCACAGCGGGCAACGATTACCAATATGGGCGCTGAGCTGGGTGCGACCACTTCGATCTTCCCCAGCGATGAAAATACCAGGGCGTTCTTGAAAAGCCAGGGACGAGAACAAGTTTGGAAGCCATTAGCATCAGATGTTGATGCCAAATATGATGAAGTGATTGAAATCAATTTGTCGAAATTGGAGCCGATGATTGCTCAGCCGCATAGCCCGGATAATGTGGTTAAAGTGAAAGACATTGCTGGCGCGAAAGTCCAGCAAGTGGCGATTGGCTCCTGCACCAACTCTTCTTATGTGGACATGATGACGGTAGCTGGCGTATTGAAAGGCAAGCAAATTCATCCTGACGTCAGTTTGGTCATTTCTCCCGGCTCACGGCAGGTGCTGGAAATGATTTCTCGGAACGGCGCGCTGGCAGACATGATCAGCGCCGGAGCGAGAATTTTGGAATCGACCTGCGGTCCCTGCATCGGCATGGGACAGGCGCCGCCCAGCGATTCGGTTGCTGTTCGTTCGTTCAATCGAAACTTCCTGGGCAGAAGTGGCACCAAAAGCGCCAATGTCTATTTAGCCAGTCCTGAAGTTTGTCTCGCCGCAGCTTTAAAAGGAGTGATCACTGATCCGAGAGATTTGGGGAAGGCAATATCCGTTGAAATGCCGGAAAAATTTCACATCGACGATCGAATGGTGTTGCCGCCATCAGATAATCCGAAGAAAGTGGAAATTATTCGCGGTCCCAATATCAAACCGCTGCCGATCAATAAGCCATTGCCAGATACGCTGGAGGGCGAGCTATTATTGAAAGTCGAAGACAATATTACAACGGATCATATCATGCCGGCTGGCGCCAAGATTCTGCCGCTGCGATCCAACATTCCGGAGATTTCCAAACATGTGTTCGAAGTGGTGGATGAAAGCTTTGCGAAACGAGCGATGGAAAAAGGCGGCGGTTTCATCGTTGGCGGTGAAAATTATGGTCAGGGGTCCAGTCGGGAACATGCGGCGTTGGCGCCAATGTATCTGGGCGTCAAATGGGTGTTGACCAAATCGTTCGCTCGAATTCATAAGGCAAATCTAATTAATTTCGGCATACTTCCATTAACTTTTGAGAACCCGGCGGATTATGCTAAATTTGCTCAAAATGATCGCCTTCGAATTCAAAATATTATAGCTTCGCTAAAATCGAATAAGCCGTTGATCGTCGAAAACCTGACCAAGAAAACGAGCATTCCAGTCACTTATGATCTATCGGAACGTGCAAAGGAGATTATTATGGCTGGCGGCTTATTAAACTATACTCGTGAGCAACAGTGATTTTAGCTAATTGGCCGGGTGGCTAACCATGCAATCGGGTGATAAGCCTGATCATGTTTGAAATAGATGACCTTTTAAAACGGAAACCAGGTTTGTTGAGCGAACCTGGTTTCTTTTATAAAATTTCTTCACTACAAATTCGCAACAAATTCACTTGACTTATGGATAATTTATTGTTATATTAAAGCCGCTAAATCACGGGAATGTAAGGCTAGAAGTGCAACGCATCAAATAATCCACTCTTCGCATGAGGTGATGTTCATGGCTCATTACATTGACGATGATCTATGCAATTGTTGCGGTCAATGCCTGCCTGTTTGTCCAGTCGGTGCTATTACTGGCAGCAAAAGGGATTATGAGATCAATACGAATGTCTGTAATGATTGCGCTGGCTTTTCAGAAGATCCGCTTTGTGTGATTGAATGCCCTATTTCAGGCGTAATTAAAAAGCTGGAAATCGAGCTCTGATAGTCAGGGTAACAGCCTTTTTTAGAAATCTAAACGATTATTATCTAATAGAATTACAACAGTGTAGATGAGACAGATATTTTTCACGATTATTTTTTGTTCTGCGTCTTTGTTATTTGGGGCAGTCACTGAAATTATGCCTCTAAAAGATGTAAAACCAGGGATGCGGGGATATGGATTAACGGTCTTTGAAAATAGCCGAATCGAGCAATTTGATGTTGAGATTATCGATATTGTTCGTAACTTTTCTCCGCAGCGCGATCTGATCCTGGTTAAGCTACTGGGTGAACGAGTAAATCATACTGGCGTTGTTAGCGGCATGAGTGGCAGCCCGATTTACATCAATAATAAATTGATCGGCGCATTAGCTTACAGCATGGGAAATTTTATGAAAGATCCCATTGCCGGAGTAACGCCCATTGCAGAAATGTTCGAAATATTTTCCAGAGAACAGGTTCGTAATCAGGAAATTAATGTAACTGCACAACAAACCTCTGCAAATTTAAAGCGCTATTTTTATTCTCATCAATTTGAAAAATTTGATTTATTTCAATTACTGACTTTCGGCCAGGCTGCCAACTTTGTGGAAGCAAAACCGATTGAAACGCCTCTCATCATCAGCGGTTTATCTCCCTCACTTCATAAAATTATCAACCATCATCTTTCCGATTCAAATTTTATACTATTGCCGGGTGGAAAAAGCGCTCAGGTGGCTACAAAGAATGGAGAAACGATTCAGCCCGGTTCAGCCATTGCTGGAGTTGTGGTCAGCGGTGATTTTGATGTCAGCGCAGTCGGCACTGTCACTTATCGAGATGGCGATAAAATTTTAGCTTTTGGTCATCCTTTTTTTAATAGCGGGCCAGTCAATATTCCGTTGGCTGAAGCAAACATTATCACCACCCTATCCAGCCTGTATGCCTCTAACAAGTTTGCTGTTGCTGAGGGAATTGTTGGTAATATGCGGCAAGATCGATCCACCGGGATTATGGGAATTATAGGCGAAATTCCACCGATGATCCCGGTCAAAGTGAAAGTTGGCTCCCCGATTGTCACAGAAAAAAAATTTCAGTTCAATATTGCTGATGATCGCTCGATGGCGACGAATATTCCGGTATTTTTATGGATCACTTTATTGAATACGCTAGAATCAGCCCGACTGGGAGGCGGCGATTATGCGCTCAAGTTGAATGGTCGAATTGACCTGGAAAAGGATCCTGATATCATTTTCGATAATTTTTATTCGGGCGGCAGCTCTGGCTTGTTCGATGGGTCTGGCTCTGACATGCCGCAAGCTGCCTATGATATTGTGATGACTCTGTTGCCGCTGCTGGTGAACGATTTCGAGGTGCCGAAAATTAGAAGCATTGATCTGGAATTTTTTGCCCAGCCAGGACAAAAGCTGGCAGAAATAGAGCAGGTCTATTACGATAAAGAAGAGGTCAGCGCTGGCGATAGCTTGAATATCCTTATTTTTCTCAGACCTTATCTGGGAAAAAGAGTAGAGCTGAGCAAGCGAATTTATATTCCGAAAAATATCAACGCCAACAATATAACGCTCGCAGTGGGAGGAACTCAAGAAATAACGAAATGGGAATATCAAGCTGGAATCGGCAAATTCGTTCCATCGAATTTTAATGAATTAGTTACGTTGCTCAATCGAAAGCGAAAAAATACCGACGTTCTCATCCAATTAAAAGTGATAGATCATGGCGCTATGCTTCATGGACGTGAATTTCCAAGCCTTCCGCCTTCGGTTTATGACATTATGAAGGATGAGAAAACGCAGAAAATTAATAATTCAGTGACTGAGAAAATTGTCGAAGAATGGTCAATCCCGTTCGATTTGCAAATTCAAGGGGGAAGGAAATTTAGTTTGCCTGTTAAACAGCATTAGGTTATTTTCAATAGCGAGCAGAAAGCAATAAGGCTCAAACTGTGATTTAAATCACATCATATTGTGAAAATGAACAGCAAAATCATGGTCAGCCTGTTTTAATGCAAATTTCTTTTTTATGAATTGAATAGCTTTTTCAAGATAAAATGTGATATAAATATAGTTTAGAGTTCTAAAGATCGAGGAGTTTTAATGCGAAAGTTTTTTGCGCTGATAATTGCCATTATATTTGTAGGACAGAGTTTTGCTTCCCTTCCGCAAATAAAAATTTATGATAAACAGCAGGATTTAATTGACGGTCGGGTAAAAGGCGTTTCGATTAGTTGGGACGGGGAATTGCTTCTCGCTCCAGTTGCCAAGCAGATTTTCAATAGTGACCGTCCTTTTGTCTGGGATTTTATTGCCGATTCCCAGGGAAATTTATTTGTGGCAACGGGTGATGCAGCAAAAATATTCCAAATTAGTCCTGATGGGAAAGTGAAAATTATCGCACAATGGGAAAACCTCGAAGTCTATTCAATGGCGATTGATAATAAAGGGAGACTTTATGCCGGGACTTCACCGGATGGAAAAATTTACCGGCTCAGTCAGGATAAAGAACCGGAGCTATTCGTGGATCTCAAAGTGAAGTACATCTGGGATATACTTTTTGATAACCAAAATAAGTGTTATGCTGCAACCGGGGATAGTGGAACAATTTATAGCATTACTGAACAAGGGAAAGCGTCCCTTTTTTATAAAAGCGATGAGACCCATATTCGCTGTTTAGCCTGGGATAAGAATAATCAATTGCTTGCCGGGAGCTATTCAAACGGGTATCTGTATCGCATCAATGCTTCGGGCGAAAGTTTTATAATCTATGATTCAGAATTCCGGGAAATCCATAAAATTTGCGTCGCCAGCGATGGGATAATTTATGCTGCTGGTCTGGGACAGGCGGAGACTAAAACCGCTGCAACCAAAGAACCAGCCAAGGCTATTCGGATTGAATCCCTTTCATCGGATGATGATATTTTAGAGATTTCTCCCAAGTCGGTATCTATTTCTGGCGCAATGAAAAGCGGAATTATCAAAATTCAACCCAATAGGCTGATTAAGAATATCTGGCAATTAAATGATGATCAGGTTCAATCAATCGCTTTGCTGGATGATCATTCCCTTTTGGTCGGCACTGGTGATAAGGGTCGCCTGTTTAAAATTGATGCACAAAATGAAATCACTTTTTTGCTCAATTTTGACGCTTCACAAATAATAGAGCTTAAGCCGGGCAAAGCTGGAAATATCTGGTTGGCAACTTCAAATTTAGGCAGAGTTTTTCAGCTTTCTCCACAATATGAGAAAAGCGGCGTGTGCGAATCTCCGGCTTTTGATGCTGAGGTTACAGCGCATTGGGGTTCGATCCAATGGGACGAAGAATTACCAGAAGGCTGCAATGTAAAGCTGTACAGCCGATCCGGAAATGCCGAGAAACAAAACAGCACGTGGAGTTCCTGGCTCGAAGTCAAAAAGGGCGCAGTCATAAATAATCCGGAGGCGCGTTTTATTCAATGGAAGCGCTGGAGCTAACTACCAACCGACCTTCTGAGACTCCCAAAATCAAGAATATCAAATTATCTTACATTCAGCGCAATCTTCCACCAGAAATTTTATCAATTACAGTTCACCCGGTGGAGCGACAAAAGGAATTTGAGTCGCTGCCGATCTCTGAGCCGTCAGCCATGGAAATCTCAATAATTGAAGATTCGGATGATGAAACAGGCGTACAGAGACAACCCTTGCAGACAGGAACGAGACGGCTACTTCAGAATGGTTATCGTCGGGTGAGTTGGAAAGCCGGGGATCAAAACGATGACAAACTTGTTTATGATCTCTATTTCCAGGAAGAGCATGAAAAAAATTGGCTGCCGTTAAAAAAAGAGTTAACGCTGACTTCTTACATCTGGGATAGCAAAATGATGCCCGACGGAAATTATCGCGTGAAGATTATTGCTGATGACAGGAAGTCCAATCCGATCAACGCAGCGAAACAAGCAGAAAAAATAAGCGATCGATTCATCGTTGATAATACTGGTCCCCGAATTGAAACTGTCGAAGTCAAAAAAATAGCTGGTGATAGTTTGCAGATTTCGATTATGGCTGTCGATGAATTGAGTCCGATCAAGCAAGTCCAGTTTTCTTATGATGTTCAAAATTGGCTATGGATCTATCCGAAAGATTTAGTATGTGATTCAAAAACAGAGTCTTTTCAATTTCGTATTAAATGGGAACGGGATCTATTCTATTCAATTGTTGTCAAAGCTCAAGATTCTGCAGAGAACACTAATTATGGTCGAATAAATATTAAGGAGTGATATGATCACTAAAAAAAAACTGCTGATGCTGAACGATGCAATTGCGAAGCACCAAAAATTTGTTCTGACTACTCATATCAATCCCGACGGAGATGCAGTTGGATCTGAAATAGCGATGACGGAATATCTTAGGAGCCTTGGCAAAGAAGTCTATATTATCAATAACTCGGCCACACCTAATAACTATAAATTTTTAGATCGAAAACAAGAAATTATTGTTTATGATGAAGCCGTGCATCATCAGCTTATCGCTGCAGCCGATGTTTATCTGATCGTTGATATTAGTGATTGGGATAGACTGCGTAAAATCGGCCAGATCATTCAGACAATTCCCGCCCTGAAAATTTGTATCGATCATCACCATATCAATTATAATTTTGCTGATGTAGATATTATTTATGAGGAAGCCTCATCGACTGGCGAAATCATCTACGAATTCCTGACTGCTATGCAATTCCAGATTAATGGAATTACAGCGGATGCGCTTTATGCCTGCATTCTCACGGACACAGGATCGTTTCGATTTTCTAATACAACAGCAAGAACTCACCGGGTCGCCTCCGAGCTACTCGAAGCTGGAGTGAACGCTAAAGAGATTTATAATCTGGTTTACGAGCAAAATTCGCGAAACAAAATGGCTTTGATGGGTGAAGCGTTGCGCACTATCAAATACGAATGTGGCGGTCGCTTAGCCTGGTTCGTATTATCACAGGAGATGTTCGATTCATGCGGGGCTTCTCAATGGGATACCGAAGGATTTCCCGAAATTCCCAGAACCATCGATGGCGTCGATGTTAGTTTAATGTTCACGGAGTTGGATACAGATAAAGTGAAAGTAAGCTTGCGATCGAAAGGCCAGATTATTATCAATCAAATTGCTGAAAAATTAGGCGGCGGCGGACATCATTATGCAGCTGGAGCGCTGGTAAATAAAAACCTAACAGAAACTATTCCCATCGTTTTAACAGAACTCAAGCAATTGCTCTGCTGCAAATGAATCATAATTTTGCAGCAACAAACCAATCATGTGGAATTCTAAAATCAGCATCCTGACTTAAAGCAGCGCTTAATAAATTTTTGCTGATTCTGATCTTTAGCTGATGCCGAACACAATTTTGTTATTAAAAAAGCGTGTTTGATAAAACTGCTGATCACCCAATGCCGATCTTTTGATTTTTCTTCAACGCAAAATTAATGCATTAGGCTACTTATTTCCTAAACATCACGCCATCCTCTCTTAAATTCAATGCCTTGGGGACTATATTAAAAAAAAGCAATATCAATTTTTTACCTTGCTTTTAAAATTATTATCCATTATTTTTGCTGTTATTTTTTAAAATACATAAGGTCCGCTCTGAATCGTTATCTTAAATGATACCGCTGAAATTTAAACTTACCGAATGATTAATCGATGAGCTATTTTTTATTTTAGAAAGCGGCATTGAGAAGCAAAGCCAATAAAGGAAGCAATGAATACAAAGACCAAACCTCTATTTGAAGCGGATAGTTTTTATCGAACCATTTTTGAGCACTCAGTAGTGCCCAGCGTAATTTTTAGAAGCGATGGCAAAATCCTGACCTCTAACCTTGCTCTAAAACAGTTGCAGGGTGAGCAGGTTGATCAATCGGTTAATGGCGAAACTTTTGACACGCTGTTTCATCCACGACACCGGAAGCGAGTAAATGATTATTATCAAAATGTTTCTTCAAAAAAAATCAGATCATCGGAATTCTTGCTTCGGTGCGATAATGGCGACCAGCGTCTCGTTGAACTGAACGTCCGAGCTATTGGTAATAGCAATTTGCTTTATGCCACCTTAATCGATATCACAAAAAACAAGCTTTACAAAAAACAGCGTCAACAATTGGTCGATCAAGCCTCAATTATTAATGAAATCGTTGCTGCGGTCAATTCCAATTTGAATAAGAATCAATTAATCCAGATGTTCTTTAATCAAATTTATAAGGTTTTTAAATATGATCTGGTTTATATGCTGTTATGCGATATCGAAAACAAAGAATTAGAAATTCATTTTTCAAAGGACGAATCAGAAATTGAATCGCGGAAAGGTAGTGGCAACTATTGTCAATCGTTTTCACAAGCATTGTCGTCATGTGAGCTAATTGAACAGGATACAGCAAACATTTCCCAAGTTGCTGAATTATTGGGCTTGCAGATTGAACAACAATATAATTCCAAAACACTTATTCAATTAAAAACTGATGAACAACTGATTGGGGCAGTGATATTATTCAGTCGCGCCAAGAATGCTCTAAGTCGAAGTCATATCGATATCTTTAGAAAAATTTCTGCTCAGATTGCAATTGCTTTTATGAAAGCGAGGCTCCTCCATCGTTATCAGCAATCCCTGACCAATCTTTCGTTCTTAGCCAGCATAAATGAAGCACTCAGCAGTTCTTTAGATCTGGATGGCGTGTTGAAGCAGCTTGTTGAATCATCGCAACAAATCATGCAAGCCAAAATTTGCACCATCCATCTGATAAATGAGAAAAATAAATTGAACGATATGATGAACCTTGAGTTTGAAAATAAATATCTTGATCAATTTAAGCCTCAGATTCAGCAGGTCATTCAAAACCGACGACCGTTAGTCGTCGAGAATATAGATTATAATAGCATTCAATTTTTTAGAAATAGATCGGATATACAAAATTTAAACCTGAAATCTCTGATTGTTTTACCCGTTGTCGCTAACCGAGAAACCATAGCGCTGCTATCTGTATTCCTGGATAAAATTCATTATTTTAGCGAACATGAAATAGAATTGCTCTCCATGTTAGCCGATCAGGCGGCGATTGCTATTAAGAATGCGGCGCTATACAAGCAGGTTGAAAACACCAAAAATTTTCTGGAAAGCATTATTCATAGCTCGCGTCATATTATTATTACGACTGATCTGGAAGGTAATGCTACTTTTCTTAACAA
>JAEAME010002475.1_pt1 | contig 10742 bp, 11 predicted proteins | sample 8958731 | NCBI WGS metagenome assembly JAEAME01 (sample SAMN16933194, study PRJNA681113) | bioreactor sludge metagenome | isolation source: anerobic bioreactor sludge (Control) | place: India:Bengaluru | collected 2018-10-24
GAACAAACTGTTAATAGTAGGTCCCAGTGAAATCAACAATAAGAAGGGGCGAAAAAAATATTCAAGCGTTTCTTTCCTATTAAGGCCCTTTAAACAGGGGGGCTATAAACAAAAATACCCCGTTTTCTCCATATACACGTTGGCATATTTTTTATAAGCCGATATTCTGTTCTAACTCATAACAAATCTTCGGAGTATTATCACATTGACCGTTTATTATGTGCCATGGGATGCCAGCAAAAACCTGATAGAAGAAGCTGATCGTCTATATCAAAACACAGGAACACTTGACTGCATCTCAAAAGGTGATCTAGTCGCAATCAAACTGCATGTAGGTGAACTAGGAAACCCCAGTTACGTGCAACCATTCTTTGTGCATGACTTAATACGTAAAGTAAAAGACATAGGTGGCAAGCCCTTCCTTACAGATTCAAACACACTATATAACGCTCAACGACACAATGCCTACGACCACATGAATACAGCCTTAATGAATGGGTTCAATATGGCTCCATTCATAGTTGCAGATGGATTAAAAAGTGAAAATTATCGAATAATCAAAACAAAAGGAATCCTGCCAGAAATCGAAGTATCAGGAGCAATCGCTGAAGCAGACGCGATGATAGTTATATCACACACTAAAGGTCATGAATTAAGTGGATTCGGAGGCGCCATTAAGAACTTAGGAATGGGTTGTACTCCAGCAGCAGGAAAATTGCGTCAACATAGAACAGTTGGTTTAGAAATTGACCAATCTAAATGTACTGGTTGCGGAAAATGTTATGAAGTTTGTGAAGATCACCTTCCAGAAATTGTCGAGGGAAAAGCAAGAAACACCTCACCATTATGTATGCGGTGCCCAGTTTGTAAAGCAGAGTGCCCAGTTTTTGCAATTAGATTTACCAACCAAGAAAACATCTGTAAAGCTTTAGCTTCCGCAGCATATGGAGTACTTTCTACTTTCAAGCAAGGCAAAGTCTCCTACGTGAGTTTCGCGAAAGATATAACTTCATACTGTGATTGTCTTCCTAATCCAGGCAACCCTATAATGGAAGATGTGGGGATTCTCGCTTCTAATTCGTCTGTATCAATAGATGCTGCTTTTCTGAGTATGGTGGATTATAAAATTTTCAACAAGCTTTCAACTATAGATTCTATGCTGCAAGTGGAAGAAGCAAAAAGAATTGGAATCGCTGGAGAAGTAAAACCTAAAATAATAAAAATCTAGCTCTTTCCTTCATTTTCCCAATAAAACAAAAACGCGTCTTTAACCCAGCTGATAAATTTGGGGTCGTTGCCAAAGAAACCTGCATAATCTACTTTCCCATTTAGTTGCAAGAAGCATACACCTGCAAATTTTTCTGTTACCACCATAACGGCCGGAAGCTTCAAGAGAGCACGCATCTGCACATTTCTTGGGGAATCAGCCAACTGCTTACTTGAAGGGAAACGCTCCTTAGGAATTAAGAATTTAAAGTTTAACCCTTCTTTAATTTTTTCATTCATTTTGAAAGCCATAAATTCGGGAATGGTACCTTCAGCCATTCCAAACCCAAACGTTTCAGCATCAAGGTATGCTTGCTGACTTTTATTCAAATTAGCGATAGTATCAACACTAAAAGTAGCCTCTGACAACTCTCCTAATCTACTGATGAATTGAACTGGAAAATTCATAACGCTATGTGTTGAAAAATAATCTTTATGCAAAGAAATAAATTCTAAAGATGATGAAAGCTGCATAACTAGTTTACCATATTCTGAAATCATAAAAGTACCATCAGATCGCCTCTCAACTAGGGACGCATTACTTAACCGTTCTAACTGCCTAAAAGCTTCAGTAGCAGTAAAATCCAACCTGCGTGCAATCTCCTGCATCTTTAATTTCTCTTTCTGAAGCAATACCAGAATTGCTAACCTGCTTCCACTTGCAAGCTCAAAAAACATTTTCTCCATACCTGAACCATCCTCCACCTACATCACACGACCTAAACTTTTCAATTCAATACTGATTTCTAAGCATCCAAATCAAATAAAACTAATCACAATTCCCACCTAATATTCACTTGAGGCAATAAGAGTGAGCAAACAATTAAACAAAAAAATACGTGTCTTCTCAATTGAACTAAAATCTAAAAGAAATCTCAAAAACATTACATTAACCAACGAGTGCTCAGACAATGTCCTCTTGGAAGGATCAATTGGAGAACTGCTAACAGCGAAATTCGCTGAAGGTATAATCTTAGAAGTAACCGGAAAAGACGGAGTCATTAGAATTGATCTAGAAGAAACTGAAATACAAAAAACATCGAACACTCAAGTCATAAAGGAGGTGCTAAATAATGAATAAAGCATTAATCGTTTATGGTACGCGATACGGTGCAGCAGCAAGCACTTCTGAGGAAATCGCTAAAATACTTCGACATGAAGGAATTGAAACCCAAGTAGTTAACGCCAAAGTGCAAAAAACTAAAGATATCAACCAATACAAACTAATCATTGTGGGAAGTGGAATACAAATTAACCGTTGGACAAGTGAACCAGAAAATTTTTTAAAAAAATTCAGAAAGGACTTAGAAAACAAAAAATTAGCTTTATTTGTCTGCTGTGGATCTGCATCGCTTATTGATTCTAACCAACTTGAGGAAGCAAAAAAGATGAAAACAAAATATTTGGATCAGAAAGCCCAACAATTAGGCGTAAACCCAATCTCTTATGGTTTCTTTGGCGGAGTATACAATTATAATAAAGAACCTTGGTGGGCAAAGAAAGCACTAGATGCTGATAGACCAAGAGTTGAAGCTACTTACAAACAGTCAGAACCTGGAATTTATGACACACGAGACTGGAACACTATCAGAAGCTGGGCAAAAGAATTAGCACAAAAAACACTATCAGATTAAATCTTGCGAAGTATACCAGCCATGAGAAAAATCGCTTTGATCATCCTTTTGTAACACTTTTTTCTTTAAAATAGAATTCGCCGATTTACTGGTTTTTATCAAACGAAGAATAGTCTCAGATAAGCCTTCGTCGCTTCTTTTTTCTCTAAGTAAGGCTTCATGTGCTTCTCTGGAAATAGAAATGGTCTGAGTTGACATGACAACTAATCTTAACAATGACATAAAAAAACGTGCTCTGAAAAGACACATTACGCCCTTGGCTCTTAACAATATTTAACCTATTAGAATATTAAAGGCTAAAAATAAGATCTAACTGCGTTGATGCCACAATTGCCCAGACTCACCGAACCCCTACAAGTAAAAGACTACAAATTAAGAAACAGAATAGTTCTTCCACCAATGCAAACAGGAAGAGCAGATTTCGACGGCTCAGTCACAAACAAATTAATCAATTTCTACATTCACCGCTCAACCCATACTGGATTACCGATAGTTGAACATGCATACATTTCCCCAACAGGGAAAATAGGTCCAAAACAACTTGGAATATACGATGACAAATTAATCGCTGGATTCCAAAAACTCGCAGAAGGCATTCACTCAGTTGGTGCACCAGCAATTGTACAGATTTCGCATGCTGGAGGAGTAGCAAACAGAAAAGTCATAAACACCCAACCTGCAGGGCCTTCATCAGTTGGAAAAACTCGTATGTTAGAAACTTGCGAATTAAAAAAAATTGCTGAAGAGTATGCTTCTGCAACTGTCAGGGCAATTAAAGCAGATTTTGACGGCGTAGAACTTCATGGTGCTCATGGTTATTTGCTTTGTCAATTTTTTTCACCCTTACTTAACAAGAGGACAGATGAATTTGGTGGAAACCTTGAAAACCGTATGCGTTTTCCATTAATGGTGGTAGAAAAAGTTAAGCAGTGTCTTGGAAAAAAGCTTCTACTCTATCGTTTAGGCGCTGACGATTTAGCACCTTATGGAACACACGTTGAGGATGCAATAGTTTTCGCCAAGAGACTTCAAGATTTAGGAGTAGACATTTTGGATATTTCTGGTGGTATGTGTGGGAGTGAACCTAAACAACTTCGAGATGTTGTAGGTTATTTTATTCCTCAAGCTGAAGTTATTAAGCAAGCCGTGAAAGTACCAGTTATTGGTGTTGGAGGGATAACTCAAGCTGAATATGCTGATAAACTGGTTTATGAAGGCAGAGTAGATTTGGTAGCTGTTGGTAGAGCATTTTGGAAAGATGCACAATGGGCTGAAAAAGCAATTAATAAATTAACCCTCCCTGAAGCGCAATGAAAAAAATGGATTTGTATAGCTTGAAAGAATCTATTGTGATAAAATTAAAATAGAAAGTACAGTGTAGAGTTATTAGGTGTTTTTTGAAATGCTTGATCTAACTGGGAAAGTAGCAGTTGTAACTGGTGCAGGTCATGGAATTGGTAGAGAAATTGCTTTAACTCTAGCAGGAGCTGGAGCAAAAATAGTTCTCACGGACATTGCCGACTCTGTTTTTGAAACAGCTAGGAAGGTAGAGGAGTTGAAAACTGAAGCGTATCCAATAAAATGTGATGTCTCTGATATCCAACAAACTGAGGACTTTGCTGAAAAACCTTTGAAGAAATTTGAAAAAATTGATATTCTTGTTAATAATGCAGGTATTTATCCACAGAAGGCTTTTATGGAAATTACTAATGAGGACTGGAATAAAGTCATTCAAATTAATCTTTATGGGGTTTTTCATTGTACAAAAATAGTTCTTCCAGGAATGATTCAAAGGCGATATGGAAAAATAGTTAATATCGCTTCAGTGGCTGGTGCAGTCTCAGGTTTTACTAATTTAGTCCATTATTCAGCAAGTAAAGCTGCAGTTGCTGGCTTTACAAAATCTCTGGCGCTGGAAATGGCAAAATATAAAATTAATATTAACGCTGTTGCACCTGGACCAATTGATGTTTCAGAAGTACCAGTTGATGAAGCACTTTTTGAACCAGTAATCAAGACTATTCCAATTGGGCGAATGGGAAAACCACGAGACATAGCAAATCTTGTATTGTTCCTGGCTAGTGATGAATCCAATTTCATTACTGGTCAATGTATAATTTCTGATGGAGGATACACTCTTCCATAGAAATTATTATTTCCATATGCCTTTTTTTATAATATCATTTTTGATTTAGCGGTTAATGCGAATTATCCCTTTTTTAGAGAGTTAAAAATCCAAAAGATTTTTCAGTTTTGCTGTTAAACCTTGCATTATGAGTGGCGAAATTGAATTAATATTAGAAGTCATTTTGGCTGTTCTATTATCTTTCATAGTTGGGGAATTAGTTACGATCAATTACAAAACTCGCTAGAAGAGCTAACGTGCCTAAACCAGTGACGCGTAATGTTAGAGAAGTCATAACGGCTGTATGGTTTGTAATTTCATTAGCTTGGGTATTACAAATTCTTGGATTAACATCAATACTCACTTCTTTAACAGTTTCAGGTATTGTAGGTTTAACAATATCTTTAGGCCTCCAAACTACACTTTCAAATGTCATTGCAGGAATTTTTCTTCTACAAGACAATGCACTTCACACAGGTGATAAAATACTAATTGGAACCGTTAAAGGTGAAGTCGTAAAACTAGGTTTACGAAACACTTGGCTTCGAAATGAAACTGGTGAAATCGTGATAATCAGCAACTCCTCACTTTCAAATGGACCCCTAACTAACTATACTGCAAAGGATCGACTGAACAAAAAATTAAATAGTAATTAACAAAGACGAAAAAGTAAATAGACAAGTAACTAGAAAAGGAAGAAAAAGGAAAAATTAATCAGCACTTGCTGAAGCATCAACGATGCTTTTAATTTCCTTATTCAATCCCTCTGGTAAACCCAAAATGCTTACATCCATGAATCCACGAATAATCAACGAAACAGCTTGCTCTCGCGATAGTCTTCTTGTCATCAGATAAGTGATTTCTTTCTCGCTAATTTTTCCAACTGCTGCTTCATGAGTGATTTCAACACCCTTTTTTGTTGCAACAAGCTCAGGTATAGACCACATATATGATTCATTATCCATGATCAAACCTTTACATTCCAAGTGCCCTTTGCAATCAGGAGTATTACCTTCAATCATTCCACGAACAATCATTTTTGAGCCTTCACGAGTAATAGCGCGACTAACCATCTCTGCTTTGCTACCTTTTCCAGTTAATATCGCCTTAGAACCAGTATCCAGAAGAGTGTTTTTATGACCATAGAGAATGCTGTTGAAGCTTACCCTAGAGTCTTCACCAGTGCAATAAGCTACTGGGTACATTTGAACATCTCGTACTGGCCGCATGCAAACATAATTTGAGATAAAAGTAGCCTTATCTTCTATTTTAGCGGCGCTTCTTGGACGTACAAAGGTTTGTTCGCTCCACTGGTGAATCATTGTGAAGTTGAGCATAGCACCTTTCTTAACATAAATTTCTGAAATACCAATATGTGCCGCGTTTGGAACACTTGAATGTTGTAGACAGCTTGTGATTATGTGTGCCTTTGAGTCTTCTTCTGCAATTATGATGTTATGTACTCTTTGTTCAAGGTTCTTTTGTGTAATCAATAGGCATGACTGCAATGGAAAATCGATCTCGGCACCTTTAAGAATACGCATAAAGTATCCGCCGCTAAAATCTTCAGCTACTTTCTTTGTGTATTCATCCTTGTCTTTTTTAACAAGGTTCCATCTGTATTCTTCAAGCCACGGATACTTCTTTAAGGCTTCTTTAATATCCATAAGCTCAATTTTTCCTTCATAAAGCTCGTTGACTTTGGCAGCAATTGTCTCTTGATTAATGTGCATAAAGGTTCCAGAACGCTTTTCTTCTTCAGTTTCAAGACCTGCTTTCTGGGCTTCCTCAAGAATCTGATGTGGTAGTTTAGTTAAGTTACTTTCTTTCTCCATTTCTCCATCCCTCACCTATTCTAATTCTGCAAGCAACACATTCCTCGTATCCCACACGCTTAATGTCATCATATATTCGCATTGGATCCTTGAAGCAGTGGAACTGACCTTTTAGAAGAATGCATCCATAAGTGGCTTTTATGTATTCTAAAATATCGCCTTTATGAGTAATAATTAAAGCTGAACTGCCAGAACGCTCCACATAATTTTGAATTTCGGTTGAAATCATCTTTAAACTTTCAACATCAACTCCCGAGTCCGGCTCATCTAGTAAAAGTAATTTGGGTTTAAGAAAAATCAACTGTAGAATTTCTGAGCGCTTGCGTTCTCCGCCGCTAAAACCCATATTTACGTCGCGATTTAGAAAATTGGTTAATCTGAATGCTTCGATTTGAGCCATTTCTTCTTGACTAAAATCTTCACTAGAAGCTTTTCCTAAGCATAGCTTAAGCAAATCACCCAGTTTTACTCCAGTTATTTCTGGAGGATTTTGATAGCTCACAATTATTCCTAATTTTGCTCGTTCATCAACGCCCTTATTTGTTATGTCTATGCCTTGAAAAAGGATTCTGCCAGAAACAATCTCGTAACCGGGTAATCCCATCAAAGTACTGATAAGTGTTGTTTTCCCCGAACCGTTTGGTCCAAAAAGGATGTGACTTGCCCCCTCTTTTAGGTCAAAGTTTAAATTATTCAAAATTAGTTTGCCTTCAACCTTAACTGATAAATCCCTTACTTCTAATGTGGCCATGTTTGGTCATCAACAAAAATGTGGTCTAGTGCAATATACCCTTTTTGGAGATGAAGCCCTAACAAGCTCAAGAAAATATTGTTGATGAATTTTTCATTCGACTGTTGGAAAAACACGGCTCCTTTAATGTGCTGTTTTTTAGATAAATGTTGAACCTTTCTGACTGAGGTGGTGATATTGATTTTTTTATGAAAAATTGCTTTATTCATGTCAAATTGCGCTCTTCATGTTAAAATCAGCGATGGCTTGGTTGAACCTTTGGAGATTCTTAGCGACATTATCTTTACAAATGTCCTAAAAGTTTAAATTTTTAACAATATTTGTGGCTTAATTGCCTATTTTTTGCGCAGAACTGTCTATATTTTTCAATGTGTATTATATTAGTTGCAGGTCGGGGAGCACGCTTTAAAGGCGATGCATTGAGGCAAAGAATATATCGATTTAAGCAGCGAAAAATCGATATATGGCCAAGAATCTGCTTCAATGGGCTGCACAGCGATGTTGCATCAAGGCTTTGAGCGACATGATCAAAACGGTGAAAGATCATGAAGCGATCAAGACGAGCCTTAATGGACCGTGAACAACATTAAGGCTTAGACTCGACCTGCATTTTGTGCTTCTTTTTTTCGTAGAAATTATTTTTTTCATATTTTTTCTGAGTTTTCATTTGATTAGTTATTGGTTGTGAATTTGGATAAATATTGATCCGTTCTTGAAATTAAGAAGTCAAATTGAGCATATGGTTACCTAAAATTAATATTTTTGAGCTTTTGTCTATTAATATTTTATTAATCATTACAAACGGATAGTTTTATATACTTCGATGGAATAAATGCACAGGTAATAAACAAAAAAGGAGACATTTGTTAAAGAAAAAGGTGAAAAAAATGGCGGCTGGAGATATAGCATGGATCTTAACTTCAACAGCATTAGTCATGTTAATGACTCCTGCATTAGGCTTCTTTTATGGAGGTCTAGTCAGAAAGAAAAACCTAGTATCAACAATTGTTCAATGCTTCATCATTTTTGCAGTGATAAGCATTGTTTGGGCTCTATGGGGCTATAGCCTTGTATTTGGAACAAGCATAAATGGTATAGTAGGATTTAGCCCTGATCTATTTGCATTAAGCAATCTGGACATTCATACAGTAAACACGGCACTTTCAGCAGAAACGCCAGAATTACTGTTCTTTGCGTTCCAATTGAAATTCGCCGCCATCACTCCTGCATTAATCATCGGTGCATGCGCAGAAAGAATACGGTTCAAGTCATTGCTTGTATTCATGATCCTTTGGTCTACTATAATTTACGTTCCGATAGCACACTGGGTTTGGAACCCAGACGGATGGTTACGCGGTCTTGGTGCCATTGACTTTGCTGGAGGTATAGTGGTTCACATTTCAGCAGGTATGTCAGCGTTAGCAGCAGCATTAGTAGTCGGAAGAAGAAAGGGCATGGGGATGCCCTGGAAGCAGCATATGCAAGCTTTGGACAAGAAAGACTGTGCAACCGAATTTAAACCAACAAACATACCTTACGTACTATTAGGTGCAGCATTACTCTGGTTCGGCTGGTTTGGCTTCAACTCTGGTAGTGCATTAGCAGCAAACGACCTCGCAGTATCAGCTTTAGTAACTACAAACATTGGTGCAGCTGCAGCAGCAGTAAGCTGGATGATTGCAGATTGGATCAGAAAAGGCAAGCCATCAGCAGTAGGTATAGCCGTTGGAGCAGTAGTGGGCTTAGTAGCCATTACACCCGCAGCAGGATATGTCAGCGTTTCATCATCTCTAATCATTGGCTTAGCAGCAGGTGTAATATCAAACTTTGTAGCTAACTGGCGAGCTGGGCGATCTAGAATCGATGATAGTCTAGATGTATTCGCTTGTCACGGTGTAGGTGGACTCTGGGGATCAATAGCAACTGGTCTGTTTGCTTCAGGTGCAATACAGGTTGGCATAAACGGTGCGTTCTTTGGTAACGTTGCTCAGTTGGGTGCACAACTGTTGGCTGTAGCTGTAGTGGTGCCGTTCTCCTTCGTTGGTTCCTATCTGCTACTAAAACTGGTAAACATCTTCTCACCTTTGCGAGTTAGCGAGCAAGCAGAAGAATCAGGCTTAGATCTTAGCGAGCACGGTGAAGAGGCATATCAGTTAGAATAAATCACTATCCTTTTTTATTTTTTTAAAAACTTTTTTTAATAATAAAACGCGATCTGAAAAAGTATGTTCTTTAGATAAATAATTACTTGCCAAAACGTCCTTATCCTTTTTTCAAGCCTCTAATTAGCAAGAATTATATTAGATAATAAAAAGAATAATAACCATGAGAGTGGAATTAAATCAACGTTCTTTTCTATGTTTGACTCTCATTGTATCGCTTTCTTTAATTCTATTAAGCACCCAATACGTACCTTTTGCTGATGGCTGTTACGGCCCACATATAACAGCTGAAGTTGATAAAAAAGAGCTACAAGTTAACCAAAACGTCACCGTTACAGGTATGATTTGTCCATTAGAAGCAAACAAAAGTGTACGTGTTGATTTTACACGACCAGACTATACATACATTGACGTTTATACCACAACTGATGAAAACGGCAATTTTTCTGTAACACAAACACTAGATATGATTGGTTACTGGAACATTTTCGCAATCGATGGTCACATGTGTGATAGATTACATGCAATAGTCTCTGATTCAGCTAATCCTCAAGCAACAACCCCCTCAATGATTCCCCTACCACCTTACAAACCAAATTATTACGTAATCGGTGTAGCATCAGTTGGCATAAGCATTGCAGTAGCGGCTGTAGCTCTTGGTAGAAACAACCGGACAAGAAAAATTAGCTCATTGCGGTTATTTGTCCAAATAGCATTTGTTTTCCTTATATTCATAGGCATTTTCATAGATCACCAAAATCTACCTATTCCAGCAGAACAAATATCACCACATGAAGTGCTAATTGCCACAAGTTTATTCAACGTTCACTTACCCGATGGCATTCCAATGCCGTTTTTTGGATGCTACTATCCATGTGGAAAAACTGTAACCTGTTCACTCTGGGAACTTCAAACCTACATCTACCCATTTTGGGATGCAGGACGTGGTTGGGGTGTAGAATACTTCTC
>JAEAME010002482.1_pt1 | contig 10736 bp, 6 predicted proteins | sample 8958731 | NCBI WGS metagenome assembly JAEAME01 (sample SAMN16933194, study PRJNA681113) | bioreactor sludge metagenome | isolation source: anerobic bioreactor sludge (Control) | place: India:Bengaluru | collected 2018-10-24
TCCTGGCGGTTTGTTGAGCGGTACTTCCCGACGGCTCCTGGTTGGTTTCACGGTTTGTCTCACGAACAGTCGATCCGGAGGCCAGTGCGGAGCCCTGAGTTTCCTGGTTCTGTTCCTGATTGGTTTCTTTTGCGGTAGGTTCACCGTTTTGCATCTCTCCGTTTTTTTCCTGATTCGTCACTATAGCGCCTTCTCCGGTCGGATCTCCGCTTTGCTTCGGCGCATCCTCGCCGCGATTGGTAATTTTAGTCTGGTTTTGATCCCCTTCACCCAGCAGGGCTTGCGTCAGTTCCCCGAGTTTTGCTCCGCCGATATTGCCCTCGTTCCACTCCTTGCTCTGTTCTTTGGATTGGTTCAAAAGCATCTGACGGCCGACGGATAATTCGTTTTTCTGCGCCTGCTTCATCACCTCTGTGTCGTTTGAATAAATGACGCGAACCGTAAGTCCGTTCATCTGTCCTGCTTCCGGATTATTCTCAAAAAGCAGTAACTGCTCCTGAAGTTTTACCGCTTCCTCCGGGAAAACACCCGAGATTAAGACTTCCTGCACCATGATCCGGTCGCTTTCACGGAGTATTCCCACCCACTTTTCAACCGCTTCCTGCCAGGCTAATCCGGTGAATTTCTGATTCTCCAAGTACGCCTTCGCGTCCTCGTTCATCGCCTTGACTGCGACAACCTCAAGGTCTTTGTTCAGAGAAAACTCCACGCTGGGGTTCACGTCGACGGAAATTTGAGCGTAGACTCTGCGATTGTCAATAACGTTCCAAATAAGGACTCCGCCCAAAACCGCCAGGGCAAGCGCTGCCGCGACTGCGGCGATCCAGGTTTTCCGGGCAGACGGTGCCCGTGCCGTTTCAGTATTGCTTTTCATATTGATCTCCTTCCCGACCGTCATGCCGGACCGTAGTGTCAAATTGACCAGCCGGCAATCCTCGGTCATCACTGTTGCCGTCGTATCTTCAATGGAAATAATCGTTCCCTTGCTCATTTATCTGCCCTCCTCAAAGACTTTGGCGTAATACCGGATGCTTTCCGGTCCGCAGGACAAAAGCGCTTCATAAAGGATGATCGCGGCGCGATTCTTTTCGATCGTCTTGACCGGAATACCGCTTCGTTGCGAAAGAGCTTTCACCGGAAGTTTTCGCGTAATGCTCATTTGTTCCTGCAGGTCCGGCGCACCGAGAACCCTGGCCGCCCGGATGCATAACCTTCGGGTGTCGACGTGTTTGGGGATTCGATCCGCCATCCCTCTCAGAGTCATCCCGAAAAGCTGTAGTTTGCTCTCGGTCTCCGCCATCGCTTCTTCAAACTCAAGGTTCCTCTGTTCCTCACGTCCGTCCGAGCCCCGGATGGTTCGGGTAACGTCTTCTCCGTCTTCGTTTTGGGTATCGGCAAGGCTCCTCTCGGGCTGTGTCCTGGCCTCTGTCCGGATTTGATTGAGAACGCTGTTGCGGATGAGGATCCGGGCAAAAGGCTCAAACGGGATAAGTTTTTCGGCTTTGAACCGGTCGATTGAGCGGTTGAATGCGGAAAGTGCAACACTGAACGCGTCGCTCTTCTCGGCGTAAAAATCCCGGGTGACCTTAAATACCGCGTGTCTCACAAACGGAAAACTCTCGCGAATGAACTCGTTTCGGAGCTCTTCATCTCCCGCTTGGATCCGGACGATTGTTGATTCAGGGTCCTTAAGCCATATTCTCATGTCTAACACCCACGATCATGAAGTACTTCTACCCCTATATACACAATCAAATTATGGTTTGGGAGGGTCGGATAATCAATCCATCGGCAATGCTTCAGGATCCGGATCAGCAAATTCTACTCAACCTGCATCGTCTGCAGGCGATAGTATGCACCCTGAAGCCTCATCAGCTCCTCGTGTGTGCCCTTTTCTTCAATACCTTTCTCGTTCAGATAGACGATCTGATCTGCTTTTCGAATAGTGGACAATCGGTGAGCGATGATTACGGATGTCCTGCCGTGCGATAAACGTTCGATTGACTCCTTGATTTTGTTCTCGGTCAGCGTATCCAGCGAGGACGTCGCCTCATCCAGGATGAGGATCGGCGGGTTTTTGAGGAAGACCCGGGCGATTGAAATTCTTTGTTTTTGGCCGCCCGAAAGCGTGACACCCCGCTCGCCGATCACCGTCTGATAGCCCTCCGGCAGGGACATGATATACTCGTGCATCTCGGCCTGAGTGGCCGCTCTCATGACGGCCTCATCGTCCGCGTCCGGATCTCCGAAACGAATGTTTTCCATAATGGTCTCGGCAAAAAGGAAAACATCCTGCTGAACAATGCCGATATTCTTGCGCAAGGATGCGATATCCATGTCCCGGATATCGATTCCGTCGATCTTGACACGCCCCGAACGCGTCTCATAAAAGCGCGGGATCAGATGACACAGTGTCGTTTTTCCGCTTCCCGAGGGTCCGACCACAGCTGTCGTTTTCCCCGCGGGAATGATCAGGTCGATATCGGAAAGGACCATGTCCGCCGATTCATCCTGACTGTATGAAAAAGAAACGTTCTCGAAGGTAATCTCCCCTTTGATCCGATCGACGACGATCGCATTTTCGCGGTTGACGATATCCGGTTTGACTTTCATGATCTCAATAAACCTCAGAAATCCGGCCATGCCGGACTGGTAGATCTCCGTAAAGAAGGCCAGACTGCGAATCGGACCCGCAAAGACCGAAACATAAAGAGTGAACGTGACTAAATCCACCAGGTTGAGCTCGTCTCTCATGATCCAATATCCGCCGGCCGCGATCGCGACAAGCGTCAGAACGCTCACCACGCTCTCCATGGAAGTATGGAACACCGCCATCGTTTTGTAATATCTCGCCCGGGCCATCCGGTACAGCCAGCTCTTATTCTGGAACTTCTCGGTTTGACGTTCTTCGTTTCCGAACGCCATGGATAAGCGCACTCCCGAAATACACGACTCAAGTTCCGCGTTGATCTCCGCCGTACTTTCCTTCAGGTGTTTCGACGCGCCGGAAAGCTTCTTGCGAAGAAGGATCGCGATCAAGATGAGTATCGGGGTGCTCAGCGCCAGGATCAGACCGAGTCGTACATTGATCAGGAACAGCGCGATTGTCGCTCCGATCAGGGAAACCGTTGATATCACAAGTTCTTCGGGACCGTGGTGCGCCAACTCCGTAATATCGAAAAGCTCCGGAAGGATCCGGCTCATCAGCGTTCCCGTCCGGGTCTTGTCGAAAAAAGGATACGACAGTTTCTGAATATGCGAAAACAGATCGTACCGCATTCGCATCTCGATATTGGCGCCCATCAGGTGCCCCCAATACGTAACGACGAATTGCATTACGCCACGCAGGACAAAGCCCGCCGCCATCGCGCCGATGATCAGAAAAAAGGCAGTGTATTTCTTTTCGGGCAAATAATTCGTCAGGGAAAAGCGCGTGACCATCGGGAATAGAAGGTCCACGGCCGCGATGAATATCGCGCATATCATGTCCAGAACGAATAATCTCACATCGTAACGATAGTAGCGAATAAAGAGGTTCAACGGTCTTTTTTGGTCGAAAAGCGCTTCGCTGACGGTGTTTTTCATGGATCCGTACCTCTCTTTGTATTGGTCATTATATCGTAAAAACAGAAGTCATACCGAACGATTTGTATTTTCGATGAATAAAAAAGCTTGATCCGCCCGATCTTCGACATTCCGCCTCTGTCATTTCACGTACCGAACCAAAAATCTCCCGCCTCCCGGTCATCAACCGTTCGGCGGGAGATCGTGTTCGATGGATCCTGAAGATCACTCGATCAAAGATTACTCCAGTTCGACCAGTCCGAAGACCGCGGTATCCTTCCATCCGGTATCGGTCATGTCCCAGAAATTCAGCAGCATGCGCGTGCCGCCGGAGGTGATATTGTTATAGCGAATGTCCAGCCCCATGATCTGCCCGCTCACGGCCGTTTCGGTCAACGGAATGGCCATTTCGGCGATAAACCCGGTATCGGTGATGATAGTGCGGGTTACAGGTACCGCCGTGCCGTGATCGGCAGAAAGGACGTTTTTGAAATTGAGGCGGTACTGTCCGTCGTCTTCTTCGTAGACGCCCTTCCGATGGTTGCCCTCATCCAGGAAAACCTCGACAGAGTCCTGCTCATAGGACGTTGCGGATGTGTCGTCCAAATGCGGGTCGGTCACATTCATCAAGACATACAACATGTCCTCCTGCCACATCAACTTGAACTCGACCTTCACGGCTCCGTTCTCGGTTGCTGTTGAACTCGTTGACTTATCCGCTAAAAACGCCGGAACGCTGTCCCACGCGGGATCGATCGAACTGCCGCTCATATTCGGCTTTCCGTATACCGCCGTAGCGCAGTCCGCCATGGACTTAAACGCCAGTTTGCCCATATTCCGGGTCGCCTCGGCGTTGACTTTATCGTTCCATGCCGCCGGCTTTCCGTTATCCATAATTAAAATGTCGAACGGATTATTCGTTGTCTGCTTGCCCGCCTTCGATAAGGTCGCGAGCACGGTGTACCCTTCGTCGGTCTCTGTTCCTTCACTGCGCTTAACAACAACCGTATCCTCCGCGAAAAACACGGTAACGCTGTCCGCGTCATCCTTCGTTTGATCCGCGACATGGATTTGGACATACACGGACTCTTCATCATGCAACGCGCTGAAACGATGGTTTGCAAACTCATATTCGGTAGCGCGCCCGAACTCCTGATCACTGGGTGCCCGGAAACCGAACGCATTGGCGATCAGTACCTCGGGAGGAAGTTGGGAAGGATCCGTCAATGCCCAGAATGCGTACTTCGGTTGGAAATCCGCGGTAAACAGCAGAGGATACTTATCCGCTTTCCAGCTGGTACCATCCGAGATGCCCCAAATGACGACCGCATCGATATGGTCTGCCAACTGCTGGAAACCGGCCATCAGACTGCTGTAGCGCTTCGCTTGCTTCAGCATCTCTTCTTCGCTGTTATTGGCGGCCTCGATGTCGAGCTCCGTGACACGGATACTCAGACCCATATCGATGAATTTCTGCATGGCGCTCGTAACCTGCTGAACAGCGGGATTCTCCATCTGATAGTGAGCCTGGAAACCGACGGCATCAATAAGGCCCTTTTCATTCAGCCCCTTAACCAATTCAACGATTCCGCTGAGTTTCGGCTCATACGGAACACTGTAGTCGTTGTAAACGAGTTTAACACCCTCCGGAGCATATTTTCTGGCGTACTCGAATGCCTTAACGACATAATCATCTCCGACAACTTCCGCCCACAGATTATCCTCGGTCGGGTCATCGGTTTTCGCCGGCCGGAGCTTGCCGTCACTGTCGGAAATGGCTTCGTTGACGACATCCCATGATGTCACAACACCGGAGTAGTCCGGATACACCGCTTCGAAAACCGCGGCAATATAGTTCTCCAAACGTTGAAGCATAACGGCCTTGGTGACCAGTTCTCCGTCCGGCTGATACCCCACACGGAAAAAATCCTTCGGTGTTTGCTTAAACCATACCAAAACATGCCCGTTCACGGTGTACCCGTTCTCCTTGGCATAGTCCAGTAAAGCCTTAGCCTTTTCAATACTGATGGCGGGGTGCGTCTCATCCCCTTCGGCAGCACGGGTTCTGCATTCCTCAAGATCCAGCACGTTCTCCGGTTTCAGTTCATTTTCATGAGTAAACGTGCTGTATTGATTGCCCACAAATTCCATGAACGTATCATCACTGAACATCGAAAGCGGGACCGCGCAACCAATCGGGAAATCATCCTCATAGACTTCCTTGAGGCTGGGTAAATCAACCATCATTTCAGCAGACTCCGAGTCTGTGATGCGGATATCATCGATATAGAAGGGTAATGTTTCAGCGCCCAGAGTCTCCAGATAGATCACCGTTTTTTCCGCATTGGCTCCGGCTCTGAATATTCCGGTCAATTTTGTCCATGTATCACTATTACATTCGGTACGATTGATATTCTGATACCCGGCAACTCCGTCAACAGTGACCTCGGCCGACAGAACCATCGTCTGGGTAGCGCCCGAATTCTGATAAACCCAAACGTCGATATCATAGGTGGTGTCGCCGATAAATGGATACGCACATCCGGGACCGTTCCAATCCTGTGTCCTGCCCTCGGAATAAAGGCTTGAATAGCCTGTACGGGCAAAATCCTGGGACCGCGAAACTGCGACGGACTGCCCCTCTCCGCGTCCGATCCAACCGGCGAGATCGGCATCTTCTTCGAAACTGTTCTCTCCGAGTTTTCCGTCCTGTGCCACGGGGTCGGAAGCATTCGCAACAGTAGTCTGAGTCGCGCCGGTCGGGGGTGTCCATGACGGTTCGACCGTCTCTTTACATGCGGCTGACCCGATCAATATGGAAAGGATCAGAATCGCTGAGAAAATAGATTTGAGATGATGTTTCATTTTCCGCTCCTTCAATTTAAAAATCTCCTGAATTTCTTACCGCTAAACGATTAATTTTCCTTTACATTAAGAAGGAGAAGCTTTGATGCTTCTCCTCCGGTTGAGTATTGCTTGTCGCGCTTGCGCTCCTGCTATTCTTTTAGAGCGCCCAATGTCAAGCCGCCTACGATCTGTTTGGACAACACCACAAAGATAACGATAACCGGCAGAACCGACATTACGATACCGACATAGACAGCGCCGACGTTCGTTCTGAAACGGTCTCCCTTCAGTAGTTTAACAACCAGCGGAACCGTATACTTCTCCGTAGTGCTGAGAATCATCGAGGGAAGGAAGAAGTTGTTCCATCCGGCGACGATCGAGAAAATCATGAGGGTGAATATTCCGGGCTTTGCCATCGGCAACATGATCCGGTGAAAGATACCGAACTCTCCGCATCCGTCGATACGAGCGGACAATATCAAATCTTTTACGAGTGCCGTCTTCAAATACTGCTCCGCGAAAAACACGGAACCCGGTGCGGCGATAGCAGGAACGATCAACGGCCAAAAGGTATTGGTCATGTTGAGCTTATCCATGAACTGGACAAATCCGATAATAGAAACCGACGTAGGAATCAAAACCAGGATGTAGATAAACCTGCGGAAGAATTCCTTGAATCGGAAATTATATACTTCGATGGCATAAGCGGTTAACATCGAAAAATAGACGGTAAGAAGCGTTGACGAAACAGTAACAATTGCGCTGTTCTTGTATCCGGTCCACATCTGAACGTCACGGGTCATGATGAAGTCCCAGTTGTCTTTTAACGATGTGCTGGGTAGAAACGACATGCCCGCATATATCTCTTCAGTAGAACGTGTCGCATTCATAAAGACCAGCCATACAGGGATGATTGCCACGATCGCGAGGAAGATCAGAACGACGTAGATGAAGAAACGAGCAACACCTAAACGAAAATGACCGCTCTGGGATAGTTTGGTATTTGTGGACATTATGCTCTACCCCCTTTAGCTTTAAGCGCACGTTCTCTGCGTGCGGCTATCATGGCTTTTCTTTCTGTAATCGCATCTTTGTCACGCAACAGGAAGAAAATGATCATGGAGCAAACCGTTGTCATGAGAAGAATAATGATTCCGATCGCGGCTGCCGATCCGGCAGCGTTCCCGATCTGAAACTGTCTTTGCATAAGGCAGAACATCGTCGTGATCGAGTTGCTGGGATTTCCTTCCGCGGAAATCAGATAAGGAATGTCGAACATCTGCATTCCGCCTACCAACGAAGTGACCAGAGTGTATACAAGTATCGGCCTGAGAGAAGGTAGTGTGATATACCAGAACATCTTTGTGCCCCCGGCCCCGTCGATCATTGCGGACTCATAAAGAGCCACAGAGATAGACGACATTCCGGCGACCAGAACAACGATCGTGTTTCCGTACCACATCCACCACTGGATAAAGGAAATCAACATCTGAGCAAAGTTCTTATCCAACATAAACTCAAATGGTTTTTCCCAAATGCCGGTCATTCCGACCATGAACTGATTGGCGGGAGCCAATTTATCCTGGAATATTTTGAAGAAAATAACACCGACTGTGGCGGGCATCAGAAGATTCGGCATATAAAGAATCGAGCGCCAGAAACCAATCAGTTTGATCTTCAAAAAAGAACTGCTGAACCATACGCTTAATAACATTGCAATGGAAAGTTGCGGAATATAGTTGACCAGCCAGATTTTCCATGTGTTCACAATGGATTTCTTCTGAACGGAGAAAGTGTCGTATTTAAATGATTCCTTGATCGCGTCCCAAGACAGTTCCTTGGGCAAGAAATTCTTGAAAAACTTCTCAAAGTTATCCAAGCCTACAAATTTAGCCTGTGACGGCTTTAAAGTATTCAGATTCGTAAATGCTATATAGAGAGTATATGCAATCGTATAGAGAGAGAAGATACAAAACACAATGATAAAGGGCGCAATCATAACGTAGGCAACATGCCCCTTCTCGAGACTGAGATGCATGCGTTCCCTATTCCCCGACCCAGCTTTGACCGCAACGCCTGTCGATTTTGTCGATTTGCCGGTAAGCATAGCTGTTCCTCCATTACCGATGATTAATCGGTGACAAGCGCCTGCGCCTACAAGAGGCGCAGGCCTTGCCACCATAAACTTGTTCGTTCATTGTGAGTCCCGAATCAGAGAACGGGGCAGATCTAACTTACACGCTCTTGTCCGGGAAGGCAGCCGCAACGGCATCCTTGAATTCTTGAATCGCTGCTTCCTTGGTCAGATCGCCAGTAGCATACTTATCAAGCGGGTTAGCAAGGGCGTTCTGAACAGCCTCGTCAGATCCTTGGAACAGGTCAGCTCTGCACTTCGGAGCTGCCTCGGCAAATCCGCCGTAGGAGTTCTGTCCGCCAAGGAATGCACTCATCTCGGAATTGTCAAATGTGGGGATCAACTCTTCTACAAGCTTCTGGCTGCAGATAAAGTCTCCGGCAGCTTGTGAAATTGCTCCGTCACCGGCGGGACCCGCCAAATCAGGATCAATCGCAGCAAGGTAGTCGTGGGTGTAAACACCGGTTGCCCAGTTCTTCAGGTGCGTCTCGTCGAGCGTGCAGAACTGAACGAAGGCCTTGCCAACTTCGGGGTTCTTGGCATTCTTCATAACACCAATCCATGTTCCGCCCCATTGATAAGCCTGAGGACCGGATACGCAACCCCAGTCGCCCTTTGTGGCGTCACCGGCGTTCGGAGCCAGAACATAAGGCAGACCCCATGTCGGCAGGAAGTAGCAGAAGATCTTAATCGCATTGCCTTCGGCGTCAGAGAGAGCGTCCTTCATTCCGTTGTACCAACCCTCAGACCACTGGCCGGCACCGGCCTCGTAACCGTTCTCTTTGAACGTTTTGGCGATGTCGAACAACTCGTCGATCTTCGGGTCAATGACGAGGGTGTCGTCAACAAACCAAGGATCTGTACGGTTTGAGAAATAGGTGTTACGGAACTCCTGAACGGAAGAGACCATGAAGGTCTTGCCGCCGGACTTTTCCTTAACGACAGCAGCCATATCGGTAAACTTGTCCATGTCAGCCATCAGAGCCTGGATCTCGGCAGGATCATCCGTGCCGAAGTATTCCTTGGCAAGGCTGCGACGATAGAAAACGGCACCGGGGGTATTCTGGTAAGAATACGCACGGATTTCGCCGGTCTCAATGTTCGTTCCGACCTCGATGGTGTTTGCGTAAACCTGGAGGGCATCCGCATAAGGCTTGAGATCGGAAAGGTCATACAGCATGTCGCTGTCGACGAATTCCTTAACGAAAGCAGACTCCAAGCCGATAACATCGGGGCACTCCGCTGTGTTGGCGGCCGCGATGGCTTTCTGCCTGAACTCACCGCCGTCGGAAGGGATCTCGACGTAGGTTACGTTAACGGCCGGGTTTGCCGCCTTGAAGGCGATGGTCATGGTCTTAATCTCGTTGGTAAAAGACCATACCGTCAAATCACCCTGATGTCCCGTCACTGTCGTGTCGGTTACAACGGCCTCTGTCGGTCCATCAGAAGCCTTCGTGGCTGCTGGTGTTGTTGTGGCTTCGCCCTTGTCGTCATTGCAAGCTGCAACAACGCCCAGAACGAGAACCAGCGAAAGTACTAGTGCGACTAGTTTTTTCATTCACTTTTCCTCCTAAAAATTGTGTGATGATGTGATTTATCGAAATTTCTTCCGACCGTTTGATTATAGCATCAGTTTTTTTTCTATGCAACACCCTCAACAGAAGCCGAAAAATGACCGTTACAGGTGAACATAATGCCTAAAACCTTTGTCTTAAAGGGGTTTCGGGGAATCCGCGTGCAAATCGAAGCTGAATATATTGTTCACTGATATATAGAATTATTATTTATATTTTGATTGATTTGATTCACTTTATATTCAAAAACACAACACATGACTCATTTCGATCGAAAAGTTTCGGGACATGTTATACCATGGACGCGCCGGTACGGTCTGTGCCGTCGCATCCCCGCGTCTCTCCGGCTCGCTTTGGGTGCTCATGTACATCGAACATTCCGCGACTTCTCTCCCCGGGGTCCTTGGCTTGCTCGTCACAGTCCTTACCGCATTAAGGCAGAGCGCGTCCGCCGCCGCTCAATTCCGGTCCGTTTTGAATAGAAGCGGCTGTCTCAAAAGACTTGTAACAAAGTCGAATGAGGCAGCTTTTTTGAATAAGCAGATGGTTAATATGCAACGGTTGAAGATGTGAATAGAACCGGATTCGACAGGAATGTATGGGGGATGGAGACTGCA
>JAEAME010002484.1_pt1 | contig 10729 bp, 10 predicted proteins | sample 8958731 | NCBI WGS metagenome assembly JAEAME01 (sample SAMN16933194, study PRJNA681113) | bioreactor sludge metagenome | isolation source: anerobic bioreactor sludge (Control) | place: India:Bengaluru | collected 2018-10-24
TCTTTGATCGGACGTTTTTGAGCGTAGACGTTGGCAACGGCAGCTGCTCTTTCTTCTTCCGGCAATTTGTTGATCCGTTCTTCCGTTGATTCCCAGATGGAGACTTCAAAGCCTTCAGCTTCCAGGATTCCTTTCAAGGTATCAACCGGGCGGACCGCTTCGCCGCCGATCATTGCGCCAAAACCGCCTTTATGGCCTTCGACGTTGACCAAAATGACACGCTTTGTCTTTTCCGGTGAAATCGGGAAGATATTTTGGTTATTTTTTACCAAGGTAATCGCTTTGTCGGCAACTTCAACCGCGATCGCCTTGTTTTCCGACAAACCGATTTTAGCCATCGCTTCTTCTTTAGCCGGCAAGATTTCTGTTTTCGCTTTTTTGTGCAAGCCTAAAGCTGCTTTTGTGCCGAGGATACGCGTCAAAGCTTCCTCCAGACGTTCCTCCGTGATGATTCCGTTTTTGTATCCATCCAGCATCCATTTGAAATCTTCATCCGGATCATTGAAGAACAAGAACAAATCGGATCCTGCAGCGATGGCTGTCGGCAACATGTCTTGGCGTTTCATGGCGGAAGTCATCGCGACCATGTGGCTGGCATCAGTGACGACCAAGCCATTGAAGCCCATTTTGTCGCGCAGCAGATCAGTCAGGATGTATTTGTTCAAGGTAGCCGGCAAAATCTGCTCCTGAACCGTCGCATCCGGATTGAAGTGCTTCACGTATTCCGGCAAGGAGATGTGCCCTGCCATGATGGAAGGCAGGCCGGCATCGAACAAAGTGCCGTACACTTTACCGAAAGTAGCGTCCCATTCTTCAGTGGAATACGGGTTTACGCTGAACGACAGGTGTTGGTCGCGTTCATCGATTCCGTCGCCAGGGAAGTGTTTTGCTGCCGGTGCAATGCCGCTTTCTTGGATCCCCTTCATGTATGCCAATGACATGGCGATGGTTTTGTCCACGTCGCCGCTCCACGTGCGCGTTGCGATGATCGGATTACGCCAGTTGCGGTTGATGTCCACGATCGGTGCGAAACTCCAGTTGCAGCCGATAGCAGCTGCTTCGACACCGGAAACGCGGCCCATTTCATAGGCATACTTCGTGTCGTTTGTGGCAGCGATTTTCACTTCGACACCGACATAGGTACCATCTTTGCATGCACCGTTTCCGCCTGCTTCTGTGTTGGCTGCGATCAACAAAGGAATTTTGCTGTTTTCCTGCAGAATTTTATTTTGCTCATATACTTCTTCGGCCAAGCCCGGATTGTAACGAACTCCCCCGATGTGATAATTATTCAATACGCCCGTCAAATATTCCTCCGTGCGTTCTGATCCCATATTGATGAACAGTTGCCCGATTTTCTCTTCGACAGACATACCTGCGATTGTATCTTTGACCCACTTGATTCCCTCGGCATCCAAATTATAAGGTTTAGCAGTTAAATCGACTCTCATGATTTGTCCCCTCTCAAAATAGTTCCGGAACAGACCGATACCCCAACGCATTGGCGTCCGTATGGTCCTTCCTACAAGAAACAGTATAGGCATTTTATCTCAAAAAATGAAGGCACTTACACCCCGTTTCCAAAAGGTTTGGATTCTGTTCAAAATTGAACCATTGGAAAAAAGCAGCTGTCAGCAGACCCGATCCTTCCTCAAAAACCGCTCCATGAAGCTATTTCCATTGGTAAGAACACGCTTTCAGAATTCTCCGCACACAAAAAGAAAGCCCGGGAAGTTTGTCATTTTTTTGTCACACTATCCAATCAACCAAAAAACAGAGCTCTCCCGAAGAAAGCTCCATTTTCGCTACATTCTCGATTATCGAAAGAATCACTCGGCAAACTCCCCTACGACCGGCAGCCCCTCAAGGACCTTTTTGCCGTGCGGCGAACTGTTGATTTCTTCCGACAATTCGTTGCCTGCCGTCAATCCCTGCTTATGTTCTCCATCTTTCCACGCCTCTACATTCGTGACGTCGTAAACGACTCCATCGACTGCTACATAAGCCGGCTGGCCATTCTTGCCGTTGTATTGCCAGAGTTCTTCGAGCGTGAACGTGCGCATTTCTGTAACTGAACTTGCGCTGGCCGATGCTTCAGCGGAACTGCTGACCGACACAGCTTCAGAGTTCGTTGTTGCGCTATCCTCGTCAGTGGTGGGCGCACAAGCGACCAGCAGCAGGCCGGCTATGCCTGCTTGCAGCAGCCTCGCTAATTTGGTTCTCGTCATTGCTGTCTCCTCCTTCTTCATAATCCAAAAGTTTCATAATGGATGCGGTCTTTGGAAACCCCTCTTTTGAGCAACACTGCCTCTACAGCATTCATGAATGGCGGTGGACCGCACAACAGGTACTCGGCAGCCTCATATCGTATTTCATGTTCCTGGAGAATCTTCTCAATTTTCGTTTCATCGAGAAAGCCGTTCTCATTGGCAAAGAACGGAACCAGCCGAAAATCGGGGAGCGCGTCCTTGAACTTTTGCAGCTTCTCGGTAAACCCATATTCATCCTGATTTTTCAGGCTCCAGATCAAGACCGTGCGGTTCTGGAATTGCAGGCGCAAGCAGTTTTCCAATATCCCGAGCATCGGCGTGATCCCGATGCCGCCTGCGAACATGACAATGCTCACGGCTTTATCATGCATGCCTTCCTGGACACGCCACATACCGCCATAAGGGCCTTCAAGCGAGGCCTTGACCCCTGGCTGCAACGTTTGGAACCGGTGGGTGTAATCCCCGGAATCCTTGATGGCCAAGGCGACTTCATCCCGATTTTGCGGGGCACTGATAAGCGAGAAAGGATGCTCTTCCGATGAATACTCTGTATCATGCAGGCGCAAAAAGACAAATTGTCCTGCTTGGTAAGGGAATACTTCACCATTGTCCGGTTTCAGATGGACCTCCAGGACATTGCCCTTCTCCGGTTTTGTGGCGGTGACGGTATACAGATTTTTTTTGAGTCTGGCGGATTTGATGAATTTGTGGTGGATATAGAGGCTGACCGCCAAAGCGAAATAGCCTCCCAGAATGGCGGCGGCGAGGTAGTCACCCTGCACGATCACAGTCATGGTCAAGACATGGATGGCCAAAAAAACGGCAGCCAGTATGTTGAAGTTATGGACGACTTTCATCTTTTCGTAGTTGGCAATGGGATATTTTTTGAGGGTTGTTTTGGCCGTTTTGACGATTTTTTTTCGCCCGAACCAATTCGTCATGATGAGTGCTGAAAGGACAGCGATGGTCAAAAAAAAGATGATGGCCAAGTCCCCAAAGATGGTCGAAAAACGGTATACCCATCCCCAGAGAAGCGTCACCCATAATTTATGGGTGGCTCCGATTGCCAAGGCGATGACGGCCATGATGGCATGGAATCGATTCAGCTTGTCCAAGCTGAAGTAATGTTCGATGAAGCGCGGCCGGGATGCGATGATGACTCCCGTCAGCAGCCAAGTATAGGATACAATCCCCAAAAAAGGCGGTCCTGCGGAAAGGAAGCTCCTGTTCCTGAGGGAGACTGCGGCAAGAACTACAGGGAGAAGGATATAAGCAGCAACAATCAGCATACGCATCAGTTTTCTGTTCATTGCGGAGACCTCTTTTCTTCTGCTGGTTTCGGCGGACAGATGCAAGCAGCGTTTGGTTCGGGCAGTAAGCACATCTCTTATGTCCATTTTATAATTTTAGGCAAACGGATACAATCCAGAACACTCGGACGGAAAAATGCAAAAGCAACAGGAAGACACTGCTGAAGCTGTGATACAATGAATATAAACAAGCCCAGACAAGGAATGATGATATGACTTCAAGAAAAAAAGAAATGACCTGCAACCAGACGCGGAACGTGCGTACCGCCTTCGTGGGCTACAATGATTTGAATGACAAGGACACCCTGTTCGGCGGCGAAATCATGTCGCACTTCGATTCAGCCAGCGGACGGGCCGTGTTCAACTTCGTCAAACGCCCATCCTTCACCGCGACTGTCGATCTGGTGGCTTTCATCCACCCAGTGCTCAAGAATGAGGCCATCTATGTGGAGGCGTATGTTTCCGGCTGCGGAAAAACATCCGTTGAGACATTCGCCAAGCTGATTGCAACGGATGTCCGCACGGGCGAGAGCCGCATCTGCGCCTACTCGTTCCTGACTTTCGTCATCACTGACAGCTCGGATCCGGACTTTGTCATGCCGCTGATCATCCCTGAATCTGAGGAAGAAAAGCTCATCTGTTCCGGCTACGAGGAACGCAGAATCAACAACTTGGTCAAGCGCAACCAGAACAGCCGTCTGCTTTCCGGCCTTTCGACCAAACAGATTTGGGATGCCTGAGACAGAGGCTGGGACTAAACTCCCAGTCTCTTTTTGTATCCGAACATAGTGTGCGTAAACGCGGGACAGAACGCAGCCCCTGGCTCCACTTCACGAACAATGCTCGAATGGCCTGCAGCCATTCTGCGCTTATTCGCTCCAGTGGTCCGGGGCTAAACGCGTTCTGTCCCGCTCTCTTTTCCCTGCTACAATTCATGAAATATCGGCTGCATCCGGTCGAAGGTGCAATACTTCTCATAGCCCAACGCCTTCAATTCCAACTTAGTATCTTGAATATATGCTCCCAGGTGATGCTTCTCGTGGCTATCGCTGCCGATGGTCACAATTTTCCCGCCCAATTCCCTGTACAGCTCGAGAATGTCTCTGGATGGGGTAAGATCCTTCAATCCGTACCTATGCGAGGACGTGTTCACTTCGATTCCTTTTCCGTCTTCGATGACCTGCTTCAAAATCTTTGTGATGATGGCCCGGGTATCCTCAAAAGGATAATCGCCCACATTATCGTAGCGTTTGATCAGATCAAGATGTCCCAGCACACTGTAGTCTTTGTAGCGGGAGATAACAGCCAGAATCTCCTGGTAGTAGCGGTCGTTGTATTCTTTTTGGCTTTTCCCGGTCTGGAAATCCTGGGTCCAAAACTCTTTGTCTCCGACCTGATGGCAGGAGAGGATCACAAAATCCAGCTCAAAACGATTGAAGAGCTTTTGGAAATCAGCGATGGTATGGGTTTGCATCCCGAATTCCAGACCCGCCCGGATGACGATTTTTCCGGCGTACTTCGCCTGCAGATGGGCCAATTCCGCAAAATAAGCCGGATAATCGACGTTCAGGATTTTGCCGACTTTTTGCTCTTCCGACAAGTTTTCCGGATCGACCTTGATCCCGTAGTCCACATGGTCGGTGAAACAGATTTCTGCCATTCCCAACCCGATGGCATCCTTTATGACGTCTTCCATACGGTAGACCGAATCATCGCTGTAATAAGTATGGACATGATAATCACAAAACATCTAAAAATCCTCCTCTTGGCTGTCGGTAATTCTGGAAGGTGCGGGCAGACGCTTCATCAGTCAGGCTGTTCGGTCCGATATCCACTATTGCGCAGCTTCGCCTTTACATATTAAAAGTCACTAGTGTTGCATAAACATTTGCAGGTCTTCATCTAAACTGTTTTCTGAAAAAAGCAAAAAAATTCTTATGCTCACGCAGAAAGATGACTTTCTCCAGATTGTAACAATTATGAACTATGTCAATTTATCTTCAGCCGCTCTACTGTCGTCAAGCTTTCGTTCATTTTGATTCGGTCGGTTTTCCCCGTATCCTTGTCTCCCAAAGTTCACTAGCTTCCCATAGGGAAGCGAATAGGTAGCGTTGGATTGTCAGGCTAGAAAGAACAGATTGTGTTTCCAGTTTGACCAGATAGGTGAGAAGTTGTGCAATCAAAGCAAGATAGACCTGGTTTTTTAAGCCATCCTCATCACGACTGAAGAATTTTTTGATGGTCGTCTGCTGCTTCAATTGCTTGAAAAAGAGTTCGATCTCCCAGCGGGAACGGTACATTTGGCTGATTGCTTCAGCTGAAAGATCAAACCGATTGGTAATGATGCGCAGCTTATTCTCCTGTGTATCCATTACTTCAACCAATCGATAAGGATCTGTCAGATACCCATTCTTGCCACCCAGAACGACCATCTGGTCTTGGAGAATGGATCCTCCGGGAGGGACTTCGTATTCGGACATTACATGTACGAGGCTGTTCTTCTTGATGCGAGATACAAAGAAGAATCCGTCATAGGAAAATTTATCGAATAACTCGAAGTCCATATAACCCCGGTCGAAGATATAGGTGGCCAGCTTCTCATCAACTACGATTTCCAGTCGGTTGACATCATGAACGGAAGCATTCGTTATGATCGCTCTATCCGGATAGGCATCGCCTTTCCCTATATAGGCAAGACGGAGATGCAGTTTTATGCCTGACTTAGTAGTGCGGAACTCTGCCCAGGGATATCGTGTTTTATTCAGAGAGACCGTCGTCGAATCTACGATGAATGCTTTTGGAAGCTTGCCGTTACGCTTGCCTTGGTTGGCTAGAGATACTAGAAAGTAGAACATTTCCTCCAGAATAATGGGATTGATCCTTCGGATCTTCCGCGATATCTGTGAGCTGCTAAGAGAGTCAAAACCAAGTTCAGCTTGAAGATCTGGATTTAAAAGGGAAGCTTCTATATCCCGAAGACTGGCTTTTTGGCTCGAGATTGCGTGGAGCATCAGCTTGAGGAAACGGTCGAAATAGAGCTTCTTGACATAGGTATTTGTCTGTCCAATTTGTTCTTGTAGTCTTAACGGTAGATTCTCAAAAGAGACAGGTGCAATCCATTTACAAAATGAAGTTTTTTGTTTATGCTTATCCATAGTTATAGGTCCTTTAACGTGGTCTTGGATAAGTCATCTTACCAACCATTGTAAAGGATCTTTTCTTTTTGTCTAAAATTTAGTTTGTTAATTTTTTAATGCAACACTAGTGACCCAGGGTATGAAAATAAGCTGCATTCAAAATATAGCGCTGCGTCGGTCTGCCTTTTGGAGCATGCAGCGCTCCGGTCTCTGCCACGATCCCTCCCTGCAGAAAATCATTCAGGATCGTACCGACTGTAGCGACCGTCAGTTGCGAATGCTCCGCCAACTCCCTTTTGGTCACTACTTGGTTTTCGATCAATAACCGCAGGATTTCGTGGTCGTTCAACTGGCGCAGTTTGCCGGTTCCCACTCTTCTCATCTTTTCACTTCCCTTCTGTGTGACCATCTTTATGACTCAACCGCTCTGCTTTCATTTTAACATCCGGAGCACAAAAAAACTTCAAGCGAACCGATAAAGGTTCGCTTGAAGTTTTTGGTTTGATCCAGGATTATTGTACGTCGATGGAAACGTCGATTGTCTGCACCGGAACATCGTAGAATCTGTCTTCTCTGCGTCCCAGGAAGTCTTTGGCTTGCTGCGGGAACAAAGCGTACATCAGGACGTCTTCCGTGGATTTAGCGTACTGTTTGATTTCTTCCGCAAATTTAGGCATTTGCGGCATGATCAGATCGGCAGGTCTCACAGTTGTGATGCCCTCGTTGCCGATGATTTTTTTCGTGATTTCTTCAGAAATGGCTACAGGCGGTTTGCCGTATTGGCCGCGCACGTAGTCCTTGATTTCGTTAGGCACAAGTTTGTAGCGCTCGCCTGAGATGACGTTCATCAAGGCTTGCGTACCGACCATTTGCGATAACGGTGTAACCAATGGAGGATAGCCTAAGTCCGCACGTACTTTCGGAACTTCTGCTAATACTTCTTCGTATTTGTCCTGCAGACCTTGTTCGGTCAGTTGGCTCAGCAGGTTCGAAAGCATGCCGCCCGGTACTTGGTACAGCAATGTTTTCGGCTCGACGTCCTTCACTTTAGGGTTCAGGATGCCTTCGTTGCGGAAACGATCGCGGATCGGCGCAAAATGATCGGCGATTTCTGCAAGTTTGTTCATATCAAGACCCGTATTGTAGCCCAGACCTTCCAACGCGATAGCGACGGATTCCGTAGCCGGTTGGCTTGTACCGCCAGCGAACGGGGAAATGGCTGTGTCGATGATATCAGCGCCAGCTTCAACAGCTTTCAGGTAGGTCATTTCGGCAATGCCGCTTGTTGCATGTGTATGGACTTCCAAAGGCAAAGCAACGGCTGCTTTGATTTTGCTTACCAATTCAAAAGCGACGGATGGCGTCAAAACGCCGGCCATGTCCTTGATGCAGATGGAATCCGCGCCCATTTTAGCCATCTCTTTCGTCAAGCCGACGAAATAGTCGACTGTGTGGAATTCGCTGGTTGTATAGGAGATCGCAGTCTGGCAGTGTCCGCCAGCCTTTTTGGTGATTTCGATGGCTGTCTTCAGGTTGCGCAGGTCATTCAACGCATCGAAGACACGCACAACATCGATACCGTTTTGGATCGATTTTTCGACGAATGCGCTGACGACATCATCAGGATAGTGTTTGTATCCCAACAGGTTTTGGCCGCGCAAAAGCATCTGCAGTTTTGCGTTTTTGACTTCTTTGCGGATCGTGCGCAGACGTTCCCAAGGATCCTCGTTCAAATAGCGGATGCAAGAGTCAAAAGTGGCGCCTCCCCACATTTCGATGGAGTGGTAGCCGGCTTCATCCATGGTTTTGATGATCGGCAACATATCTGATAGTGGCATACGTGTTGCAATCAAACTTTGTTGACCATCACGCAAGACCGTTTCCATAAAACGGATTTCTTTAGTCATGTAATTGGTCACTTCCTTCTTGTATTATTTTAGAAATGGCAGCTTGCATTTCTTCAATGGTGTGACGACGGCTTCGGCCGCAATCTTTTGCGTCACGATTGCAGATGAAGCAGCGTCTCGTATTCAGTCCTAATTCGGTCCGGCTGATGCTCTTCAGATCATTGCCTTCCATCCAAAGAACATCCAGGTCAAACAATCGGCCGAAAGGATGCGTTTCTTCGATCATCACCATTTTTTCCTTCAGTTGGGCAGGCGTCAATGGCGAAAGGTAGAAATATTCCGCCCCTGTTTTCAGATTCCGGAAGAGAGAAGCTTGCGGCAAATCATTGCCCAACACTTCGTCAATGCGTTCCAGAACCGCCGTAAAAACAGCTTCCAACTGTGGGTTATTTTTGATCGGACCCGGAATATTCATGATTGCCATCAGAAGGCTGTCCTCTTTCTGGCTGCTCAATAGTTCCCGTTGGATGGCGACGCGTTTTTCACGCACCGCCAACATTTCTTCTAAAGTGACGCGTTCTCCTTCAGTAAAGAGGGTTGTATTAGACATTTTTTACCACATCGATTATCGTGCCGTCACGGTATTCGATCAGGGCAACGACTTTGTCGCCGTATTCGATCGGATCAGGCGATCCAACGATGGAATACGCGATGTCTTTCAGTTGGTTGATCGTGAATTGAGGAACATCCAACTCTTTGAAATGTTTGATCAGGTCTTCTCTGGCTGGGTTGATGGCGATACCCAACTCTGTAACGACCACATCGACGCTTGAACCGGGCGTGATGACCGTGTTGACCGTGTCAACGATTGTCGGGATACGGCCACGGATCAGCGGCGAGATGACCAAACTCATCTTGCAGGCCGCACTCGTGTCGGAGTGGCCGCCAGAAGCGCCACGGATGATACCGTCGGAACCGGTGATGACGTTGACGTTGAAGTCAGTATCGATCTCCAAAGCCGAAAGGATGGCTGTATCCAATTGGTTGATGACGGAACCTTTGCTTAACGGAGAAGCATACATTTCTGCATCGATTTCATAGTGGTTGGCGTTTTTACCAAGAGATAATGCTGACGGGTGATCGAAATCCTGTACGTCGATGATTTTCTCGACAAGGCCTTCTTCAAGCAATTCGACCATGGCGTTTGTGATGCCGCCCAATGCAAAACTTGCTTTGATGCCGTCCTCAACCATGGCTTCCTTCAGGAAACGGGAAACGGCCAATGAAGCACCGCCAGTACCGGTCTGGAAAGAGAAGCCTTGTTTGTAGTAAGGAGAATTCGTGATCACTTTTGCTGCGTATTCTGCGATCAAAAGCTCTTTCGGGTTCTTCGTGAAACGGGTCGCCCCTTTTGAGATGCCGGCTGGATCGCCGATCGCATCCACCACAACTACGTAATCAACGTCCGTTTGCGGGATGCTGATCGGTGTGTTCGGATAAGGCATCAGTGTGTCGGTGATGACGACGACTTGGTCAGCGTACTTCGCGTCGACCATGGCATAACCCAATGATCCGCAAGCCGTTCTGCCGTGGGAGCCGTTCACGTTGCCGTACTCATCAGAGCTTGGCGCGCCCAGGAAGGCAACGTCGATATGGATATCGCCGCTGACGATCGCTCTTGCGCGTCCGCCGTGGGAGCGGATGACAACCGGAGTATCCAGGATGCCCTCAGAGATGGCAGCGCCGACTTTGTCACGCAAACCGCTTGATGTGATGCTTGTGACAACACCTCTTTTGATGTGTCCGATCAATGGTTCGTGCACGTTTGCGATGGAGCTTGGTGCGATTGAAAGATTTTTGATGCCCATCTTAGCGATTTCATCCATAACCATGTTGATGACGAAGTCGCCTTCACGGAAATGATGGTGGAATGAAATGGTCATGCCGTCTTTCAGCCCAGTTTTTTCGATTGCTTCGCGGATGCTGTTCAGCATTTTTTTGTCGCGCGGTTTTACAGGATGAATTTTGCGGCTAGCCTCTTGGTAATCCTTGATGTTTGCTAATTCTCCATCGAATACACCGTATTGTTCAGCGTAAACCTCAGGTATCTCTTTTCCCACTTTGTTGACAGTCATGATTAAATATCCTCCTCGCTAATAAGTTTT
>JAEAME010002486.1_pt1 | contig 10722 bp, 6 predicted proteins | sample 8958731 | NCBI WGS metagenome assembly JAEAME01 (sample SAMN16933194, study PRJNA681113) | bioreactor sludge metagenome | isolation source: anerobic bioreactor sludge (Control) | place: India:Bengaluru | collected 2018-10-24
CCATTTGGTTGGAATGAGCATCCACGGCAATGACCGCATCTCCTCCATACAGAAGCTGGGCTCCTGTTACAAACCATACTTCAAAATTTTCGAATGCCATAATTATATTTTTTTTGATTTAGATTTTTACAAAGGAAAGAAAAATGGTTATTCAGGTTATGAAATAAGAATTCATTTTTATACAAAAATAGTCCATTAGGAAGCTAAAAAAATATATTTTAATCATATTTGAATGATAAATAATAAAAAAAAACGTATCAAATATGATAAAGCTTTTAGCTGTTACTTTACTTTCTTTATTGATTCATGGCTATCCAATTGATCCCGTGTCGTTTACATCGGTAAAAGTTACGGATGCTTTCTGGGGACAACGTCTGAAAGCCAGCCGAGAGGTTACCGTACCCCTGGCTTTCAGCAAATGTGAAGAGACGGGTCGTTATGATAATTTTGTGAAAGCTGCCCGGCCCGGCCCGGAAAACGAAGTAAAAGGTTATTCATTTGATGATACCGATGTTTACAAAACCATTGAAGGGGCCAGTTATTTGTTACAGACTTATCCGGATAAGAATCTGGAAGCATACATAGACAGCATTTTGGTACTTGTGGCTGCCGCTCAGGAGCCCGATGGGTACCTTTACACAGCCCGGACTATGAACCCGGAACATCCTCATCAATGGGCAGGGAATAAGAGATGGGAAAAGGTGGAAGAGCTGAGCCATGAATTTTACAACCTGGGGCATATGGTGGAAGGAGCCATAGCCCATTACCAGGCTACCGGTAAAAAAACTTTCCTGGATATTGCCATTCGCTATGCAGATTGTGTTTGCCGGGAAATCGGAGAGGGCCCGGAACAGGTTGTCGCTGTTCCCGGACACCAGATTGCCGAGATGGCACTTGCCAAACTTTACCTTGTTACAGGAGATGAAAAATACCTGGATCAGGCGAAATTTTTTCTGGATAAACGCGGATACACTTCCCGCAAAGACCTTTACAGTCAGGCACATTTGCCCGTTATTGAACAGGAAGAAGCAGTGGGTCATGCGGTACGTGCTGCATACATGTATTCCGGTATGGCAGATGTAGCAGCCCTTACGGGAGACAAGTCCTATATTGATGCCATTGACCGGATATGGGAAAATATCGTAACAAAAAAATATTACATAACCGGTGGAATAGGGGCAACCAATCACGGAGAAGCTTTCGGAAAAAATTACGAGTTGCCCAATATGACTGCTTATTGCGAAACATGTGCGGCCATTGGGAACGTTTATGTCAATTACCGCTTGTTCCTGCTGCACGGCCAATCCAAATATTACGATGTTTTGGAACGTACGTTATACAACGGACTCATTTCCGGTGTTTCACTTGACGGGGGAGCTTTCTTTTATCCCAACCCGTTGGAATCTGCCGGGCAGCATCAACGTCAGCCCTGGTTCGGCTGTGCCTGCTGTCCATCAAATATAAGTCGTTTCATACCTTCTCTTCCCGGATATATTTATGCTGTAAAAGACAATAGCCTTTACATGAACCTTTTCATGTCCAATACCGCAACAACCGAAGTTGGCGGCAAAATGATGATCCTTAAACAGGAAACAAATTATCCCTGGAGCGGTGATGTAAAAATAACCGTTGACAAAGCGCCCGGCAAAAACGTCATCTTAAGGATCCGTATTCCCGGATGGGTACAAAACAGACCGGTTCCTGGAGATCTATATTCGTATGCAGATGCCGTAAAACCTTCTTACAGTATAAAATTGAACGGAACTGAAGTCTCCGGAACGCTTTGTGACGGATATTTTTGTATTGACAGGAAATGGAAAAAAGGAGATTGTGTTGAGGTTCATTTTGATATGGAAGTCCGGGTAGTGAAAGCCAACGAAAATGTAGAGGCGGACAGAGGCCGGGTGGCTGTTGAAAGAGGACCCCTGGTATATTGTGCCGAATGGCCCGATAATGAATTTAATTTGAGCAGTGTACTTGTAAACCGCACCCCGGAATTCAAGGTTATATCAGCTCCTGACTTGCTCAATGGGATCAATATGTTGGAGACCCCGGCACAAGAACTCACCTACAACCATGATGGTCGTCTGGTAACCAGAGATGTTGTCCTTTCACTTATTCCCTATTATGCATGGGCACACAGGGGAAAGGGATCCATGATGGTGTGGTTGCCGTGGGAAGTCAATGCTGTAAAACCCGCAAAAACAATTTATTAACTATATAACCTATGAATAAAAAATTATTGACCGGATGCATGATCCCTGTGTGCATAATCCTTTTCTGCGCATGCACACAAAATCAGTCATCATCAGTGTCTGGATTGAATTCCACAAATTTCAAAGCAGAAAAGGACGGACAAAAAACAGGTCTGTATGTTTTAAAAAATGATAAGGGAATGGAAGTTTGTGTGACAAACTTCGGGGGACGCGTTGTCTCTATTATGGTTCCCGATAAAGAAGGTGTTTTGCGGGATGTCGTCCTTGGATTTGACAACGTGGCCGACTATATGGAAATTCCTTCGGATTTTGGTGCTTCCATTGGGAGGTTTGCCAACAGGATAGCCCAGGGACGTTTCACCCTGGACGGCACGGTCTACGAATTGCCCAAAAACAATTTCGGACATTGCCTGCATGGCGGTCCCAACGGATGGCAATATAAAATCTATGAAGTAGAAAATGTCACTGACAATTCGATTACACTTGTGATGCATTCCCCGGACGGTGATGAGTCATTTCCCGGCAAAGTGACCGCAAAGGTTACTTATACGGTGAATGCAGACAATGCATTAGAGATTGCCTATGAAGCTACGACCGATAAACCAACGGTTATTAATATGACGAACCATTCCTATTTCAATTTGAGCGGTAATCCCGGGAATACCATCCTTGATCACATATTGTATGTTAATGCAGAATGCTTTACACCGGTTGGACGCACCCTCATTCCTACCGGAGAGATGATTCCCGTTGCAGATACTCCTATGGATTTTTCAGTACCGAAAGCCATTGGTGCAGATATAAACAATACAGAATACGAACAGATAAGATTCGGTAATGGGTACGATCACAACTGGGTGCTGGAAACAAAGGGAAATATGGAAGTTGTTGCCGCCACTTTGTATTCACCGGAAAGCGGGATTAAAATGGATGTCTATACCGATGAACCCGGGATCCAGGTGTATTCAGGAAATTTCCTGAACGGGACAGTAAAAGGAAAAAACGGCATTACCTACCAGCAACGAGCTGCCGTATGTCTTGAAACACAGCATTATCCAGACTCTCCAAACCGTCCTGAATGGCCGACCGTTGTCTTGAGGCCCGGAGAAGAGTATTCAAGCCATTGCACTTATAAATTCAGTTCTGTAACCTTGTAATAATAATCTATATGCAACTGTTAGATTGGATTGTAATATTTATTTTCACATTGGTTTTGGCGGGGATTGTTGTATGGGTGGTGAAAAAGAAAGCTAAAGATTCTAAAGATTATTTCCTGGGAGGCCGCGATGTAACCTGGTTAGCCATAGGAGCTTCAATTTTTGCTTCAAATATTGGCTCTGAACACCTCATAGGTTTGGCCGGAGCCGGAGCTTCCAGTGGTATGGCCATGGCGCATTGGGAAATCCAGGGCTGGATCATATTATTGTTGGGATGGGTCTTCGTTCCGTTTTATTCACGAAGCATGGTACTGACCATGCCGGAATTCCTGGAACGCCGTTACAACAAAGAGTCCCGAACCATATTATCTGTGATTTCCATGGTTAGTTACGTGCTTACCAAGGTAGCTGTGACTGTTTACGCCGGAGGACTTGTTTTCCAGCAGGTATTCGGCATCCAAGAACTCTGGGGTATTGACTTCTTCTGGATATCTGCTATAGGATTGGTACTGATTACAGCTTTATACACTGTATTGGGAGGTATGAAGTCTGTCTTATATACCTCTGTTCTTCAAACTCCTATCTTGCTTATCGGGTCACTGGTCATTGTGGTTCTTGGATTAAGAGCAGTCGGAGGCTGGGAAGAAGTATTAGCCGTCTGCGGTGCCACACCGGTCAATGAATACGGTGATACCATGGTCAATCTTATACGGAACAATAATGATCCCGATTTTCCCTGGCTGGGGGCCTTGATTGGTTCAGCCATAATCGGGTTCTGGTACTGGTGTACTGATCAATTTATTGTTCAGCGTGTATTGTCCGGACGCAATCAAAAAGAATCCCGCAGGGGAGCTATTTTCGGAGCCTATCTTAAATTGTTACCTGTATTCCTGTTTTTGATCCCTGGGATGATCGCTTTTGCCATGTCTCAGAAAGGCATTACAATAAACGGCCAGGTATTTGTGCTTGATACAGCGGATGCTGCATTTCCCCAACTGGTAGCCACATTGCTGCCGGCAGGCATAAAAGGAATGGTGGTATGTGGTATCCTGGCGGCCCTTATGAGTTCTCTGGCATCGTTGTTTAATTCTTCGGCTATGCTTTTTACCATAGATTTCTACAAGCGTTTCAAACCCGAAACTCCGGAAAAGAAACTGGTCCGTATTGGTCAAATTGCAACTGTTGTGATTGTGATTCTGGGAATATTGTGGATACCTGTTATGAGAAGCATAGGAGATGTGCTTTATACCTATTTGCAGGACGTTCAGTCGGTTCTGGCGCCGGGTATTGCTGCCGCATTCCTTTTGGGGATCATATGGAAACGTACCAGTGCCAAAGGCGGCATGTGGGGTTTGATTACCGGTTTCGTAATAGGACTTACCCGACTGGGCGCAAAAGTATTTTATACCAGTGTAGAAACGGCAAGTCATTCAGGCCTTTTCTATAGTGTTTTCTATGAAACCAATTGGTTGTTCTTCTGTGGCTGGATGTTCCTGTTCTGTATTTTGGTGATTGTAGTGGTGAGCCTCTTTACAAAAGCACCGGAGCCGGCCCGGATTCAGGGATTGGTGTTCGGAACTGCGACAGCTAAAGAAAAAGCCGAGACAAGAGCCAGCTGGAATGCCTGGGATATCATTAACACATTGATCATTCTTGGAATAACAGCAGCTTTCTATTGGTATTTTTGGTAATTTAGCAACATGTTGGAATCATTAAAAGAACAAGTTTTCAAAGCCAATCTCCTGTTGGTGGAGCATGGATTGGTAATCTTTACCTGGGGAAATGTATCAGCCATCGACCGGAAATCGGGATTGGTTGTGATCAAACCTTCGGGGGTAAGTTACAGGGACATGACTGCCGCACAGATGGTGGTTGTGAATATGGAAGGAGAGGTAGTGGAGGGGGATTTGAGGCCGTCCTCGGATACCCCCACCCACATAGCTCTATACCGCGCCTTTGAAGGTGTTGGCGGCATAGTCCACACGCATTCGGTGTATGCGACTTCCTGGGCTCAGGCCGGTGTTGACCTTCCCAATATCGGGACTACACACTCAGATTATTTTCACCAGGCCATTCCTTGTACAGATGATATGACACCTGCACAAATCAAAGGGAATTATGAAATGGAAACCGGGAACGTGATCATTGAACGTTTCAGGGAAATGGACCCTATGCATACACCGGCAGTGCTTGTAAAGAATCACGGGCCGTTTACATGGGGAGAAGATCCCTTTAAAGCGGTTGAGAATGCCGTAGTACTGGAACAAGTGGCAAAAATGGCCGCCGTGTCCTACGCCATAAATCCGTCCCTGGAAATGAATTCGCAGTTGATTGAAAAGCATTTTGGACGCAAACACGGCCCGGGTGCTTACTACGGACAAAAATAATCCTGTGGCAATTTTGCTACGTTATTTAATCTCTTAAAAACATTTACGGTGCTCAGGAAATATTCTGTTCTTTTATTATTCTTCTTGCTATTTACTTTTAAGCCGTCAGACGCGTTGTTGGCGCAAAAATTTTACAGCGACAATGGCGACGGCACATACACCAACCCCTTGATCCCGGCTGATTTTCCGGATCCGGATGTTATATTGGTAGGGGACACTTATTACATGGTTTCAACCACTATGTTTGTATTTCCGGGAGTGACCGTATTGAAATCTTACGATCTTGTTAATTGGGAGTATTGCAGCAATGCCGTGCCGAGATTCGATTTTAGTCCCTGTTATGATCTGAACGGTTGCAACCGTTACGGACACGGACAATGGGCCACTAGTATCAGGTATCATGAAGGGACCTTTTATTTGCTTTTTATAACGCTGGACGAAGGCGGATTTCTTTGTTCGTCAAACAAAGCCGAAGGCCCCTGGGAGATCACCAGATTGCCCAGGGGGTTTTACGATCCCGGGCTGTTTTTTGATGATGACGGGAAAATATATGTAGCTCATGGTTATGGTGAAATCAGCATCACCCCGTTGGATGAGCATTTTGCTCCTGCCGGCCCTGATTCCCTGGTATACACCGGCACTATCCGCCACGGATTGGAAGGAACACACGTATACAGGAAAGACGGCTATTATTACCTGTATTGTACATACGGGGGCAGGGACGGGATCCAGGTAGCGTTGCGTTCCAGGAACATTTACGGACCTTACGAAGAAAAAATTGTCCTGCGTGACACGATCCCCGGGGTTACGTTCGGAATTCACCAGGGAGCACTCATTCAAACGCAGACCGGAGAATGGTGGACCGTACTTTTTGTTGACAGTGGTCCGTTGGGGCGTTTTCCCTCATTACAACCGGTCAGTTGGGTCGATGGATGGCCTGTGGCCGGAGTGGATGGCAGGGGAGTGATTACTTATAAAAAGCCCGATGTCGGGAAAATCTATCCTGAAAAACAATTTCCCACATCCGATGATTTTGACGGAACAAACTTAGGCATGCAATGGGGTTGGAACCACAATCCCCATCCGGAAAACTGGTCCTTGACCCAAAGACCCGGTCACCTTCGCCTGCGTACCGGGAAGGTGGTTAAAGATCTAAGGGAAGCTCCCAATATGCTTACCCAAAGGCCTTTTGCACATTACGACAAAGCCATTCCGACCATTGGAACGACCAAAATGGAAGTGGCTTGCATGAAAGATGGTGATATTGCAGGACTGGCAGTATTCCAGGATCCTTATGCATATATAGCCGTGAAGCAGGAAAAAGGGATCAGAAGTTTTATTATGGTCAATAACGGGGAAGAGATCGCTTCTGTTCCGGCAGGATCAGCTGCGACCATATACCTGAGGGCGATTCTGTCAAACGCAACGGAAGAAGCAAGTTTCGAGTATAGTAATGACAATAAGGAGTATAAACGGATAGGCAATAACCTGAACATGCAGTTTAACCTGACAGTGTTCACCGGCAATAAGTTCGGACTGTTTACCTATGCGACGGCAGATCCGGGCGGTTATGTTGATTTTGATTGGTTTACAATGGATTAACTATGGAAATGAAAAAGTTACGCTCCATTGTTTTAGTTCTTATCCTTTTTTGTCTGAACAATCCACGGGTCAACGCCCAGGAAGGTTCTTCTCTGAAACTCTGGTATGACAAGCCGGCAACCCAATGGGTGGAAGCATTGCCCGTAGGGAATGGTCGTATGGGAGCCATGGTATATGGAGATCCTTCCAGTGAAACATGGCAGTTAAATGAAAACACCGTCTGGGCCGGGCAGCCGAACCGCAATGACAATACCGACGCCAGAGACGTTTTAAATGAAGTCAGAAAGTTGATCTTCAACCAACAATTCAGTGAAGCACAGGCTTTGATAGATCAAAAATTCATAAGCAAAACGTCTCACGGGATGCCTTATCAGACAGTGGGCAACCTGCGTCTCTTTTTTCCGGGCCATGAAAATTTCTCTGATTATTTCCGTGAACTTGATCTGAAAAATGCCACAGTGTCATCACATTACAAAGTAGATGATGTCACTTACCAAACCCGTGTGTTTTCTTCTTTTCCCCACCAGGTGATCGTGGGCCGGATCACCGCAGATAAAACCGCTGCTTTGCATTTTTCCGTCACTATGGATTTTTTTCCCGGAGCAGAATTGTCCGCCGTAGGAAAAGATGAACTTGTATTATCCGGAACAACAAGTGATTATGAAGGTGTAAAAGGAGCTGTAAAGTATTGTGCAAGGATAAAGATCTTGACAAAAGGCGGATCAGTGACTGCCAGTGACTCCGTTTTGACAGTGAAAGGTGCCGATACGGCAACCATTTATGTATCAATGGCCACGAATTTTATCAAGTACAATGACCTGGGCGGAAATGCGCGTGAAAAATCGGCCGCATACCTGGATCGGGTTTTACAGAAAAGCTACGATGGTATCCTAAAAGATCATCGTGAAGACTACCAGAAATATTTCAACCGGGTACACCTGGATCTTGGCACTACACAGGCTGCAAACAGACCGACAGATGAACGTATTGAAAGGTTTTCCACAGAAGATGACCCCCAATTAGTCGCCTTGTATTTCCAGTTTGGACGTTATTTATTGATCTCTTCTTCCAGGCCGGGAGGTCAGCCTGCCAATTTACAAGGCATCTGGAACGACCGGCTTTTTCCCCCGTGGGACAGCAAGTATACGGTGAACATAAACACGGAAATGAATTACTGGCCGGCGCAGATCACCAACCTTGCCCATTTGGACGAACCCCTGATCCGTATGACTGCGGAACTGTCACAGACAGGAAAACAAACGGCCCGGGATATGTACGGGGCCGGGGGGTGGGTACTTCACCACAATACCGACATCTGGAGGATCAACGGTCCGGTGGACGGCGCCTTCTGGGGTATGTGGCCCATGGGAGGGGCGTGGCTTTCCCAGCACTTGTTTGATAAATACCTGTATAACGGGGATAAGGAATACCTGGAAAAGATCTATCCCGTGATCAAAGAGGCCTCCCGGTTTTTTCTGGATTTTCTGACCGAAGAACCGCAACACAACTGGCTGGTAGTGTCACCATCCATTTCCCCCGAGAACGCCCCCTCGGCACATCCTCAATATTCCGTTACTGCAGGGGCGACTATGGACAACCAGCTGGTATTCGATCTGTTTACGAAAACCCGGGAATCCGCCCGAATATTGAAAAAAGACAAAGGCCTGACAGACAGCATTTCCAAGGCTCTGGACCGTTTGCCTCCCATGCAGATCGGCAGTTGGGGCCAGTTGCAGGAATGGATGGAGGATTGGGATCATCCTGAAGATAAACACAGGCATGTTTCCCATCTGTATGGACTATATCCTTCCAACCAGATATCACCGTTCAGAACACCGGAATTGGCCTCGGCAGCCAAAACCTCTCTGTTGGCCAGGGGCGACGAATCCACGGGCTGGTCCATGGGCTGGAAAGTAAATTTGTGGGCCCGGTTACTGGACGGAGATCATGCATACAAACTGATTAAAGATCAGTTGACACCTTCTGTACAACCTGATGGCAGACCCAGGGGAGGTACGTATCCCAACCTTTTTGACGCGCATCCGCCGTTTCAGATAGACGGCAACTTTGGATGTACGGCCGGTATTGCCGAGATGCTGCTCCAAAGCCACGACGGTGCCGTGCATTTGTTACCCGCATTGCCCGAGGCGTGGGCCGAAGGCACGATCAAGGGCCTGAAGGCCCGCGGTGGATTTGAAATTGACATTTCATGGGAGAACGGGAAGTTGGACTCGGCAACCATCAGATCCTCTCTGGGAGGAGTTTGCCGCTTGCGCTCCTGCGTCCCGTTGAAAGGCAAAGGTTTGAAGAAAGCACGCGGCGTGAATCCCAATTCCCACTTTTTTGTAGTCGGTGTAAAAGCTCCTCTGGTACACTCGGCAAACAATACCATTGAGCCCGTGGATAAGCAGGTTTATGAGTACGATATCCGTACAAAAAAAGGAGGTGTCATTCAGATAACGGGTCCCGATTTGAAATAATTGCCTTTCTTTTTCTACTTTTGTGCCCGCATGAAAGGAGAAACCATTGCTATAGGGGTGGCAGTTCTTTGGTCTTTGAACTCCCTCTTTTTTGAACACGCCAGCAAAAGGATCGGCTCATTAAACCTGAACCTGATCCGTCTTGTTTTTGCTTTTTTATTCATTGGATTGACGCTATGGGCTACCAGCGGCAGTTTCGTGCCCCTGTCTGCAGACAGGGCCACCTGGGGCTGGATGTCCTTGTCCGGTTTCGTGGGTTTTGTATTGGGCGACTATTTCCTGTTTGCCTCGTATACCATGATCATGGCCAGGTACTCCCAATTGATGATGACACTGGCTCCTCTTTTTGCAGCGATTTTCGGTTTCATCCTTCTGGGAGAACACATGTCATGGCTTTCATTGGTAGGTATGTGCCTGACCTTGACAGGTATTGCCATTTCCGTGTTAAAAAAGCAGAACGGGATAGGAAACAACAGGGTCCGAATGGATCTTCCCGTTAAAGGCATTATCTTCGCGTTGATAGGAGCCCTGGGTCAAGGTGTGGGGATCGTGCTGAGCAAGCAGGGGATGATCGCTTATGAAAAGGTGTATTCTCCGGAAAGCACGCTATACATTCCTTTGGCAGCAACACAAATCCGCACCATAATTGGCGTAATTTCCTTTGCGGTGATTATACTTCTCCGGGGTGGAGCCGGTAATTTTATACGTTCTGTCCAAGATAAAAAAGCTTGCGGGAGTGCTTTTGCGGGTTCCGTGCTGGGACCGTACCTGGGTGTAACGTTATCTCTTATGGCTGTCCAATATGCCAATACTGCGATTGCATCCACCATTATGGCCACGGTCCCCATCCTGATCCTTTTGCCCGAATACCTTTTCCTCA
>JAEAME010002487.1_pt1 | contig 10718 bp, 7 predicted proteins | sample 8958731 | NCBI WGS metagenome assembly JAEAME01 (sample SAMN16933194, study PRJNA681113) | bioreactor sludge metagenome | isolation source: anerobic bioreactor sludge (Control) | place: India:Bengaluru | collected 2018-10-24
GCCTGGTCAGACTTTTCGAATAGGCATCCTTCGGGATGACCGTCAAGGGCCTGAAGCATATGCCTGTTTTCAACGCCTCGATCTCCCGGGCGCGGCACCGTCGTCATGACCGGGGCGATAGGCACGGCATACGGAGGCCGCTGTCCGCCGGGCCTCAGATCAGGTTTGTCCATCCGAAGCGGCGGTCGTCTGCGCGCTGGTTTTCCAGCATGTGCGCCTCGATCCCGCTTCGGACGGTCTCGAACGTCCGCTCGTCCATCTCCGAGGCGACGTCCCGGGGACTGTCCCAGCGGACCACGATCCTGCTGAAGGGTTTGGGAACGAGACAGCGGTCCCAGCTCTTGAGGACCCACGCCCGGCTCACGGAGATGTACACGGGGACGACGGGAACGCCGGACCTTCTCGACAGCGCGATCAATCCGGGTTTCACCACGCCCCGGGGGCCCGTCGGACCATCCAGGACGTGCACGGCGAAGGCGTGCACCTTCAGATCCTCAACCATCGCCGTCAGGGCCTCCTTCCCGTGCAGCGCGGAGGAACCCCGCACGGGCCGAAACTTCATCCGTCGGTAGACGTCGGCAATCAGGTCGCCGTCCCGGCTGGCGCTGATCATGACGGACGGCTCGAATTGGGCGAAACGGTCCGCATAGCCGACCGAGGCGATGATCCGCTGATGCCAGATGGCGGCAATCGCCTTGTTCCCACTCTTCAGATACCGTACCAGTTCGTCTTCGTTGACGGATTCGATCCGAATGGTGAAAAAGTACAAGCGGGTGATGGCGTAGGCGATGCTCAGCAGATTGTGCCGCAGCGCATACCGGGACAGGGTTTTAAAGGCCGCGGAAAACCGTTTGAACGATCCGGCGCCGTTTGTTTGCCGTCCGGTTGCCACCATTGAGCTCCCAATCTATTTCATTCCGGGGGTATCCGGATCCGTCATAAACCCCCGCCGAGGACCCTGTAGAGGGTCACCCGATTGGACAGCCTGGACAGTTGCATGGCGGTGAGGCCTTGCTGAGCGCTGTACAGGGAGCGCTGCGCGTCCAGGACGGCCAGGTAACTGTCGAGGCCGCGTTCATAGCGGATCCGGGAAAGTCGGTAGGTTTCCGCAACGGCGTCCACCAGGGACTGTTGCGCCGTGATCTGCCTCTCCACCGTTCCCCGCACGGCCAGCGCGTCGGCCACCTCCTTGAACGCGGCCTGGATTGCCTTTTCATACTGCGCAACGGCGATCTCTCTTTCCGCCTTTGTGTAATCGTAGGCAGACCAGGTGCGCGCATCGAAAATGGGCAAAACGATTTTCGGCGCAAAACTCCAGACCCCCGAGCCGTCCTTGAAGAGGCCGGAGAGATCGGCGCTGGCCGTCCCGATGGCGGCCGTCAGTGAAATTCTGGGGAACAAGGCCGCTCGGGCAGCGCCGATGTTGGCGTTGGCCGCCTTGAGCTGGTGCTCGGCCGCCAGGACATCGGGCCGCTGCAGCAGAATCTCCGACGAGAGGCCGGCCGAAACCTCCCGGGGCGGAGTGACAACATTCAGGTCCGCGGGCAGCAGCGCCTCCGCCGGAGGCGATCCGCACAACAGGGTCAGCGCGTTCACGTTCTGGGCCACCGCCTGCGTCCACACGGCGATCTGCACCCGGGCCGCTTCGACCTGACTCTCTGACCGCTTGAGATCCAGTTCAGAGGCGATCCCGAGATCCACCTGTTTGCGGATCAGCCGGTAAGTCGCCTCCTGCGTGTCCAGTGTGGCCATCGCCGTCTGGAGGGCCTCTCGGTCCGCCGCCAGCGTGAGATAGGCCTGCGCCGTGGAGGAAACCACCAGGATCTCGGCGCTGCGCTGCGCCTGTTCCGTGGCGAAATACTCCTGCAGCGCCTGGTCCTTCAGGCTGCGGATCCGCCCGAAGAAATCAATTTCCCAAGAGCTGACGCCAAGGTTGACATCGTACCGCTCGCTGGTATAGGCCTGTCCCGTCGATGAAAGATCCGCCGGAACGCGCGCACGGCTTCCGCTTCCGGCCGCATTGAGTGCCGGCCACAGTTCGGCCCGCTGGATGCCGTAGTATGCCCGCGCCTTCTCCACGTTCAAGATCGCCAGACGCAGATCCCGGTTGTGGTTCAGGGCCATTTCCACCAGCCGTTGCAGGCGGCTGTCGGTAAAAAAAGAACGCCAGGGAAGGCCGGGCAAGACCCCATCCGCTGATCCCTCCTCATAGGCCGCGCCGGTGGGCCAGGCAGCGGGGACGGGCGCAGTCGGCCGCGAGTATTCCGGTGCCAGTGTGCATCCCCCCAGAAGGCCAATGGCCAGAATCATCCGAAACCATCGTTTTTTATCCATATCGAAGCCTCTCCGGATCCCGGCAACCGGGTTCATCTTTTTCAAGAATTTCATTTCATTGCCCCCCGCCGGCGCTGTCGACCGTCTTACCGGCTTTGCCTTGTCCCCTCCTGCCGATGATCTTTTCGACCAGGACAAAGAAGAGAGGGGCAAAGATAAGCACCAGGACGGTGGCGGTGATCATTCCTCCCAAAACACCGGTTCCGATCGCATTTTGGGCGCCTGCCCCTGCCCCGGTGGTGACGACCAAGGGCAGGATGCCGAAACCGAAGGCCAGTGAGGTCATGATGATCGGTCGGAAGCGCAGTTTCACCCCTTGAAGCGTCGCGTCGATCAGACCCATCCCTTGTTCCAGCCCGGTTTTTGCGAACTGGACGATCAGGATGGCATTTTTCGTGGTCAGTCCCAGCGTGGTGAGCAGAGCGATCTGAAAATAGACGTCGTTGGCCATTCCCCGCAAACTGGAAGCGATGATGCCGCCGATCACGCCGAGAGGAAGGACCAACAAGATTGCAATGGGAATGGTCCAGCTCTCATAGAGCGCGGCGAGGCAAAGAAAGATGACGAAGATCGAAAAGGCATACAGCAGGGGCGCCTGGGAACTGGACATCCGCTCCTGATAGGAGAGCCCGGTCCAGTCGTAGCCGAATCCCTTGGGCAACTGAGCCACGGCTTCTTCCATGGCCTGCATGGCCTCGCCTGAACTTCTTCCAGGCGCCGGCTCTCCCCAGATGTTGATGGACGGAAACGAGTTGAATCGCGCCAGTTTGGGAGGCCCGGACGTCCATCGGCCCTTGGCAAAGGACGAAAAAGGCACCATGCCCCCCTGCACATTCCGGACATAAAGCTTTTCCAGGTCTTTGGGCAGCATGCGGTAGGGGGCATCCGCCTGGATGAAGACCCTTTTCACCCGGCCGCCCTGGATGAAGTCGTTGGCGTAGGCGCTCCCGAATGCCGCCGAGAGAGTGGTGTGAATGGAAGTGATGTGAATCCCCAGCGCGCCCGCTTTTTCCCAATCCACGTCGATCCGGTATTGGGGCACGTCCGCCATGCTGTTGGGCCGCACCTTGGTGACCCTCGGATCCTTGGCCAAAATGCCGAGGAGCCGGTTTTGTGCATCCATCAGGGCCTGATGACCGAGGCCGCCCCGGTCCAGCAACTGAAAGTCGAATCCGTTGGACATGCCCAGTTCGGGAACGGCCGGCGGCGTGAAGGCAAAGACCAGGGCGTTGCGGATGTTCGCCAGGACCATCGTGGCTCTGCCCGCAAGCGACTGAGCCCTCAGGTCCTTCCGGTCACGAAGGTCCCAGTCCTTCAGTTTCGCAAACACCATCCCGTTGTTCTGCGACCGTCCGGAAAAGCTCACGCCGGTGATGGTCATCACGGATTCCACCGCCTCTTTTTCATTTTCCATAAAATGATTCTCAATGACTCTTGTGACCGCCTGAGTCTGTTCGATCGTAGAGCCTGTAGGCATCATCACCTGTGCCAGCATGATTCCCTGGTCTTCATCGGGAAGGTAGGCGGTGGGCATGCGCAGAAAGAGGACCCCCATGACCACGATGATGACGAGAAAAACGGCCAGGTAGCGCTTTTTCCGGGACAGGGAATGACCGACCATTCCCACATACCGGTTTCGAAGGCCGTAGAATCTTCGGTCAAACCAGCGGAAGAAGGGCCGCAGAAAAAAGACCGCATGCTCCGCCGATTCATGCCCGACCTTTACATTCCGGAGCAGTGAAGCACACAATACCGGCGTCAGAATCAGGGCCACGACCACCGAAAGGAGCATGGTGGAGATGATGGTCACGGAGAACTGACGGTAGATGACTCCCGTGGAACCGGGGAAGAAGATCATCGGTCCGAATACGGCAGACAGCACCAGGCCGATGCCGATCAGCGCACTTGTGATCTGCTCCATGGATTTGGCCGTGGCTTCCCGGGGCGGGAGCCCTTCTTCGGCCATGATCCGTGCCACGTTTTCCACCACCACAATCGCGTCGTCCACCAGCAGGCCGATGGCCAGGACCATCGCAAACATGGTGAGCATGTTGATGGAAAAACCGAAGAAATCCAGAACGGCAAAGGTTCCCAGAAGAACCACCGGCACCGCGATCGTGGGAATCAGCGTGGCTCGAAGGTTGCCGAGGAAAAGCCACATCACCAGGAACACGAGGAGGATCGCGATAACAAGCGTCTTGACAACCTCCCTGATGGACACCTTGATGAAGGGTGTGGTGTCCATGGGATAGGTCACTTTGATCCCCGCGGGGAAGTAACGGCTCAGTTCCGCCATCTTGGTCTTGACGGCATCGGCCGTATCCAGCGCGTTGGCGCCGGCGGCCTGTCGAATGGCGATGCCAGCCGCCTGTTTTCCATTGAACATGGCCTGGATGTCATAGACCTCTGTCCCCAGCTCGGTGCGGCCCACATCACGGATCCGCACGATGGATCCGTCCGGATTGGAGCGGAGGGGAATGTTTGCAAACTCCTCGGGGGTCGAAAGCATGTTCTGAACGACGATGGATGCGTTCAAACGCTGCCCCTGCACCGCCGGCGCTCCTCCGAACTGGCCGGCGGATACCTCCACATTGTAGGCCTTGATCGCCGCGATCACATCCGCCACGGTCAGACGGTAATCCGTCAGCTTTTCCGGATTGAGCCAAACGCGCATGGAATACCCGCCGCCATAGATCTCCACCTCGCCGACACCCGGCACACGCGCCAGAATCGGTTCCAGAGAAGATTTGGCATAGTCCGTCAAATCGACGTTGTCCATTCGGCCGTCTTCTGAGATCAACCCCACCACCATCAGGTAATTCCTCGTGGATTTGACGACCTGGACACCCCGATTTTTGACCACGTCGGGCAGGCTTGCCTCGGCGGATTGGGCCTTGTTCTGAACCTGAGACCAGGCAAGATCGGGACTGGTTCCCGGGGCAAACGTCAGCTCCAGACGGGAGCTGCCTGACGAATCGCTCTCGGCGGACATGTACAACAGCCGGTCCATTCCGGTCATCTTCTGCTCGATGATCTGGGTGACACTGTTTTCCACGGTCTCGGCCGAAGCCCCGGGGTAGGAGCTGGTCACGGCGATGGATGGGGGAGCCATCTCCGGATATTGTGAGATGGGCAGATTGTAGATTGCAATGATCCCCGTCGCCATGATGATGATGGCGATGACCCAGGCAAAAACAGGTCGTTTCAGGAAAAATTTGGACAGCACCGGACACCTCCGTCAATTCGTTTTTGCGGGCGGGGCGGCATTCATATTCTTCCCGCTTTTTTCACCCGCTGCGTAAGGGACGGCCTTTACGGAAACACCGGGTCTCACCCTCTGTATCCCTTCGACGATCACCCTCTCGCCTGCCGCGAGGCCCGTCGAGACGAGCCAGGCATCGCCGATGGCACGGTCGAGCGTAAGGAGTCGCTGCTGAACTTCTCCGTTGGCGTTCACAACCCATGTAAACGGAGCCCCCCTGGGATCACGCGACACGGCCTGCTGGGGGATCAGGATCGCCTGCCGGTCAATGCCCTCCTCCAAGACCGCCCGGATGAACATGCCCGGCAGCAGGATTCCCTTCGGATTGGGAACAATCACCCGCAGGATGACCGATCCGGTTGTGGGGTCGACCGTTACATCGCGGAACTGTAGCGATCCTTCCTGCGGATAGGGGGTGCCGTCTTCCAGAAACAGACGCACCTTGTTCCGGGTTTGCCCGCTGTTTTGGATTTTTCCTTCTTCCATCCGTTTCCTGAGGCGCTGCAGCTCGGCCGTCGATTGAGGCACGTCGACATACATGGGATCCAGTTGCTGAATCGTGGTCAGGGCCGCGGGCTGAAGGCCCGTCACCAGGGCGCCCTCCGTGACGCCGGATCTGCCGATGCGTCCGGATATCGGGGCGGTAATGGTCGTGTAGCCGATATTGATGCGGGCCGACTTGCGCGCCGCTTCCGCCTGCCGGATGGCCGCATCCGCTGCGGCAATCGCGGTCCTGTCACTCTCGACCTGGGCCTCAGCGGCCTTCAGTGCGGCAAGGGCCACCTCGTGTTCGGTGACGGCCTGGTCGCGCTGACCGGCGGAAACGGCCTTTTCGTTGAAGGCCTCTTCGAATCGTTTGCGGTTGATCTCGGCGAGTTCAAGGGTGGCGCGCTGCCGCGTGACGCCCGCGAGACTCGCCTGAAGTGAAGCCCGCGCCCGGTCTGCGTTCTTCTGAACGGCCGCGAGGTTTGCCTCGGCGCTCTCAAGGGCCGCCTGGAAAGGCGCAGGATCGATCCGATAGAGCGCCTGGCCGGTCTTTACATCGGCGCCCTCCGTGAACAGACGCTGCTGGATGAGGCCGCTCACCTGGGGACGAACCTCGGCAACGCGATGGGGCGATGTCCGGCCTGCCAGTTCCGTGGTGACCAGGACCCTCTGAGGTTGAATCGTCACGACGGCCACTTCCGGCGGCCCCATCTGCGGAGGCGCGCCTGGCTGCTGTCCGCAGCCTCCCAGGATCAGAATTCCGGCGAAAAAACCTGCAACGGCGATTCGTTTGGTCCCCTTAACATTCTGCATAAGACACCTCTGTCCTCCGAAATGAAACGATCTCCATTTTCTCTCCATACATCCTGTCCTGATCAAACATCCTCACCGTTTGATCGCATCCCAGCAAGCCTCCGCGGTTCGTTCGATCAATTTTTCATCCAGCGCAACAAAGCCGAGGATATGATCGCGTGTCAGGTAAACCAGCGGTCCGAAGGCCAGCGAAAAAAGAACCATTTCGGGTAAATCTTTCAGGAGTTGCTGTGAAACACCCCTTTTAAAAATCTCCATGACGATCCCGTGTTTTCCCGGTTTGCCTAAAAACCTTTCCCTTTGCATCGATATTCCGTAGGGGGAATTATAGTACTGCTCCATATACCGGAAGTGCAGAGGATTCCGTATAAAGTAGCGGAGAAGTTCCCGGATGAGATAGAGAAACCTTTCCCGGAGGGACTGTTCCAGCGGGTAACCCTCCATGAGCGTTCCGTTGATCTTTTCTTCCAATTCACCATGAAGTTCGTTGATCAGGATATCCTTGTTCTCGAAATAGCGGTAAATCGTCCCCGCGGCGACCCCCGCCTTCTCGGCGATTTCGGCCATCGGCGCGGCGTGGAAACCCCGCTCGGCGATCAGATGCAGGGCCGCCTGCAGGATATCGGTTCTCTTGTCGGAGATCTTCATGATTTCTCCCCGCTTTCAACAGAATGAACATTCATTCATGCAGGCTTTAGCGAAAAGGATTCGGCATGTCAAGATTTTTTTCAGAGATTTTTTCAAAAAGGACCTGCTTCTGATCCTGGAGAAGATCCACAAGATGGGACGGCCACACCCCATTCCGAACAATGAACAGGGCCCCTGTTGACTGAGCAACAGGGGCCCTGAAGGTTAAATCCAATGCGTCCGGAACGGATTACATCCCCATGCCGGGATATCCGCCGCCGCCCGGCGGCATGGCCGGCATTGGCGGCTCATCCTTGGGCTTGTCGGCAATCATGCACTGGGTGGTCAGCATCAGGGACGCGACGGAGGCCGCGTTCTGCAGAGCAAAACGGGCGACCTTGGTCGGATCGATGACACCGGCCTCAATCATGTCTTCATACACGTCGGTCCGGGCGTTGTACCCGTAGGCGCCCTTCTTCTCCTTGACCTTTTCCACCACAATGCTGCCCTCGAGACCGGCATTGTTCGCGATCATCCGGAGCGGCTCTTCGAGGGACTTCTTGACGATCCGGACACCGACCTCCTCGTCGCCTTCCAGTTTCATCTTGTCCAGCCCAGCAAGGGTCCGCAGATAGGCCACACCGCCGCCGGGAACGATTCCCTCCTCCACGGCTGCACGGGTCGCATTGAGCGCATCCTCCACTCGGGCCTTTTTCTCCTTCATTTCCGTTTCGGTCGCGGCGCCGACCTTGATCACCGCCACGCCACCGACCAGCTTCGCGAGCCTTTCCTGAAGTTTCTCACGGTCGTAATCGGAGGTGGTCTCATCGATCTGTGCACGGATCTGTTTGACGCGGCCTTCAAGGGCGGAGCGCGAACCGGCGCCGTCGATGATGGTCGTGTTGTCCTTGTCGATCTGGATGCGCTTGGCCCGGCCGAGGTCTTCCAGTTTGACGTTCTCCAGCTTGTACCCCATCTCCTCGGAAATCATCTTTCCGCCGGTCAGGATCGCGATGTCCTCCAGCATGGCCTTGCGGCGGTCGCCGAATCCGGGCGCCTTCACGGCGGCCACATGGAGTGTTCCGCGGATCTTGTTCACCACCAGGGTGGCCAGCGCTTCGCCTTCGATATCCTCGGCGATGATGAGCAGCGGCCGCCCCATCTTCGCGATCTGCTCCAGGATCGGAAGCAGGTCCTTCATGCTGCTGATCTTCTTCTCGTTGATCAGGATAAGGCTGTCCTCCAGTTCCACTTCCATCTTCTCCGCATTCGTTACAAAATACGGGGAGAGGTAGCCGCGGTCGAACTGCATTCCCTCGACGATCTCCAGTTCGGTCTCCAGCCCCTTGGCCTCTTCCACGGTAATGACGCCTTCCTTGCCCACCTTCTCCATCGCCTCGGCGATGATTGCGCCGATCGCCTCATCGTTGTTGGCGGAGATGGTGCCGACCTGGGCGATTTCCTTGGCATCCTTGGTCGGTTTGCTCTGTTTCTGGAGTTCCTTCACAACCACTTCGACGGCCTTGTCCACACCGCGCTTCAGATCCATCGGATTGCTTCCGGCCGCAACGCTTTTTGCTCCTTCGCGGAAAATCGCCTGGGCCAGGATCGTTGCGGTGGTCGTTCCATCGCCGGCGACGTCGCTGGTCTTGCTGGCCACTTCCCTCACCATCTGGGCGCCCATGTTTTCGAACTTGTCTTCAAACTCGATTTCCTTGGCAACGGTTACGCCGTCCTTCGTGACGTTCGGCGCGCCATAGCTCCGGTCAATGATCACGTTTCGTCCCTTCGGCCCGAGCGTGACCTTGACTGCATCGGCCAGGGCATTCACCCCTTTGAGAATCGACTTCCTTGCTTCTTCGTCATACTGAAGTATCTTCGCTCCCATGTATCCGTCCTCCTTATTATGATCAATATTTGATTATTTCTCCAAAATGCCGAGAATGTCGTCCTCGCGCATGATCAGAATCTCTTGTCCGTCGATCTTCACTTCGGTTCCCGAATACTTGCCGAAAAGGATTCGATCGCCCGCCTTCACGTCCGGTTTGATCAGCTTGCCGTCATCCGCCGTCTTTCCCTTTCCGACGGAAATGACCAGCCCCTCCATCGGCTTCTCCTTGGCGGTGTCGGGAATGATGATCCCGCCTTTGGTCTTCTCCTCCTCCTCAAGCCGCTTCACGATCACCCTGTCCTGTAATGGTCTGATTTTCATACCGTACCCTCTCCTTTCCTGATTTATATTCAATGGAAATAGCTCTATAGATCTTTATACATCGGCGCTATAATATGCATGGATTCCCCGCTGTCAAGACATCCCCGATATTTTTTTTGCCGGTATCGTCACCGCTAAAAAAGATTCTCCGTCAGCTCCTTCAGGGAGCCGATCGGGATCAGCTCGATGTTCGGCCGCTGCGCGCCTTCCCGGTTCCGTGTCCGGGGAAGAATGCACCGGGCGAATCCCATCCGGGACGCCTCTTTGATCCGGACCTCCGTCTGCGAAATCCCCCGGATCTCTCCGGTCAGTCCGACCTCGCCAAAAACAACGGTTCCTTTCGCGACCGGCCGGTTCAGGAAACTGGAGGCCATCGACGAGACGATGCCCAGATCGATTGCCGTCTCATCCACTTTTACGCCGCCGGCCACGTTCAGAAAGATGTCGCTGGCGCCAAGATGGATCCCGCAGATCTTGTCCATGACGGCCGTCAGCAGCGACACCCGGTTGTGGTCGACGCCGATGGCCGTTCTTCTCGGCATCCCGAAACTGGTCGAGCCGACCAGCGACTGAACCTCGATCAGGATCGGACGCGTCCCCTCCATACTCGGAACGACCACCGATCCTGCGGCGCCCTCCGGCCGCTCCGCCAGGAAGAAGGCCGACGGGTTGTCGACTTCGGCCAGACCGGTGTCCCGCATCTCGAAAACGCCGATCTCGTGGGTCGGACCGAAGCGGTTCTTGATTCCCCGGATGATCCGGTAGGCGTGACCGGAATCACCCTCAAAATAGAGGACCGTATCCACCATATGCTCCAGGACTTTCGGACCCGCAATCGAACCGTCCTTCGTGACATGACCGACCAGGAAAACAGGGATGCCCGTCTGTTTGGCCAGCAGGATTAGCCTCGCCGAGGTCTCCCGCACCTGTCCGACGCTCCCCGGCGCGGAGGAGAGGACCGGCGTATAGACGGTCTGGATCGAA
>JAEAME010002488.1_pt1 | contig 10718 bp, 12 predicted proteins | sample 8958731 | NCBI WGS metagenome assembly JAEAME01 (sample SAMN16933194, study PRJNA681113) | bioreactor sludge metagenome | isolation source: anerobic bioreactor sludge (Control) | place: India:Bengaluru | collected 2018-10-24
CTGTCTGAAAAAGCTCACTTAATTGCCCCCTGTTTTTACTTAATAGCACATAAAATCATAACATATACATCTCAAAGACGCAAGTGTTAATTCTGGTAACCAAATTACCGGTTGTATCTGATTTCTATATTGTTAACATCACCAAATGCTATTATGCTGCCTTTTTCTACTTCAATCTCCTTATCGGGTATTATTTTCTTTCCGTTTATATATGTACCGTTTTTTGAATTTAAGTCTTTTATATACAGGCCGGAATCTCTCTTAATTATTTCTGCGTGTATTCTGCTTACTAAAATATGAGGTATTTTTATGTCGGCCCAATCCAAATCCCTGCCTATATGCATGCTGTCTTTATCCACCATATATTTAACACCGTCAAGAAATCCGTTGCCCGTAAGTTTTACTTCTTTATTAATGAATTTATTGATTATGTGCTCCTTTAGCTCATTTTTGTCACCAGGGATAAGAAGATAATCCACACTGACATAAAAAAGCATCCATGCTATCCAGACAAATATACCATTCTCTTTGAAAGGTATTAATGCAAAAAGAAATACAGTGGCAATAAGTGATGAAAACTGAAAGTATAAAAAAGGTTTCCATGTTCCTACAAGAGCTTTGTCTTTTTTCTCTTCAATACCCAACATACATATTATGCTTTCATAGGGAAAGTGCATGTTATTACCTTTCTCCCACTCGGCTAATATATTCAAAACCTCTTTTATACGTATCTCATCATTGCTGTTATCTTCAAGATTAATGTGAAGTGAAGCAACGGCAAGCATGTCGGCTGCGCTGTTAAACTCCTTCTTATTATTTCCTCCGGGAGCATACACAAATTCTGCAGAGTCAAGTGTCTGTCCCGTATAAATACAGTCATAATCAAAAATAAAGTCATATGGTGATACACCAAGCTGGTCAGAGATTCTAAATATATCATTTATGATATGTACAAGCATTATAAAGTCTTTTATGGTCGCTTCCTTAGAACACATATAATCTTTTACAGATTGCCTGTGCCTTATGTAAAATGTATATCCACCCGGTTCCTGAGTTATTTCTGAAGGAACAAAAACATTGGAAGTACCGTCTGCAACATAATTAAGCATGGACTTTATTTCGGCATAAGGTAAATTTGTACTTACGGTAATCCTGCAGCCGCTTCTCTCATGATTTATTTGTACTGGACTTCTTAATTCGGGTACCATTTCCAACCTTCTCTCATAGCCCATCTATAGCCTTATCGGCATTTTCCTGTATCTTCTCAAAAATACTCTGGGCAAGCTCCATAATAAATTTCCTGAAAATCAATGCGAGAGCAACCAAAACTGCTAATATTATTAAAATTTCCACCGTTCCGAGTCCCTTTTTATTAAATACTCTTTGCTTAAATCTAAATATAAAATACATCAAATCTCTCCTTTATATTAAATTGAATAAATAACTGATAAAGCAGGGCTTATTAACATTAATAATATGGCAATGAATATCATCGTTGACGGTAACAGCATTAATGTCGTTGCCCTTTCACCAAGTTTTTTGGCTATATTTCTTCTTTCACTACGGCACATAGACGCCTGAATCCTTATCATCTCGATAAGTTCGTCCGATCCCTTCCTGGAGTTTTGTACAATCATTGATACAAAAGAACTTACTGAAGACGACCCGCATCTTTTCGCCATATTGCATAAAGCGGTGCAAGGGTCTTTTTCCGAAAAACCCTGTTCTTTCATTTCCTTAATCATTCTGTTTAATTCACCGTTTAGCGTGCACTCATCATCGGATATAACAGCTTTTTCTATCGCTTCCCATAATGTCTGACCGGCATCAAGCAGCATTGCGGTTCTCTCAAGGAAATCCGGCATTTCCATCTCATATGAAAGTCTTGCCGCTTTTATATTTCTTTTTATAAGAAAACCGGGTAATTCAAAAAGCATAATGATCAATATTACAGTAATTAAAAATGATTCAAGTAACGTATTTCCCGCATAAACAAAGAGTGGGGAACATATCAATACAAGAACTGATAAAAGGATTACTTTTCTTGTTATCGTCTTATACTCTTTTTCACCTTTTTTTATACCGTAAAGCTTAATATAGCTTTCCGATACTTTCAGCTTGTGTTGCTTAACCATTCTAAAGAGTTTTCTCATGACTTATTCCTTTCAATATTTTATATCCGATATTTTTTCTCCGATGTACCATGATAAGAGTAAAATCATTGCAACTATAACCATGATTATTCTCCCTTTACCGTTATACAGCGGGGATACATACCCCGGGGATAACAATTTAATCATTACTATCAATACAAAAGGCATTACCATCATAATCCTGTGGTTAAACTTAGGCAGGTTTAGTATATATTTAATTTCCTCTTCCGCATCATATTTGGCTCTCAAAGACGAAGCAGTATTTCTGACCAGCATAACCATATTACTTCCCGCACATAACGCAGTGTCAAGCGCAGATGAAAAGCTCAATATATCCCTGCTTCCGGTTCTTTTGGCAAAAGAATAAAACGCATCCTGCGGACTTATATGTAACGATATTAGTCTTTGTATGTTTTCGAATTCTTTTCGAATAATTTCATAATCATTACCGGATATATTCACATCTCCCCTTGTGACCTCAATAAAGCAGTTTTGTATATTTGATCCTGCCGCAAGGGATGCCGACATCAGTTGCAATATATCGCAGAACTGTCTTTCGAGTTTTTCTTTTCTGTTTTTCTGTAAACTCTTTTTATATCTTATGTATACAAACGGAGAAGCAATTAAAGAGAATATAACTCCTGTTATAATACTTTCAAACAGTACAATACCGAACATAAAGGCCATTGCGACAAGTAACAGTAATAATATAATCCATTCTTTTGTGTTAAAATTTTATACCCTATAGTCCGTCAGCTTATTATTCTTCATTAATACCACCTTCCATCTTATACTTCTTTACCGTTAAATCGGATAAATGTACTCCGCGTTTATATATCGTATTCATTATTATTTTATTTTCCACGTAATCACATACCTCCGTTATTTCGGATATCTTTCGTTCCATTCTTTCATTTCTTTCAAGATGTACCACCAGATCAATGCCCGACGAAATCTGTCTTCTTATTGCTTCCGCACTTACATGACCTTCCCACAATGCCATTGTTTCAAGCCTTACCAGCATGTCCGCTGCTGAATTTGCATGTCCTGTGGACATGGAACCGTCATGACCTGTACAAAGGGCATTTAGCATATCCAATGAGCTCTCATCACGTACCTCTCCGACTATTATTCTGTCCGGTCTCATTCTTAAAGAAGCCTTGATCAGCTGTCTCATACTAATTTCACCTTTACCCTCTGAATTGCTGTTTCTTGTCTCAAGGCGAACTATGTTTGAGTGATTTAACATTAGCTCCGCGGAATCTTCTATTGTAACAATTCTTTCTTTTTTCGGTATAAAAGAAGACAGTACATTCAATAAAGTAGTTTTTCCGGATGATGTACCGCCTGATATAAAAATATTATATCTATGAAGGACTGCTTTTTTCAGAAACTCAGATTCTTCTAAAGTTATACTTTTAGTTTCAATAAGTTTTTCTATAGTAAAAGGTTTGTCTGAAAACTTACGGATTGTGACAACCGGTCCGTTTATTGCGACTGGGTATAACACCGCATTTATACGCGAACCGTTACTTAGCCTGGCGTCAACTATTGGGTTGCTTTCATTTACTGTCCTGTTCACGCGAGCAACTATAGTCTGAACCACATTAAACAGCTTGTCCCTACTGTCGAATCTTTGATTTATCTCTTCTATTCTGCCTTGTCTCTCTACATATATATTATTCGTTCCGTTTACCATTATTTCATTTATGCTTGTATCATCAAGAAGCGGCTGCAGTATGCCCAGTTTTCTTCTTCCGTTATACACCTGTATAAGTATTGTTTCCTTTTGTTCCTTAGTTAAAGGTATACGCTTGTCTAGTTGAATAATGCATTCATTTATTATTTGCTTTATTTCACTGTCTGAATACTCTTTTGATATATCCACTTTTGTATTGACATTATTATCGATTATATCAATGATATACCTGCTGTCCATAGTCTCACCTCTTTGTTTATGACAGCAGATTATCATATAGTTTTATTTGTGTTCAACAATTAAACGAAAGGTTATCAGGTATATATTACGACCTTTTACGACATGAAAAAAGTACGGCATAACCGTACTTAATTGAATGTATATATTCTGTATATTTTTATTACTCAATAAATTGTTTGATACCTGAGTAATCCAACTCATCATATTGTGCAAAGAAAGGAACAAGCTTTTTTGCAATAAGTTTAACTCCGCCGCCTGAATTGGATTCAATGTTTAAAGGAACTAAAGGATCATGAAGTGAAAGTCTTAGTAAAAACCAACCGTCACCGCTACTTTTTGCGCATTTTACTCTTATTCCTTCATAGTTTAATGGTTCAATTGACCAACCTTCGGTTTTAGATGCATAATCCGTCAATGCATTTATAATATTCTGTCCGTAAGATTTAAAGTCAGGTGTGCGAATTCCCATTCTGAATTCTTTTGCTTCAACGGGTTCTTCAAGAGAAGCAATCAGTCCGTCGATCGTTTTGTTGTCCTTCTTCAGTTTTGCCATCTGGATTAATATCTTGGCTATAAGGTATGCCCCGTCGTCTAAGAAATAGTTTTCCATTAACGCACCATGTCCTGACGTTTCAATTGCCACTGGGGTATAGATACCTTCTTTATTTAGTCTTATAGCTTCATTTATTACATTTTTATAACCTCTCTTGAAACGATGGTGTACTCCCCCCAGATCTTCTTCTATAAACTTTTTAAGACCGTCCGATGTTATAGAATCCGTTACTATTGTACTTCCGGCTCTTTCACCTATCGCTATGGCAGATATTAAAGCAATTATTCTGTTTCTGTTTATTTCCTTGCCGTTTTTATCTACTGCTCCCGCTCTGTCAACGTCTGTATCGAATATTATACCGAAATCGGCTTTATTCTTCAAAACTGCTTCGCATATTGATTCCATAGCTTTTTCGTCTTCTGGATTGGGTATATGGTTAGGGAATGAACCGTCGGGCTCCAAAAACTGACTTCCCAATGTATCGGCTCCCAAAGGATTTAATACTTTTTCAACATAGAAACCTCCTGCACCGTTACCTGCGTCAACTATTATCTTAAATCCTTCAAGAGGCTTTTCGCTGCCTGTAGCCTGCCGTATTTTTTTAACAAGATCCGAAGCATATACACTGATAAAATCAAGTTTTGTTATTATGCCTTTTTTATTGTCAGGTATATTATATTTTCCGTCATCTATATCCTCGGCTATTTCAAGTATTTTGGTAATATCGGACTTCTCAAGTCCTCCTTCTGCGGTAAAGAACTTAAGACCGTTCCTGTTAAAAGGCAAATGGCTTGCCGTCAGCATAACGGACCCGTCATATTCATATCCTTTTATTACTGTTGTCATAAACATTGCGGGAGTTGAACACAGTCCGCAGTCAATTACCTGTGCACCTAGCAGAGACATGCCTGCCATACAATTTTCGGATAAATTTTCAGCTGAAAGTCTTGAATCATGACCTACCGCAATTTTTAGCTTATCTGTTTCTCTGTCTTTTCTTTTTGATAACCAGATTGTAAAAGCAACACCTATAACCTTAACAATATCCCCCGTTAAATTAACAGGTTGTCCTTCTACTCCTTCTAGCGCTACTCCTCTTATATCACTGCCGTTCTGCAACTTTTTCCAGTCCACTTTTGACATGTTTATTCCTCCGTTTTGTTATATTAAATCCTTTAACAACGTTAAATTATATAACCTTATGCTGTTCCTGTAAAGTGATTATCGTTTTGAACTAAGGATTCCCGCCAAGAACTGCGCAAATACCGGTCCCCACCATTCATCGTATCCTTTTATATTCGGATGCACCGGATCAGACATATATCTGTTGTAATCTTCCCGTGATACCGCATTCATTTCTTCGTCGTTCCACAAGTCGAGAATCTCTATTCCCCATTTATCCCTGACGCAATAGAGTCCGCTGATCATTTCCGCATATGCGGTACTTTCAAATTTTGTTCCGGTATAAAAAACCACAGGACAGTCCCATGTCTCCCTTGCAAGACATACAATAAACTCAATCGCACCGATAACGGTCTTTTGATCAAAATCCGTCCGGTCAAAAGACCCGGATATGGTGCCCACAGGCTTATTCTGCCAAACATCGTTGGTAGAAAGCTGACATACAAATATATCACACTTTTCGCAGGTACACCTATCCGTATAAAGTCTGTGACAGTAGGAATGCAAATCGTCATTGCAGAGGGTCGTACCTGATACAGCCCACTTATATACACTGCACCCGTAATTCTTTTCAAGATAATCGCACATTGAATAGCCATCGGCCGAATACCCATAGGTTACCGATGATCCAAGAAAACAGAGGGTCTTTCCTGTCAGCACACCTTTTAAAATTCTTTCATCAAATCTGTTCTTTACCATAAAAACCACTCCGCTCAGTCATATATTTGGCATTTTATGAACGTGGAGGACCGTATTTTAATATTTCAATGATATAACCGGGAATACCTTCTGAATATTGTTTTAAAAGTCTATTTGCCGTGTTCAAAGCCATATCCTTTTCTGAGAGAGTAATAAGACTATTGTTATATGAGAATTCCAATTCATCCATATCAAGCAATTCCGGATTCATACCGGGAAGAATTTTTATATCAAGCAGCAAATCCTTTATTATATACATATCTTGCTCTTTTACATAGGTAACCTTTATAATATCGACATACCAGTAGAGAAATTCATTTAAATTATTAAAAAATGCACTGACTTTATAGTTTTCAAACAGACTTGTATATGATATACCCCAGCCCAAATCGTTTCTTGGTCTTATAGGCTTCCACCTTGTGATAATGACATAATCATTTCTGTACAGCATTTCATCGTCCGAAATATCAACTTCCTCAGGGGGAATAACGCGTTTTCTTATGATTGTCACTTTATGACCTCCAAGCCTTTTTTTGATTATACAATAATCTGTTTTATATATCAACTATAGACCAAAAATCTTTTCAGTTTATGAAAATACGAAAAAATCAACCCCCCTGCCGAGAATAATTTTGTATGTAAATAAAGCGCTATTTTTTTAGTTTTTTCAGTGTATAATTTTTTGTTGAATTGTGTGGATAACTTTTAAAGATGCTTGTATTACTTGAATCTCTGAAATTATTGGCTTGTGTATAACTCTGTGGATAATGTGTATAACTATTTTTGCGATATCTATATTTTTTACTATTTCACCCTATATATTCCACATTTGTTATATTATTTAGTGATTCCTCTATAAATTGCGAGCATGAATTTCGCTTTGATCCGTCATATTTTCTAAGTAAGTATTTGAGACATGTCCCGTATACGGATGTAGGATTTACCGTTTTACCAGTATTATCAGGCGTTTTATCAAGTTTAAAAAAACCACATTCATAGCATTTTCTTACTTTTATTTTTAATTCATCCGGCTCAAATTCTTTGCATAAACATATACCGAGGACAGGCCCATGGATTTTGCATAAAAAACCTGAGCCAAGTGTATTAATACCCTTATGTTTACAAACACTGCAATTCTCCATTTTGCCTCCGGTATAACTATTTATAGTTCTTCAAGAGAATAATTTGCTGCCGCATTTAAATCAAGGTTTGAGTATCTCCCCTTCATAGCGGCATAATACGCCGCAGAAGCTATCATAGCTCCGTTATCCGTACAAAGAACAGGATCCGGTATATATACTTTTCCCCCGATGATAGCAGCTTTTTCTTTTATTTTTTCTCTGAGCGAGGAATTGGATGCAACACCACCTGCCAAAGCGATTTTGTCCAAGCCGGTCATCTGTGCTGCTTTTATCGTATTCTCTACAAGTATGTCAACCACCGCATTCTGAAAGGAGCAGCATATGTCAGGTATGTTTATGTTTTCTTCTTTCTGTGACGCATTATTTAAGTAATTTAAAACGGCTGTTTTCAGACCGCTGAAGCTAAAATCAAGATTATCAAAATGTACACGCGGAAATTTAACGGTTTCCTTGCCTTGTTTTGCGGCATTATCTATTGCAGGTCCTCCGGGATATCCAAGCCCTAAAGTTCTTGAAACTTTATCATATGCCTCTCCTGCTGCGTCATCCCTAGTTTTGCCCAATATCTTAAATTTACCGTAATCTACACATTCAACGATATGACTGTGACCGCCTGAAACCACAAGACATATAAAAGGGGGAGTCAGTTCCTTTGACTGTATAAAATTTGCCGAAATATGTCCTTCTATATGGTGTACACCGACCAAAGGCTTTGATATGGCATATGCAAATGCCTTTGCCGCAGACAATCCCACAAGAAGCGCACCGATTAAACCCGGTCCAAATGTAGCACCTACAATATCAATTTGTTCTTTCTGTATATTTGCGGTTCTGATTGCTTCGTCGATAACGGGTATAATGAGCTCAACGTGCTTTCTTGAGGCTATTTCGGGCACGACACCTCCGTATGCTTTATGCAGATCGATCTGAGACGAAATAACGTTTGACAGCATCTCTCTGCCGTTCAAAACAACGGATGCGCTCGTCTCATCACAGCTTGTCTCTATACCCAGAGTTAAGATATCTTTCACTTTTTTACCCCTTTCAAGGTGAATAAACTAGAATTCGGGTCAACAGCCGCTGACCCGATAACACAAATCCGCAACCGAATACTATCACCTGAAAATTCGGCTGTCAACCTGTTGGAAATATTCCCGATATATTTTTAGAACAGAAATACTTTAAAAAATTCTTTGATAAAAAGTTGGTCTGCAATGACAAGCACACCCAGGATGCCAACATATATCGCAAAGACCTTCAGACTTCTTTTCTTAAAGAAATCAAGCATAAACTTTATTGCGATATATCCTGATATACCGGCAGACAACATTCCGGCAAGTATAACCAAAGCATCAAAAGATTCGGGTTGTTCGATTATATTCTTGGCTCCGATTACCGCAGATCCCAGTATAACGGGTATTGACATAAGGAACGAAAACTTAAGTGCCGTTTCTTTTTTTAATCCTCTCATCAGTCCCATACTGAGTGTACTGCCGGACCTTGAAATTCCGGGCGTAATTGCAACGGCCTGCATAAGCCCTATTGACAGTGCGTCTGTATATGTAATGTCCTCTGTATATTTGTTGCTCTTTGAAATTCTTTCGGATAGGAATAAAATAAGTGCGGTTATAAGGAACGCTATTCCCAGCAGCCCTCCTGAGGCACAAATCTCCTCAATCTTATCTTCAAAAAGTAATCCGGCCACTGCCGCCGGAATTGTTGCCACTATCAGAAGAAAAGTCAGCTTCTGAAAAGGTTTTTTAATAAGTCCAAAAATATCTTTCCTGAAAACAATAAACACTGCCGCCAGTGTTGCTACATGGACGGCAATGTCAAACGTTAATCCAAACTTTTCTGCATCAACTTTAAATAAATGCTTAAACAAAATTAGGTGCCCGGAACTGCTTACGGGCAGAAACTCTGTCAGCCCCTGCAGTAATCCAAGCATTATTGCCTGAATTATTTTCATGATACAGTCTCCATTCTCTGCCCCTTAGGCAGCTTCTCTTTGTTCTGGGGTAAAGACTTAATATCTTTACCGTATATCAGACGGGGTTCCGCTTTATTTAATACGGCATCCTTGGTTATTATACATTTCTCTACGTTTTCTATAGAAGGTATATTGAACATTACATCCGTCAATACATGTTCTATAATGGCTCTTAAACCTCTTGCACCTGTTTTTCTTGACAAAGCGATATCGGTTATTGCATCCAATGCTTCCTCTTCAAACTCCAATTCAACTTTATCATACTCAAAAAGCTTTTTGTACTGTCTGACCAGAGAATTTTTAGGTTCGATAAGTATTCTCCTAAGAAAATCTCTGTTAAGCGATTGAAGTGTTACTATAACCGGTACTCTGCCTATAAATTCGGGGATGAGCCCGAACTTAAGGAGATCCTGAGGCTGTACCTGTTTTAACAGTCCGTCGGTGTCAAGTGCGTCACTGCTGTGAACCACGCCCGAAAATCCTATTGTATTCTTTCCTATACGGCTTTCTATTACCTTAGGTAGCCCGTCAAATGCACCCGAACATATAAACAGAATGTTTGATGTATCCATTTGTATGAATTCCTGGTGCGGATGTTTTCTTCCTCCCTGCGGAGGTACGTTTGCAACAGTTCCCTCAAGTATCTTTAATAGAGCCTGCTGTACACCTTCACCGCTTACGTCTCTTGTTATCGAAGGATTATCTCCGCGTCTTGCTATTTTATCGATTTCGTCTATGAATATAATTCCTCTTTGTGCAAGTTCTACATTGTGGTCGGCTGCCTGAAGAAGTCTCAGCAGAATATTTTCTACATCCTCTCCTACATATCCGGCTTCCGTGAGACTTGTAGCATCGGCTATTGCAAAAGGTACGTTCAGCAGTTTTGCCATTGTCTGTGCAAGATATGTTTTACCTACACCGGTGGGACCTATCAGCAGTACATTACTTTTTGTTATCTCTACGTCGTTCTTGTTTCCCTTATCTATAAGTTAGTTTATTCTTTTATAGTGATTGTATACGGCAACACATAATGATTTTTTAGCATCATCCTGTCCGATTA
>JAEAME010002489.1_pt1 | contig 10717 bp, 15 predicted proteins | sample 8958731 | NCBI WGS metagenome assembly JAEAME01 (sample SAMN16933194, study PRJNA681113) | bioreactor sludge metagenome | isolation source: anerobic bioreactor sludge (Control) | place: India:Bengaluru | collected 2018-10-24
GGAGCTTTGGCTATCTCGGCACAGCGCACCATGAAAGAAGCGTTCAAGATAGGAGGTTATGCTTGGCACGCTCACAAGAGGTTTGAAGAGATCAAGGATGGGTGGGATTTTCTAAAAACTGTTGAGTGGTTAAAGACCATTGGAATCAGGTTCTCTAATGATTCTCTCAGAAGATTTGTCAACGTCTATGCCACATATCAATCTGCGCAAGTGGCTAAGGGCAGCTTAACGGATTCTTACGTAGTTGTAAACCAACAGGCAGAGAACCTCTCTCAACTGCCAGAAAGAAAGATAGAAGTCCTCGGCAACCTGTTTCGCGCCCTCCCCTCCGATGACTCAACGAATCCGAAAGAGCTAATCAGGGAGCTTATTCGTGCCGCAAAGGTGTTCGCGGTTACCGAGAGAACCATCCAGAGATGGAAGCCTGAGACTTTGAAACAGAAGCGGCTTTCTCAGGAAGAGGTTCAAAAGATCCAGGAGTTGAGGGAAGAGGGAAAGAGTCAGAGAGAGATTGCGGAGAAAGTAGGTGTTCACGAAGCAACCGTATCAAGAAACTTGCAAAACGACAAATGTCAGAGTGCAAGTTCGGATTCAACCCCCTCCTACCTCGAACCCTCTAACATCATCCCCTCGCCCGTTCAATTCCAGAAGCAAGAACCAGTCGATGACTACGACGATGAAGGGGTAGGGGGGTCTAACCTGCTTCCTGTGCCATAGGCAGATTTCGGCTCGGTTTTTAAGAGTTATCCGGCCCTTCCTGGAGGGGTATCATTACTTCAATTACTCGAATTACAGCAATTACATGAGTTACTATAATTAACCCTGTTTCAAGAGGGAAAGAATAAGCGCGGCTCACTTCAAAAAGCCGCGCGCTAATATATAAGGGTCTCTCTTATATAGAGACCCTTATATAAGAACAATTATATAGGCCATTTTTTTCGTCGGTAAATCGCCATTCATGAGCCCGATGACGATTGCTTACCTAATTTGCGTGCCAGTTAACCTAATTTGCGTGCCAGTTAGACCCCCATTTGCCTAATTTGCGTGCCGGAACCGCAAAATAGCTTTTAATGAAGGTTATAGAAAACAGACAAACCGCAACGCCCTTTAATAGCCAGTTGTTGCTTCCGGCACAAGACTTAGGTAACTATATTCCTATTTGGATAAAATACGCTCCGTTTTCCTGTCTCTTCCAGGCTTCAATGTTGCCAACTTCTTTGAGATAATCTAGGTAGGTTTCTACCCAGCGAACGGCTCGCCCTTTTTGTTTCTGATCCCCCGAAAGAAGAGATTTAACTCCCAAAGCACTTATGGCCGTTTCGACACTCAAAAAGGCGCTTCTAGCCCCATCGGCCCAATGGTTGTAACTCATCAAGTTTCCAAAAAGCCGGGCCGCTGGAAGAACGCATTGAGGTGGCAAAGAAAGAAGCCGGGAATAATTGCGTGCTTCTGTGTTGGTTGTATTTGCGCCTTCTACTTTGAAGAGCCTATCATTAAGCCGAAATTCTACTACCCGATCGAATCCCTTAACTCCTTTTTGCTGATTTTCGAGTATTTCCAACGCATGGGAAACGGGAATTTTAACGGTTTGAAGACTCCCGTTAGAGTTGTTTCTTGCTCTCACAATCCAATAAGTGTTTGGAGATACCAAAATTGCGTGTTTTATTCTCTTAATCTTGTCTGGGTCCGTAGTTCCTGTGAAATCTTTTATCAAATCCTCTTCGATGAGATAAAATCCCTGTCTTTTCGCCTCGCTCTCAACTTCCTTTGTCGCTTTTCCCTTCATTACCCAGAATGTATCGTTTTTAACGACTCTTTGGAGCCTTGCCAACACATCGAATACGGCAATATGATCATATATTGTTGTAAATCTTCTTTCGGCCTCAAGTGATCGGCTCTCAAGTTCGAGAGATCCACTCCCAAAAAACGGCAAACTCGACCATAATTCCGGGCGATTGTGTTCATCTACTTTCTCATATAACAGTTGTGGTACTTTGTAAGGGGGCTCTAATTCAAACCAGAACAAAAGCATTGTCTCAAAGCCATTAGTTGGATTTTTAAAGAGATCCTTCTCCATATCAAGAGCTTCTCTTACGGTAAACTCCCTCAATTTGAATATCGGACTTTGTTTCTTCAAGGAAGCCAAAAGCTCATCAGAAGGATCATAATAACGCCGTTCTCGGTTCCCAACGAAAGCCGAGATCATCTTAACGTTAATGTTGGGCGTTTCGATCCCTTTGCCTGTGAAGTTCTCGAGATGAGCTCCGATAGAGATAGCCTCATCTATGTCGTTGATTCTTAATTGATTGAATATCTTCGAGGCCCCTCTTTTGATAATTGCGGCCTTTAGTTCTGTTTCTATCTTGTCGTAGGGGTAAGCCTTACTCATCGGTCGAATCATGGACAGGATCTCCCGAGTCGAGCTCTTGCTAATTGAAGAAGTGAAAAGGTTGAAAATCTCGCTATCGCCAGAATTCGGGCTTGTGACTGTATATAGATCTTGTGCAGAAAACACAAAAGCCGCTCCGTGGCTGAGGGCAATAGCCGCCCGGTCCGACTCCATAATTATGTTGTTGCCCTCTTTCAGGTCCTTAATGACTTCATTCAACATTTGGATTGCCCCCTTTGATTCTGAGATCATATTCTTCGTTTTTGCGTTTGTTTACGATTTTCCCCGTCTCAAAGTCAATGGTAATCTCGTATCCTTTCTTAGCTTGCCCGTCTCGATATTTCTCGATCCAGACAACAACTTTTCTTTGTGCCTTCTCGTAATACGCCTTGAGCTCGCCCTCGGTCATTTCCTTGTCCTTTTCGTCCTTTGGAGGTTCGAGCTTTAGAACGATCGAAGAATCAAACTCTTTTTGTCTCGAGAAGCGAAGGAACCCTTCTTTAGAGATCTGAGAGAGAAGGACCACGGGAACGCCATAATCTAGCGTAATACCTTTGAGGGTCTGGGAGATGAAGCTAACCCGGCGTTCTTCGTTATCGAAGCGGCCCTCTGTCTGTGCTAGTTGATCGTAGTCAACGATTATCAGATCAAGGGGCGATTGCGCTTGATACTTGCCGACAAGGCGCGCCAGTTCCTCAACCGTGAAGGCCGGATCGGCAATAATTGACAGGTTCTCATAATCGGGAGAGATCTCTAGTGTGGTTGATCCTTTCTTGAGGTTGCGAAAAACCCCTTTCTTGTCTTGATTTGCCCTCAATGCGAGCAAGTGAGCGAAGAGCCTTCCCCTTGTGATCTCATAAGAGACGAAAAGAACCCGCTTCTTGTCTCTCAGGAAGTAATCGGCAATATTCAGGGCAAAGGTCGTTTTCCCCACGCCAGTGCCGGCCGCGACCGTGACAAGGTCCACAGGCTGTACGATGATTTTATCGAGGCCTGGCGAATCGTGGAGCTTATGCCCGTCGCCTTCGTGTTGAATCTCTTTCAGGATCTCCGAGAGTTCTTCAGCAACACTAACCGGCCTTCTCTTCTCGAGGCTTCTAACCGAGAACTCGCCCCGGTCCTTCAATCTCTGGAAGGCCCCGACGGGATCATCTTCTACCTTTTCCAGGAAGATCCGCCCCTCTCTGGCTAACTCGTTCTTGATTCTCTCTTTCTCTCTCTCGATTGGTAGCGCTTCGAAGAAAGCCTGCCAATCTTCCTCTGATAGGCCGAGTCTTTCGATGAATGTCTCGCGTGAGACTACCCTTCTATTGACCGGGTGCATTTCGGAGTAGAATCTCGCCAGGTTCATTATTGCGTACCTGCGCTCCGCCTCGCCCTTCAGGATCTCTTCTTCAGTGTTGTTCAGTTTCATGAAGGCCTCGATCGCGTTGTATTTATAAGGCTCAAGCCTTATAAACGCTTTTTCTTTATCGGCTTGCAAGGCCTCATTGAGATCTTTGTATCTCTCGAGAAGGATAACCTCGGTCAGTATTTCGGGATTTTTCACAAAGTAAGTGAGATAGTCAAGGGTATATTGTCGCCCCGAATCGTCATTGTCGAAGCACAAAACAACGTGTGATATTTTCGCATCAACGAGGACCTTGTAGATCGGAGCGGGGTCAGGGTTCACTCCCCCCATTATTGCCGCCGCCGCTATCGTTTCCGGTTGTGCCAAGCAACCCAGAGCGTCAAAGATCCCCTCAGTGAGAAGAAGAGATCCCCGCAAAGCGCTAATGTTTTTGTCGAGATGATTGATCTTGTATGCGTTCAAAGCGAGGTCCAATCCAAACAGGCTACCTTTGAGAGTTACTCCCTTCTTTTCGAAGTATTCGCCAGCAGGGAATTTGTATTTGCTTTTGAAACCCGGCTCGTATTTCACGTAGCAGATGAACTTGTCGGGGGGCATGACGACTTTGAAGCGTAGTTGCCCGTTTTCTGCCCAGATATTGAGCCGTGACGCGATTTTATCAGCGTCTATGGGGTCAATTGCCAATCGCTTGCTCAAGTGATCCCTGAAGGGGCGTAAAACCTCTTTTTGCATGTCGAGAGATTCGGTGGAGATCCCCATTTTCCGGGCCAGATGACTTAACGGTCCGTGTTCTTTGCAACCGAAACAGTAAAAACCGCTGCCGTCAGACCTGACAAGCATTGAGGGGTTTTTATCCGGGTGAAACTCACAGAGAGCCATATATCCGTTCTTTGTAGGCTTGACCTCCCGTAGGTTTTGGAGGACCTTTTCAAGTGTGACATCGTTTGTGCTAGAATCTATTGAAGCTGTTTCTTTTGTGGGGCCGCCGTTCGGGGCGGTCTCATTCTTTTCACTCATTGCTTACCTCCCGTATTCATTTTCTTTCCAGTTCTTCCAGTTCATCAATAGCGCATTGAATGTCACGGAGCGCCGCCGCTGCCTTTTGCTTCACCGGCGAGTCGTCCGGTAAACTTTGCCACGTCGTCAAAAGCCTTCTGGCCTCTTGACGGAGCCTCTTCAACCTCTCAGGTGTCATCCTTCTTCTCCCTGACAAGACGGTCAATGTCCGATTTTCGGTAGAGGACCTTCTTCGTCCCGGGAAAGACTACCGGATCTAACACGCCTTTTCGATCCCATCTTACTATTGTTGGATAGGAAATTTTCAAGATCTCCATAACCTCTTTCCTGGTGAGCATTTGCTCATTCTCTTCTTTCCGTGGGGCCTCTTCCTGTTCGTCAAATACGAGTTTTCCAACCTTTTTACCGGACCTGTCGATCACGTAAAGCTCTTCTTTGCGCTTCTCCTGTTTCATCTATATTCACTCCCGAAAGAGGGCCCCTATTGAAAGGGGCCCCGTGATAAAATTAAAGAGTCAGTTAGTGTCATCGGAGCCGTTGAGTGTTAGTGCACTTGACGGCTCTACTATTTGGGTTCTCCAAGCGCTGAAATTGCCCTCCGGATCGACTCTTACGCATGTTTCCGCTCCGTCTTCGTGTCGGAGAAAAAGATAAGCGTTCATTTCCGGTGTCAAGAGAACGGGCGCATCTTCTTTCTCTGGTTCCCTGGAGATTTCCATTAGCTCTTCGTACCCGTCCGAGGTCCACTTCTTTGCGAGCGGGGACCTCCAGCCGATGAACCTTCTCCCGTCTCGGTAGGTAAGAATCTTGAGGTCTTTGATCGAAGCCTCCATTTCATCAACGAGCTCCTGAAGCCTCGCCCTCTCTAAATCAGTGAGTTGATCCAGAACGCTCATACGGTCGCACCCTCTTTGTAAAGAGCCTCCACTAGCTCTTTCGCACCCGCGACCGCCTCGAGAGACGCTTCGAGACAAACGCGGTAGTTGCGCATGAAATACCTCAATTCTTCAATATCCTCGTTCCCGTCCATGATCGGCTTTTCCGTGTCGTAAAGGAAAAGTAGGTCCTCTACTACGTGGAGTTTCAAAAGAACGTCGTTCAAAACTTCCTTTTTCTCTTCCTTACTCATGCTCATTACCTCCTTTTTGGCCTTTTGGCCTCCATAGATCAGATACGTCTATAACATTTGATTCTTCAGAAGTAATATGCTATTGAATGTTTCTAACAAACATCTCGCGGTATAGGGGCATATTCTTTTGTATGAGGTCAAGGGCTTCAATTAAGATCTCTTGCATTATTGGCAAAAAGCCTCCGTGCCGCGCGATGTCAATCGCCTTCTCTACTCCGGCCGTAGTTATGGCCGCCTCAACAATATAGTTCGCCTTCGCTCCGTAAGATTCGCTCTCGAAGTTCGCCAGCCTTTCGAGTCGCTGTAACTGGTCCTCCCGATTATCGGGATCTCGCCGGATCTCTTCAATGATTTCACTTAAGATGATTCTTTCTTTTACCGTCAATTCATCATCTCCCTTATATCAATGTCGGAACCGTCACGCGGTCCGCCAGCACTTCGAGATAGACTCCCGTTGTAGCTACCGACGAATGGCCGAGAATCGCTTGAAGTTGGTTAATGGGCATACCCTTCGTGATCTGAGTAACTGCGAAAGTATGTCTCAGGACGTGGGGCGTGACGTGCTTCGTGATACCCGCCTTCTTAGCGTACCGCTTCAGGGCGAGGCCAGCTCCGGCGATCGTTACCCTTCTCTCGAAGGCTCCGGCCTCTATGGCATTGTCAAGGACCGCCCGCGATACCCTGAGAGTCCTTTCCTTGTTGCCCTTTCCGATGAAGTGAAGCATCGCAAAGTCTCCGGCAAAAGAGGCCTGTTTCTCGGGCTCGAACGTCAGGACCTCCGAGATCCGCGCGCCGGTGTTCGCCATGAAGGAAAAGAAAGCCTTCCAGTAGGGATCATCGATCGCGTTGATGATCTCCTGGACCTCGGCAATATCGATCGCCTTTGGAAGTCTTTTGAACTTTGGGGAGTCGGCCTGATTCCAGTAACGATCTCCGGCGGGTATCTTGCCCCTGTCGGCTTTCCAGTTGAGATATTCCTTTACGACCATCAGCTTATTCTTCTGAGTCTTAGGGGCGTTCTTCGAGATCTTCTCGCAATACCTGGCAAAGCTGACATGAGAGACGGGCTCGAAGGCCACGAACTCTTTGAGGATGGAACGGTATTGAGTAAGCGTGCCGGACGTTCTTTTCTTCATAACTCGAAGGTACTCAAGAAATTCGTTCATCTTATCACCTCCATTGACTATATCTTATCAGATTCGATCAAGCAAAGTCAAGCGGTCTCAATATCATCAGTTAATTAAGTTGTGGCTTTATTGACACGCATCGTGTTGCGCTGAATATGAGAGTTTTAGACGATTACTCTTAGGATGCCCTGAGACGCACGTTTATTGATCGTACCATCATTTAAGAGGGTGGAATTCAGTCTAGTAATGCGTTCTAACGGCGTTGTTTGTCTGGGCGTATGCTGACAAGTCTTTGAGAATAGCTTCGTGTTGGTCTATACTCATATAAATACACAACGAAACACAACAAGCTTTCGGTCTTTGAAGGTCGGATATGCAAGTATCATCTCATATGATTACTATTCTCAAAGTGCTCATAGTGATAATACGGTCCCCGGTGTGCTCATATGCTATCACGCATAGTGCCGTCGGATGATAAAGGCTTTCGATTCTCGAGTCTCCCGGGAGGTTTGGTCAGAAGGATCTCCAGGAAGGCAACACGTTCAAAACTACAATCAAGGGGGTAATTCAGTTGAATATCAATGAGATCTCGAAGAAAACAGGCCTCCCGTACTCTTCAACAAGGAAGTATCTAGTTCTTCTGGAAGAGTCGGGCTTCTTCAAGTCGAAGGTCGAAGAGGGGGCCCGGGTGTTCCCGGATGAAGCCGCCTCGTTGATCGCCAGGCTCTCGAGACTTTCAAGTGACGGCGTACCTCTCAAGGAAGGGATCGAGAGACTGAAGGGCGGGGATCTCGAAGAGAAAAACAAGCTCGAAGAGATCGAAAGGAAGCTCAACGAACTCTCGGGCAACGTCGCCGGTCTCTCGCAACTTCTCCAGGTGGAATTAAACAAGCTTCAACAGATCCCGGCTCTTCCTGAGAGCGTCGATCAGATCTCGAAGCTGCGACGCGATATCCTGAAGCTCTCCGAGAGATTCGAGAAACAGGAAAGAGAGGCCGGGGGCTTCTGGTTCCATCTGAAGGCCGCCTTTTCGTCGCTTTTCAGAAAGAGATAGTGAGGCTATTGTTCGAGAGGGTCCCGTTTGATTGACAACAATCAAACATTAGTGCTATCATAATAGTAGAATTACGATGGAAAACGCCCCTGAAAGGTCACTCCTTATGGGACGTTTTCCTTTTTATTTGTACTCGAGTTTTGCTCGTAAGTTGCTCATAAAAGCGATTTTGCCGGGAACTTCTTTTCTCAAAAGGTAAGAGCATCTATTACTTGGGGATAGCACGGCCTCCAGCTTATTTAATCCGTCCAGGTGTTTTGCCAAACAAGCAAAGTCTCCATCGCTCGTTACCAATACCGCCCTGTCATAGTTGGCAAGGTCGATCATCGCTTGCAAAACAAGTTCAGCGTCGCAATTGCCTTTGAATACTCCGTTTTGTTTTACGACGGTTTTGAAAACAAGGTCAAAGCCAGCCCGCTTTAAGTCTTGATATAGAGGTTCGTTGTCTTGAATGTACCCTATGAAATAGTAGCCCTTGACTACGCCGTATTTCCGCTTGAGATATTCATAGAATCTAGCGTAATCGATTCTCCAGTTCAGACCGAGATATAGGTTGTTTCCATCAATGAAAGCGTAGTTTTTCACGTCATAGTCTCCCTTCCCCAGTAAATATAAGATAGCACAACTGAAGCCAAATAAAGCGGATCCCCCCGTCAAATTCTCTGGGGCTGTTACGCTATGTAACGTTATGTAACGCGTTACTCCGATTGTCAAGGTATGTAAAGCTTGTAAAGTTATACCCCTAACATCAGTGTTAGTAGTACGAAAGAAAAAGGGCCCCTGATAGGGGCTTAAGCGGTCCATGTAGGTTCTTTGGGCTTTTATGTTATCCAGCTCGTGCCTTTGTGCTCTTCATTGCTTCGACCTCGGCCGCCAGTTCGTCAACCTTCTTCTCGAGCTCATGCTTCTCAATGATCGAAGAGGCCACCTGCGAGAGATAAGCGAGGGCTCGGGCTTTTTCTATGGTCCGGCGGTAAACCTCGGGATCGGCTTCTGTCGGGTCCAGTCTCGCGATCCTGGTTATCTCTGTCTGGAGCTTGGCTAAAAGGCTGTCTATCGTCATTCTTCGAGGCATTGTCTATCACTCCTGGGGGATCCCCATCTTCTCGGTGTATTCGCTTTTCTTAGGTCTATCGGGCCATTCACCCTTTAGATGTTGCCGCATTTCTCGGATCTCCTTCTCGGAGGGGCTCCACTCTTCGTATAGTGTGATCAAGTCGTCGTCCATCTTCTGGTAAATCTCTTCGTCCGTCCAATCTGAATGATCGAAGAGGGTTCTTTCATAACGGGGTCTAGGGTCTGTCTGGTATTCCTTTAGAACTTTTTCGATCTCTTCATCAGAGAGATGGTCAAAAGAGAGGGGGAACTTACCTCGAGGCTTCATCTCGGCAATGTCTTTCTTCAGCTTGTCGAGTTTCCTCATGTCATCTCCTTTTTCGAGACTCTATGAAGGCCTTGAATCTAGGGCGCTGTTCTTTGCCGAGCTCTATCATCGCTTTTATCTTTTCGGGAGGTTCGCCTTCTCCTTCCATAAATTCAATTAGCTTTTTTTCGTGTTCGTCCCATATCTCGTCATCGCTCATCTCTGGGTGATTGTATTTCAGCTCATCATAATCAACGGCTATTAGCTTGAACGTTTCGAGTTCGAGCTCTTCGTCCGAGAGATGGTCAAAAGAAGGCCCTGATTTCTCTTTCGGCTTCAGTTCATCCACTTTCTTTTTCAACGAGTCCAGCTTTCTCATGATCGACTCCGAGATTCAAGATAAACCTTTAATACCGGGCGTACTGCCTTCATCAATTTTCTAAACATCGCCAGCCTTTCGGGCGGCTTCTTCAGTTCATCCCTCATGAAGGCAATATATTGGTCTTCCATCCTTTGAAAGATTTCATCATCTTTCATCCCGGGATGGGCGGCTTTGATTTCGTCATAATCGACGGCTTCCAACTCAAAGACTTTAATTTTCATCTCTTCAATCGAAAGGCTGTCAAAATTCAGATCTTTCATACCCATTACCTCCAATAATGCCGCCGGATTTTACGGGGATCCGGCGGCTTTGACTCACTAACGCGTTAGGAGGGAGAGTCTAGAGCAAATTTGCTCGTTAATCGCGGTTCAGGTCAAAGTAATGCGCCGCGCCTTTCTTTACTGCTTCGTTGATCGCTTGCTGTTCTTTGCCGAGTCGCGCCCCGATGCTTGGCTTCTCGGCTTCTTCGTTCGTGTTAGGTGATTGACCTTCAGGTGTTGCGGGAGTTGCAACCTCTCCGGGAAGTTCCTTGAGGTAATTGAACGAGTGAACCATCAATTCACCGATCGGGCCTTCAAGTTCCGTCCCCTTGAAGCTATCATAAGAACTAACTAGCTCATTCTTCAGTGTGGTTAATGCCGCCTTGATTCTTTGTGCTTTCTCGAGGTTCTTGCTTATATCAGCCAAACTCATTTCTTCATCGCCTCCCTGGCTTCTTTCGAGCGTCTAATCATTTCGTTGCGTGTTTTGTACTCCCAGGTATCTAATAGTTTAGCTACCCTGACATTGAAAGTAAACTGATTCGGGCCGGGAATAGGGATTCCAAAGCCGGAACCGCCTTTCACTGTCTCTCTTCTGTTGTGAATCCGTTCGGCCTCCGAGTGAAGTTCTTCAAGCTGTGAATA
>JAEAME010002490.1_pt1 | contig 10715 bp, 8 predicted proteins | sample 8958731 | NCBI WGS metagenome assembly JAEAME01 (sample SAMN16933194, study PRJNA681113) | bioreactor sludge metagenome | isolation source: anerobic bioreactor sludge (Control) | place: India:Bengaluru | collected 2018-10-24
GTTGTGGCATTTTAACCAGTCCTTAACGGGACAGTAGTGATCTGGAATCTGGAATCTGGAATCACTGTCTTGTGCCCGGAGCGGTGAAATCGTCCCGGATATGGGATTTCAGTGGCACCGAGCCGCGATTTTCCGGGCAGACCGGATTTTGCTTACTTTTATCCCTGGAATAAGTAATAAACAGCCGCAGCTTTTCCGATGAGATTCGGGAGAACACGATTTCAGGCGTGTTGATGTGCATTTTGCCGTTTGCCCGTATTTTTTGCGCGCAAGCATCAAGATCGAGCGTGCCGATCTTATCTGTCGCATGGACAAGAATCGCAGCCTTGGAGAATTTTTGCCTAGTTTCAGCAGGAAGTCGAGAATGAGGATTGTGCTTATTGCAGCTATCCTCGTGCTTGCTGCGGCCGCATCGGCATATCTGGTTTTTTATCGCTTCGGCGGCGGCAAGAATGTTGCGCAGGCAGAAGCCCGGAGCATAGGTCCCGCGGCGGAGCTTGTATCGGCCAAAGGCCTGGTCCTTGCGGGCAAACCCCATCGAAAGGAATGGTATCAGATAGGGGTGGGCGCTCGCCTAATGGAAGGGGACGTGATCCGTACGGATCAATACGGCGCGGCCGGCATCCGGTATTCCAATGGGAAAATGATTATTATTCCGGGAAATACCGTCATGACCGTTCGAAGCGCCGGAGACGGCAGAATGGAAACCGCCATGCCCGTTTCGGGTTCCGCATCAGTCTCTGCCGATTCCGAGCAGGACGACCTTTATTCGGAGCCGGCGGGAATTGAAAACAAAGCCGCGGTCGACGCTTTCAATGAAGCGGGGGCCAATGATCCGGGACCCTTCATCCGATTGGACCGCATCGTTCAGTTTGGCAGGAGCCTGGAGCTGGTTGGGAACGTGGAAGCCGGCAGCAGGTTGACGGTGAACAACGAAATCGTGGATGTGAGCGGGGATGGATCGTTCAAGCATTTTACGAATCCGTTTCCTGGTTCCGGGCAAAGAGTGAATCTCGTGATGAAGGTTGCGAACCTTGCAGGCAGGAGGCGGATGGTGACCTCCGTCTACGATTTTAATCCGCGCGGCAGGGAACACTAGAATGGTCGAACGGGCAAAAATCGGGGTGATTTACCGGGATCGTCCACCGCAGCTTTTTGTGGATGCGCCCCCCGAGGGAATGCCCTGGACGTTCGTTTCATTCCAGGAAAGCGACGTGCTGAACGGTCCACTTGCGCCGGGAAAGGACTTCCTGGCCGTTTTTTTCCGGCCGGATGGAGACTTTTTTGAAATCCAGCGATGCATCTCCAATCGGTTTCCCGGAGCCGGGCTTATGGGCTACGGGCAGAGCGGCCTGCTGCCGCCGGGGACATTGTCGAAAAACCAAGACGGCTTGCTGATTGTCCAGTTGCCGATGCCTTCAAGCCTGGGTTGGCACCTGGTGGAGGACCTGGCTGCAACCAGGGAGCAAAGAAACGAGCTCCTTGTGGTCCAGCGGCGAGCCGATGAAATCCAGGATTTCTTTGAATCGTTCGTCAATACGGTCGAATCATCCTCGAACATCACGGACCGCAAGCTGGGGATGAGCCTGCTTATCAATAAAATTCTCTCTTATGTGCGGGCGGAGGAATGCATCCTCTACCTGTTCGGAGAAGGAAGCGCGACGCTGCAGCGCGCTTACAGCACCGGGAACATCAAGGATTTCGATCTGTTCGAACAGCGAGCGAACAGCGCGATTGTGGAAAAGGTCCTTCGAAACGGCGCCCCCTATCTCAACAACAACTATTCATTCGAATTGCGGGTGCCATTCAGCAAGGAAAGCGTCTTTATCCGGTCCGTCCTCTGCTATCCGCTCGTGCGCCGCGGCGAGAGAGTCGGTGTGATTGAGCTCATCAATCAGGCCGACGGCGCGTTTACGCGCGAAGATCAGGCCAGAATCGAAATGATGCTCAATCCGCTCGCGGTTGCCGTCCGGAGCGTTCATCTTTTCGAGGACGCCGAACGTCTCACCATAACCGACGATTTGACCAAGCTTTATAACTACCGCTACCTGATGAAATACCTCGAAGCTGATGTAAAACGTTGCTTACGCTACAAGAAAAAAGTATCTTTGCTGTTTATTGATGTTGATGGATTCAAGCGAATCAACGATACTTTTGGACATCTTGTGGGTAGCCAGGCTCTGGCGGAGATGGGGCAGGTTTTTAAAGGAATCGTCCGCGACACAGACGTTGTGGGAAGATATGGAGGAGACGAATTTGTGATTGTTCTGCCGGAAACCCCTTTGAATGGGGCGATGGTTATTGCCGAGCGAATCCGGAAAAAAGTGGAAGAATGCGAATTTGTGGCGCAAAATCTCAGTATACGCCTTACTGTAAGCCTCGGGGTCGCGAACTGTCCGAAGCACACGCTTACTGCGGAAGGACTCATTAAAAAGGCGGACGCAGCCATGTACCGGGCGAAGGAGCTTTCCAAGAACAGCATCAAAGTCGCCGTCTAGCGAATATGAATTTCAGATCGTTTTTTGGTTTTTTTTCCAGTGACCTGGCCATCGATCTCGGGACCGCCAATACCCTTGTGTATGCAAAGGGGCGCGGGATCGTGGTCAACGAGCCTTCCATCGTCGCACTCGACAGAAACAACAAGAAGGTGCTCGCCGTGGGGCACGCGGCCAAGGAGATGCTTGGACGGACTCCCGCCGACATCATCGCCGTCAAGCCTATGAAGGACGGAGTGATCGCGGATTTCGACGTTACGGAAGTGATGCTGAAATCCTTCATTAAATCCGCGCACAGCCGCAATCACCTTCTCAGCCCCCGCATCGTTATCGGAATCCCGTCTGAAATCACGCAGGTGGAAAAAAGGGCGGTGCAGGAGTCGGCGCTCCGCGCGAAGGCCAGCGAAGTATATCTGGTAGAGCAGGCGATCGTCGCGGCCATCGGCGCCGGGATGCCTATTACGGAAGCGTGCGGCAACATGATTGTGGACATCGGCGGAGGTACCACGGATATCGCCGTGATTTCCCTCTCCGGAATCGTCTACAGCCGGTCCGTGAGAGTCGCGGGGAATGAGATGGATGAGGCTATCATCCAGTACATCACGCGGAAACACAACCTGCTCATCGGTGAGCGCACGGCCGAAACCATCAAGATACAGCTGGGCTCGGCCGGGACTTTGGACCGGCCGGCCACGATGGAAATCAAGGGCCGGAACCTGATCGAAGGGGTTCCGAAAACAATAACCATTACAGACGAGGAAATACGGGAGGCGTTGAGCGACAGCATCGCGATCATCATCAACGCGATCAAAGTCGCGCTCGAGCGCACTCCGCCCGAACTGTCGGCGGACATCATGGACCGGGGCATCGTATTGACCGGCGGCGGAGCGCTCCTAAAACGTTTCGACAAAAGGCTGTCTCTGGAAACGGGGCTTCCCGTTTTCGTGGCCGAGGATCCTCTTTCGTCTGTTGTATTGGGAACGAGCAAAATGCTCACCGACCTGAATCTGTTCCGGAGAATCTGTGTCCAGTGAATTGACGTCGAGCGCAAATAAGGAAAGGGCAGTGCTGGTTTTGTTGCCTCTTCTCGTTCTGCATCTCGCTCTGCTCTCGATTCAAATAGAAAGCTCTTCCGGCACTCTGCTCATAAAAACCTGGACGCTCGCCGTCCAGGCGCCCATCCTTTCGCTCTCGTCCAGCATAACGGGCGGTACCAGGTACTTGTGGCAGAATTACTTCTGGAATGTCGGCGCCCGCGCCGAAAATGAGAGGCTGCAAAGGGCAGTGCATCAGCTGTTGCTGATGAATCACACATATTCGCAATCGCAACTGGAGAATGAGCGGTTGCGCCGCCTGCTCTCGATGAACGATCGTTTGGAGTACAAGACCGTCGGCGCCCGAGTCGTTGGCCGCACGCCGGCCTTTCTCTCCAACATGGTTTATATAGATCGCGGCTCGGCGGACGGCGTTCATGCCGACGCGGCCGTGATCTCCGGCGACGGGATCATCGGCAGAATCACGCTGGTCACGAAACACCAGTCTCAGGTGCAATTGATAACGAATCCGGACGCGTCCACCGGGGCGTTGCTTGAGAAGTCGAGGACTCCGGGAGTCTTGCGCGGATCAGGCGACTTGATACTGGATATGGCATACGTGGGCAATTCGGAGGCGGTGGAAGTCGGAGAAACCGTCGTAAGTTCCGGGCTGGATGGAATTTATCCCAAGGGCGTGCCGATAGGAAAAGTTGTTGACTCGCGCAAAGGAAAAGGTGTATTCCGTTCTATAAAGGTTGAGCCACGGATCGACTTGATCCGGCTGGAAGAGGTATCCGTACTGCTGAATGAACGCAAACCTTTGGAGGGAGAGGCCGGGCAATAGTCCATAGCACTTTCGGACCTCAATCCGGATGCCATGAAGTATCTATTCTTAGCTCTGTCATCATTCCTGGCGATCATTGCTCAGATGATTGCGGGAGAGAACTTCTTCCTGTTCAACTTCCTAGACCTGTCTCTGATCCTTGTTGCGTACTGGGCAATTTACAGGAGCAGGATGCAGGCGCTTTTCGTCGGTGCCTTGACCGGTCTGCTTCTGGACGCCGCTCTGGGGTGGCCGCTCGGATACAACGGTTTCGGCAGGACTCTGGCCGCATTTCTGATCGGGCAATGCTGGAAAAGGTTTAACACGATGGAGCAGCCATGGGTGCGGTTCTCGATTATCGCCGCTTCCTCCTGCCTGAGTTCGCTGAGCATTTTTACCCTTTTCATGCTCCTGCAGCGATCCTTGAACCGGATTTTCCTGGGTGCCTCCATTTTGCAGGCATTCATTACGGCAGCCGTTGCGGTCATAATTTTCGCGGCTTTTGAGAGCTACAAGCGAAGTCAAACGAACAAAGCGCACTGAGTAAGATGTGGCCCTGCAGCAAGAATCCAACCGGCAACTGATCCAGCAGCGACTGAATTATTTCCGCATTCCCGTTTTGCTGATCTTTGCAATCCTCGCCGCCCGTCTGTGGCAATTGCAGATCATCAAGGGATCGGAGTATGCTCTCCGGGCGGAGCGCAACCGCATTCGAACAATCAAGCTTGTCGCTCCGCGCGGCACGATCACCGACCGATACAACGTCCCTCTGGTCGAGAACCGGCCGTCATTCAACGTGGTGTTGTACCGCGAGTGGATGGAAGACCGGGAGAAGACCATGGGTTTTGTCTCTGAAAGGCTCGGCGTTCCCAGGGAAGAAATGGAAACACGCCTGCGGCGGGGCAAGAATGTCGGTCTCTACCATCCGATCGTTCTGAAAGAAGACGCCGGCATTGAGGACATTTCCGTCATAGAGGCGCACAAGCGGGACCACCCTGAAATTCAGTTGACCGCTGAGCCGCGCCGGCTGTATCGATACGGCGCGCTTGCCGCGCACCTCCTGGGATACGTCGGCGAAATATCGGAAAAGGAGCTTGTTTCGAACATGTTTCCCGGGGCTCTTTCCGGCTCCCAAATCGGGCAGAGCGGCGTCGAAAGAACCTATAACGGAGTCCTTATGGGCAAAGACGGAGCCCGCCAGGTTTTGGTCAACAGCATGGGCCAGGAAGTCGGTCGTCTGGAAGAAAAGGATTCCGTGATCGGAGGAGAGTTGCGGCTGACGCTGGATCTGGATCTGCAGTCCATTGCCGAAAAGGCCCTGGGGGAAAAGGTCGGAGCGATTGTCGCCATGGATCCGCGCAACGGCGAAATTCTCGTTATGGCAAGTTCTCCGACATTTGATCCCAACGATTTTTCGACGCGCATATCCGCGGAGAAGTGGGCGGCGCTGCGAGACCATCCGGACCATCCCATGCAGAACCGGGTGATTCAAAACAGCTATTCCCCCGGTTCCACATTCAAGCTGATAATGGCGGACGCCGGACTCGAGGAAGGCCTGCTTGACGACAATCCGGCGGTCACCTGCAGGGGTGCGGCAAGATACTACGGCAGGACTTTTCACTGCGCCAAGAAAGAGGGACACGGTTCGCTCCACCTGGAGCAGGCGATCGCAAAATCGTGCAATATATTTTTCTATGATCTGGGCCGGCGGCTCGGGATTGATAAAATTGCGCAGCATGCGCAGGCTCTGGGTCTCGGCACGCTGACGGGCATCGATTTACCCAACGAACGCGCCGGAGTCATGCCCAGCCCGGAGTGGAAGAAGAAAACCCAAAAGTCCAAATGGTATGCGGGAGAAACCATTTCCGTTTCGATAGGGCAGGGGGCCGTCAGCACAACGCCGCTGCAGATGCTTCGCGCCCTGAGCGCAATCGCGACGGACGGCCTTCTCACGACGCCACACGTGCTGCTGCGCGCGGAATTGCCGGGGAGGAGCGCGCCGAAATGGCCGGCGCGAACCATTCCGATCAGCCCGGAGCATGCGCGCCGCATTCGCGCGGGTATGTGGGAAAGCGTGAACAACTACGGAACGGGGCACAACGCGGCGATTCCCGGGCTGGATATCTGCGGCAAAACAGGCACCGTCCAGGTGATAAGCAACCAAGGGAAGCGGCAGTCGGGAGAGGAGATCGAGGATCATTCCTGGTTCGCCGGCTTCGCCAGCAGAGACAACCCTGAAGTTGCCGTGATCGTTTTCCTGGAACACGGCGGGAAGGGTGGCGTCGTCGCCGCTCCTCTGGCCCGGCAGATCTTCGGCGCATATTTCGACAAAAAGAAAAAAACGGCAGCCGATAACGTCCCGCCTGCGTCGGGGATGCGGACGGATGTCGGCTCTCCGCGGCTTTCCGATGATTAAGATAGATCAGAGACTCCTGCTCAGCTTCGATTGGCTGCTGTTCCTGGCGGTCCTCGTGCTGTCGTGCGCCGGCGTAACGGCAATCTGGAGCACCACAGACGGGACGAGTCTGAATTCCTATTTCGGCAAGCAGGTCATATACCTGTGCTGCGGACTCGTCGCTTTCGCCGCGATGCTGTATTTTGACTACCATTTCTTTACTGATTTCATCACGCTCATTTACCTGGCAGGGCTTGTAGTTCTCTTTCTCGTGCTCATCGTCGGACAATCCATTCACAGCAATAAAAGCTGGATCGACATAGGCATCTTTTCGTTTCAGCCTTCCGAAATCATGAAGGTGCTCGTCATCATCGCCCTGGCTAAATACTATTCGGAACTGGACCAGGAATACCTCGGTGCGCGGGAGTATTTGACGGGAGGATTGATCGCATTCCTGCCCGTGTCGCTGGTCGTACTTCAGGGGGACCTTGGCACCGCGGTCACGTTTCTCCCCATTTACGCCGTCCTTACCTGCCTGGCCGGAGTAAGGCGTAAGCATTTTGTGGTCATCCTCATCGCCGTCGCCGTAGCGCTGCCGCTGGCGTGGTTTTTGCTCAGAGGGTACCAGCAAGGCAGGATCGAAAACGTGTTTCATCCCGAGAACGATCCGCGCGGGCTGGGCTACCAGACCAAGCAGTCGGAGATCGCCATCGGTTCGGGCGGATTTTTGGGAAAAGGATTTAAGAGGGGTTCCCAGGGCCACCTCGGCTTTTTGCCGGCGCGGCATACCGATTTCGTTTTCGCCGTTCTTTCGGAGGAGAAAGGCTTTGCAGGCAGCATTATCATCCTGGGACTCTTCCTCCTGGCCTCCGCGAGATTATTTCGAACGGCCCGGGAGGCGAAAGACAAGGTCGGCGCTCTCATTGTTGTGGGAGTCATGGCGCTTATGCTTTTCCACGTCTTGTTCAATATAGGCATGGTGGTCGGATTGCTTCCGATCGTCGGGATCCCGCTCCCTTTTGTCAGCGCAGGCGGATCCTCGCTGCTCTCATTCTACGCCGCGATGAGTCTGTGTATGAACGTCGGGATGCGGCGTTACGTCAATTAGAGTTTCCAGTTTCCAGTTCCCAGTTCCCAGTTGGCATACCGTGTCGTTGGCGGTGCCGGGTTTTAATTCAAGCTAAATCCACGGCCTCAGGCCGCAGCCACAACATGTTGTGGCCACCCACTCACAACCCGGAAGCGCCACAAGTTTCAATAGCGACGGAACCGGATTCCGGGAAAAAGTGCGCGCTTTTTATTCTCCGGCGCCGATCAGAATAAATGGTGCAACTGACACAGGATGAAACAACAGCCGAGAACTCCAAACTGGTAACTCTCTTCTCGGGAAGCTTTGCTTGCATTCGGATTGCATCCAAACTACCATAAACTTTTTGGCCTGGTTGGGCCGGAGAAAATTTATACATACGCAATCATGAAGTCAGCTCACAAAGAGCTGCATGATTCATAACATTGACCGGTCGCGAATCGATATTTTGAGTGACGGGAAGAGATCAGGATTGGCTTCGGGATATTTGCATCAGCCATGACTCGCTGCGCTGGAACCGGGCGTTTGGGTATCGACGCCTTTAACGGGCAGGCTATATAGGAATGCCGCACGTTTCGAATCCGGCGTTCGTATCATGGTTTTTTCCCGATCCGAGAGGATTGACAGTTGTTTTCCGAGAGTTTCAGGCGAGTCCGCTACGGATGGTCCTGCGCCGGAATTTACGCATGCGCATTTGCGCAAAACCGCCCGTCCCTGCCTTTCGCGCCCGTGTCCAGAACATACGGAGCAACTAAATGATCAAAGAAATGATTGTTTCCAGCACGGCGCTGGAAACCAAGGTCGCCATTTTGGAGGACGATCAACTGGCGGAGCTTTATATTGAAAGAAACCGCAGCAGGGGGATACTGGCCAATACCTACAAGGGTAAGGTGACCAAGGTCCTGCCGGGAATGCAGTCTGCTTTTGTAAACATCGGCCTCGAAAAGGACGCCTTTCTCTATGTTTCGGATTTCGTGGAAGAAAACGAGGATGGCGACCAGGTATTCACTGCTGCTGAAGAGCAAATCGACACGGCCATTGCTGAAGTTGAGGTTCAGGAGCGGCCGCAGCGACGCGAACGGAAAGGAGACAGGAGCCGCTGGCGGGAGCGCAGGGAGCGCTCGGAAGCGGCCCGCTCTCATGCTGCGCCAGCCGAACCGGACGAGGGCGTCCAGGCGGCACCGCTGGAGCGATGGAATATCAGCGCCGAAACCGAACGTGAAGTGGAGTCGCGCCTGGAATCGGATGCACTCTATTCCGCAGGCGATATCCCGGAGCCGTTGCCTCCCTCGCAGCCCTTTCAGCCGGAAGAGCCGCTTCAGACGACCGCTCCTGAGCAAGAGTCTCCTGCGCAGGAAGCTGAAGCCGATGCTGCGCCACCGACTGAGCCCCTGGCGTCTGCGGCGGAAGGCGGCGATGCGCCGGAAGAACCTGCGTTGGATTCCGCGTCCATAAGGGATGAAGGCGAGACTCCGGCTTTCAGTGTGGGCGAGGAAGGCGCCAAATCGGGATTTGCCCGCCGCCGCGGGGCTGCAACCAGGCGCAAGCGCTACACGGCCGCGCGCAACACGAACAGAACCGAGCATCAGTCGATCGATGATATGCTCCAGGAAGGACAGGAAGTCCTGGTGCAGGTTGCCAAGGAGCCGATCGCAAAGAAAGGCGCGCGGGTTACGAGCCACATTGCGCTTCCCGGCCGATACCTCGTTTACATGCCGACGGTGGACCATATCGGAGTGAGCCGGAAAATCGGTTCGGATGCCGAACGCGTGCGTTTGAAGGAAATCATATTGCGCCACCGCGACCGCTTTCCCGGCGGCGTCATCGTCCGCACTGCCGCCGAAGAGCATAGCGAACAGGATCTGGTCAACGACCTCACCTTCCTTGTCCGCGTGTGGGAAGATATGCGTTCCCGCGCGGAAAGCGTTTCGGCGCCTGCCCTCATTCACGCGGAAATGAGCCTGGTCCAGCGCCTGCTACGGGATCAGTTCTCGTTTGAGTTCGCGGCGATTCGAGTCGACGACGAGATGGAGTACCAGAGGGTTGTGGAATTCGTGGACAAGATTTTTCCGAACCTCGTGCACAGGGTCAAACTCTACACGAAGGACAATTACATTTTTGACGAGTACGGGATCACGCCCGAAATCGATAAGCTTCTGCAGCCGAAGATCTGGTTGAAGTCCGGAGGGTATATAGTCATCAACCAGACCGAAGCCCTCGTCAGCATCGATATCAACACGGGCAAGTTTGTCGGCCGCGGGAACAGTCTCGAGGAAACAATTACGCGTACCAATCTCGAAGCCGTTAAGGAAATCGTGCGGCAGATCCGTCTCCGGGACCTCGGAGGCATCATCGTGATCGATTTTATCGATATGGATGAGCGCAAGAACCGCAAGCGCGTGATGGAAGCTTTGTCCGAGGAGATCGCCCGGGACAAATCTCCCAGCAAGATTCTCGAATTCAACGAGTTCGGTTTGGTGGCGATAACGCGAAAGAGAGTCAAACAGTCGCTGGAACGCGCGCTGTGCCAGCCGTGCCCCTACTGCACGGGGTCCGGAATGGTGAAATCGATTTCAACAACATGCTACGGCATCTATCACGAAATCGAAAAAATGCGCAATTACCTGGACGACCGGTCGGAGTTGATGATCCGTGTCCACCCGGATGTGGCGCGCGCGCTCAGGGAATCCGAGTCGATCGTGGTCGAGGAAATGCGCCACTTGTTGAAGAGAGACGTGATCATTAAGGCGGATCCGACTCTTCACATCGAACACTACAATATCGTCACCTGAAGCCAGATTTCTGATTCCAGATTTCAGATTCCAGATCACTACTGTCCCGTTAAATGTCGAATAGATTCAACTGGTTATCGGGACTGATC
>JAEAME010002491.1_pt1 | contig 10713 bp, 8 predicted proteins | sample 8958731 | NCBI WGS metagenome assembly JAEAME01 (sample SAMN16933194, study PRJNA681113) | bioreactor sludge metagenome | isolation source: anerobic bioreactor sludge (Control) | place: India:Bengaluru | collected 2018-10-24
TTTACTAAATTCTGGCAGTGTAAACGCATAGTATCACAAATCAGCTTACATCGAGGCTTAAATCTAAATCATTTTTCAAAGCGGCAATCTCGGGATGCTGTCCGGCAATAAACTTAGCCTTTTCTTCAGGCATATAACATTTCTCCTGCGGGGTTTGTTCGGTGCAGGTTTCTTCAACAGAAAGAGACATGGAGACCTTACTGTTCCCGAGAGCATTTCTCAGATATCTGTCAATAGTAATGCCAAACCTTTCTTCAATCCATTTTTTTTGCAGTTCGTTTATAACCCTGAACTCAATTGTGACACCGTCAATGATGGTGGGAGGACATCGGGTAAGGGTGGAGGCAAGATGGGGCCGGTTTTCAAAAAGAGCCAGTAAACCCGGCATTACCTTTTCCAGGTCTTCCAGTGTGATTTCCTTATCCTGGTTATCTTCCCGGGAAATCTCAGCAGCGGTTTCCGCTGTGGAGTGAGTATGGTTGTCTGCCTGACCGTTCTTTTGAATCAGGTTCTTGATGGAAACGCTTTTACTGTTCTTTTTTTCCGGTATTCCGGCGGGTTGTTGCGGAACATCCGCTGCAGGCTTCTGTGCCACAACTTCTGCAGGTTGAGACTTGGGTTCTGCCGCAGGTTGAGGCCTGGGCTCTGTCGCAGTTTCAGGTTTGAGTAGTTCAGCAGGCTTATCGGGAACGGATCGTTCCTTTGATTGCCCGGAATTATCTGTACTCAGCTGACTCAGCCTGATAAGGGCCAGTTCAATATGAAGTCTTGGATTGTTACTGATTTTGTAACCGGCCTCGGCCTGACTGCACAGGGCGAGAGCCTTGAAAAGAAACGGCAGGGTACACAGGGCAGCCTGATTGATAAATCGGTTGGCTGTGTCCTGTCCGTATTCAAGCAGGGGCAGACTGCCCGGTTGCTTGCAGACGATAAGGTCGCGGAAATGGGAACTGAGCCCTCCAATAAAGTGCAGGGCATTAAATCCCTTGGAAAGTATCTCGTCAAAAAGAAGGAGCATTTTGTCAAATGAACCGTCCAGCGCCATTTGGGTAAGCCGGAAATAATACTCGCGATCCAGTACGTTAAGGTTCGAGATTACCTGGGCATATGAGACTTCTTTACCGCACACCGCAATACACTGGTCCAGCAACGTAAGGGCATCCCTCATGGCTCCGTCGGCCTTTTGAGCGATCACGTGCAGGGCCTCGGCACTCACGGAAACCTCTTCCTTTTCTGCCACCGATGCAAGGTACGGCACCATGGCTTTTATGCTTATTCTGTTGAAATCGAATACCTGGCAACGGGACAGGATTGTAGGGAGAACTTTATGTTTCTCTGTTGTGGCCAGAATAAATAGGGCATAAGCAGGCGGTTCTTCCAGGGTTTTGAGGAAGGCGTTGAAAGCTGCCTGGGACAGCATATGTACCTCATCTATGATATAGACGCTGTAATTGCCTATCTGCGGAGGTATGCGCACTTTGTCTATGAGCTCCCGTATGTCGTCAACCGAGTTGTTAGACGCGGCATCGAGTTCGTGAATGCAGTAGGAGCGCCCTTCTGCGAATGATTTGCAGGATTCGCATTCGCCGCATGCTTCCATGTCTTTTGTGGGATTGAAGCAATTGATGGTTTTGGCAAAAATGCGTGCGCAGGTGGTCTTGCCCACGCCCCGCGGCCCGCAGAAAAGATAAGCATGAGCCAACTGGCGGCGCAGAATGGCGTTTTTTAATGTGGCAACTATATTTCCCTGATCAACAACCGAATCGAATTGCTGTGGGCGATACTTTCTGGCAGATACGACAAATTGATCCATATCGTGCAAAGATAAGAAATAATCCCTATTTTTGCGGGCCCGTTTCTTGCGGTTAAAACACTTTGTTGCAGAGAATGAAACCAGTTCAGTTGTTCACATTATCTTCCGGAATTAAATGTGCTTTCATGCCCGCTGTATCTCCGGTATGTTACTGTGCGTTAACAACTCTGGCGGGAACCCGGTTTGAACCTGAGGACTTGTCGGGCCTGGCCCATTTTTGTGAACACATGCTGTTCAAGGGGACCGATAAAAGAAAATCATATCATATAAACAACCGGCTCGAGCGGCTGGGCGGAGAGATTAACGCATTTACAACCAAAGAGGAACTTGTGCTTCATGCCACTGTTTTACGCGAGGATATCGGAAAAGCGCTTGAACTGATCTCGGACCTGGTATATAACTCTGTAGTTCCCGGGGGAGAAATGTTGAAAGAGCGGGAAGTCATTCTGGATGAGATCCGTTCCTATAAAGATTCTCCCATGGACCTGATCTATGACAAATTCGAAGAACGGCTTTTTGAAGGCACCCCCATGGCCACTCCCATTCTCGGGGCTCCGGGTAGTTTGAGAAAAATAAAACAGGAACACATACTGGCCTATATGAAGGAACGCTTTCAGCCACCTTATATGGTGCTGAGCATGGTGGGGCACATGTCGTTGAACAGGGCCATGGAACTGGCCGAAAAATATTTTGGGACGGGAGCCCGGGTATTTTCAGGTGGTGAAATCCGTCAGGACAGTTCATTCATTTCGCCGGATTTCAGAAACAAGTGCTTTGAAGTGGAGGAGAAGAGGAATACATACCAGATCCATTGCCTTACGGGCAATATAGCTTACGGTCTTCATCAGGATGGACGTATTCCGCTTATCGTGTTGATGAACATTCTTGGCGGGCCGGCTTCAAATGCCAGGCTGAATATGTTACTGAGGGAAAAACATGGTCTCGTTTATACGGTAGAAGCTTCCTATACTCCCTATATAGATACCGGTTTTGCGGCCATATATTTTGGAACGGACAGAAACCGGTTAGGCAAGTGCCGCGAGCTGACAGATAAAGTCCTGGAAGAATATGCCAATAAGATGATGACGGGATTGCAGCTGGACCGGGCTAAAAAACAACTTATCGGCCAATTGTCCATATCTGAGGATAATCCCGAGGTACAATGCCTTAGCATGGGCAAGAGCCTTCTCTCTTTTGGAAAAGTTCTGACACCCGTGCAAACCGTAGAGATGATAGCCGCAGTTACTCCTTCACAGGTTATGAACGTAGCAGCCGAAATCTGGGATCCGAAAAGACGTTCAACGTTGATTTATTATTAATTTGCCATGGACCCGATGCAAGATTACATATCACGTCACAGCCGGCCACAGGATGACGTCTTGTCCTGGCTCGAAACTCAAACCCATTACCGTACGATCCATCCCCGGATGCTGAGCGGCGAACCGATGGGAGGATTTCTTACACTTCTGGTACAGATGATCTCTCCTGCAAGGATACTGGAGATAGGAACTTTCACGGGATATTCAGCCATTTGCATGGCCAGAGGGCTTTCCGAAGGCGGGATAGTGGATACTGTTGAAATCTTTGACGAACAGCAGGACCTTATTGGGGAGGCTTTTACACGGGCAGGTGTGTTGAATCGGGTTCATCTGCATATTGGCGATGCCCTGACCGTCATTCCTCTTCTGGCCGCGCAGGGCGCAACGTATCAGATGGTCTATATCGATGGCAACAAAAGGGAGTATTCAGATTACTACAAAGCGGTGAAACCGCTTGTAAGCCCCGGCGGCTATATCCTGGCTGATAATGTGTTGTGGGATGGAAAAGTTCTTGATTCCACGGCTAAAGATGCCCAAACAAAAGGGATCATGGCTTTCAATGATCTGGTAGCCAACGATCCCGATGTAATCAATGTTTTGCTGCCTCTGGGCGACGGCCTGATGCTTTGCAAAAAGTTATAAAACGATTATTCCACAGATTCTACCTTCAGATGGTAGTCCCATTTATCGAAGTACAGATTACCACCCCGCCATTCGACCTCGCCTCTCTGGAAATCAACGGTTTCTGAACGGGGAAAGATTTTTGCAGGAAAGAAAGCCCCGCTGATGTCTGTGTTGACAATCATCCGGTATGCGTCCATGCCACGGCTGAAAAAGAGACGTAGCTCATCGGGTGTTCCGGCACTTTCCGGTAAAAGAGATGCCTTATCCGAAGGTATTGCCTGCAACCCGAATGACTGGTCAACAGGAATCCATCCCACGCCCTCGATATAAGCCTCGGCCCAGTCGTGGAGGTTCTCCGATCCGGGATGAAGCATCCAGCCGCTTTGCCAGCGGGCTGGAATCCCTATGCTACGGCACATGGATATGAATAACAGACTGACCTGACCGCAGTCTCCGTGCCGGTTGTCCAGTACGTACAGAGGAATACAGTCAATGGTAGAATATTCGCGCGCGCCGGCCCACGGATAGTTCAGACTTATGTATGAGTAAATTTTCTGAAGTTGCAGGAAAGGATTTGTCTCCTGTCCGATTACCTCTTTGGTAAGGTTAGTAATGCGTTGGCTCTTTATGATATGAGGCAGGCGCTCTTTTGTGAATTCCATGTATTCTGTCTCTGTAGTGTCATAGGGTTTCACATCCGTGAGCGGATTGAAATGATGATACTGGGCACAGGCTTTATACGTGAATGTGTATTCAAAGACAGCGTCTTCTCCGGCCAGGGTGGAACGTTCCATGTAAATGGATTTGTGCGCGAACGCATCGGGAGAAATGATATAATTCGGCTGTGAGGTATTGATGAGTGTGAAATTTGTCTGCCGGGAGACATCTGTCCGGGGAAGCGGCATCCATACGCGCAGCAGTTCACCGTCTGGGATGGTATTGGCCGGAACGGTCAGACGGTAGGTAATGCGGTATGTCTTTGGATTGGTGAGTGTCTGTCCGCTTGTCTGTGTCCCGGACATGACAAGGGGCAGATGATCCCAAAGCAGGGTGTCTTTGCTGTCTGTCTCAGGCCCGTTAACCGATTCATATACCACACGGCAGGCACTGTCTATGCGGAACAGGTTGCGAAACGCCCTGGAAAAATAGCGTTTTTCTCCGTTGATGGTCATGCATTCGAGTGCCCTGGAATCTTCCCAGGCCTGTAGTTTCTGGCCGGTTACACCGGGATAATACTTATTAATATACTCAACGGCCTCGTCTTCCGTTTTGTTGAAATCAAGTTCAACCCGGTGCATCCAGTCCAGTTTCCAGTGCCATTCCAGCAATTCTGCCTGAGAAAGATCGGTCCGGGCCATATAGTCCCGGATCCAATGTGAAGCCTTTTTAAAGTTACCCAGGCTAATCTGATATTCAATATCTTCCGGAGCTTGTTTTTCCTGTCGGGTATTGCAGGCGGCTAGCACCAGCAAAGCCGCCAATATCAGGCCTGTGTGTTTCATGATGTTTATTTTACGCGTTCGGAATATTCCCTGGTACGGGTATCCACTTTAATCCGCTCGCCCTGGTTAATAAAAAGAGGGACCATAATTTCGGCACCGGTTTCAACGGTAGCGGCTTTCAGCGCATTGGTAGAAGCGGTATCACCCTTGACAGCAGGTTCTGTGTACGTAATTTCCATTTCTACGAAAGGAGGCAGTTCACAGGTAAGCACACGCTCTTCATCGGCAAGGAACATCATTTCTACATATTGACCTTCCTTCATGAGGTCGGCATTTTCAATCAGATCTTCCTGAAGCGATATCTGTTCAAAGGTCTCGTTATGCATGAAATTATAACCCATATCGTCTTTGTAGAGAAATTGATAGGGACGTCGCTCCACACGGATGGTCTCTATTTTTTCTCCGGCGTTGAATGTGTTCTCGAGAACACGACCGTTCTCCAGGTTGCGGAGTTTTGTTTTTACAAAAGCGCCGCCCTTGCCGGGTTTAACGTGTTGAAACCATATGATTGAACAAGGCTTTCCATTGAAAGAAATATAAAGTCCGTTCTTAAAATCTGCAGTTGTTGCCATAAAAAAGATGTTAAATAAAGAGCAACAAATTTAAAGCTTTTTTAGATTTATTCTACAAGAGAATCAAAATCTGCACTAAGTCGCTGCTTGTCAATAAAATCATATTGTGTAATGGCCCTTAGTTCAAAATAAAAACGCCAGTAATCATAAAGAGCGTTAACGTAACCCCTCCGGGCATCGTCACGGTCCAGCTGGGCATTGTTCATGTCGGTTACGGTGATCTTATCTATAAGGTATCTCTGTTTGGCCACTTCGTAACGTTTTTGTGCAATGGTATCCGATTTGGCTGCAATACGGAATTGAAGCGACTGCATGTTGAACTGCTTGACATTAAGCATGATATCCTGTTTGAAGTCGAGCCGGTTCTGTTCTACCTGCCGCTTTACAAGTTCCTCGTTGCTCTGTGCCATTTTGACCATCCCTTTTCCCCGGCCCCAGTCCAGAATGGGAACCGTAAGCCCGATGCTTACAGTTTGCATGTCGCGTGGATCTGCATAGGCAAGGGCCAGTTCCGAGGCCTGTTGGTTAAGACCAAATGCAATATTCAGGTTGGCCGAGAATCCCCTGTTTGCTTTCTGCTGGGCCACATTTTTCTGAGCTTCAATCAGCTGCCTTTCGTAGGAAATCATATCGGGATTGTTTTCAAAAGCCAGTTGCAGAACCTGCTCTACGTCCAGGACGACTTCGGGGGTTTTTTCCGGCAGAATGATAGACAAGCTGACACGCTCGTTAAATCCCAGATAGGAACGAAGACGGTTTTCAGCATCTTCCAGCGTGAGACGGCTGTTGTTCAGATCTTTATGTGCTTTCTGATAGCCAAGTTCCGATTGTAGCAAATCGTTTTCACCTATAGTACCCAATTTATAACGTCCGGCAGCAATCCGGTACAGGGTGTCGTTATTGGCATAATTGAATTCATCTGTTGCCAGTTGCTGTTGTGCGAGAGCCATGTTAAAGAAGAATGTTATTGCCCTCTGGTTCACGTTTTCCATATTTTCTATGTAGGTACGGCGGGCTTCTTCATATTTAAGCGGTTCAATTTTCCTGTCCCATTTCATTTCATTGAGCCCGAAAATCGATTGGGAGAGACGTACACTCAATGCGGTAGTTAGGTATTCAGTGCTTTCGTGGTTACTGAAATTGCCGCTGAAGCGGTCAGTCCGTCTGAGCGATGAATTGACAGATAAAGAACCGCCGGTGGGCAGGTTTTGCATGAGGGTAAGGCCCCCGCTGAACTGGTTGTAAAAATCGGAAGAATAGTCGTGACGTACTTCTCCCGTTTCGGGATCAATACTTGTTACGTCTATGATCTGACGTGAAAATTCCGGCAATTCAGAGGTAAAGCTCAGTTTGGGGAGGAAATTGGCTTTATAGGAACGGTATTCCCAGTAACTTACCTGAAACGTGTTACGGGCTCTGATGGCTTCGTTGGACTGGGTGGTTGCCAGATGAAGCACTTCTTCCAGCGTCAGGTTGTAAGAAGCCAGTTTATAATCCGGTGAGTTTTTATCTACCTGCGGAGTAGTTTCCTGGGCGGTAAGTTGCCCGGCAAACAGGCACAGCATGGCTGTTATTGATATATATGCCTTATGTTTCAAGTTCATAGTCTTATTCATATCTGAGAGATTCAATAGGATCGCGTTCGGCAGCGCGTTTGGCGGGTGAATATCCGAAGATCACACCCACAGCGGCAGACACTCCAAATGAGATAACCACCGAGGCGAATGATACAATGGTAGTGATGTCAAAGAACGATCGTATGAGAACGGAAAGCACCACTCCTACAATGACTCCGATGGCTCCTCCGGCCACGCTTATGAGAATGGCTTCGGAGAGGAACTGTGCAATGACATCGGCTTTTTTTGCCCCGATTGCCAGACGTGTACCTATTTCTTTTGTCCGTTCCATAACCGAAGCAAACATGATGTTCATGATGCCGATTCCTCCCACAAGTAGGGATATCCCGGCAATGGCACCCAGAACGATGTTGAAAATGTCTTTGGTGCGTTGTTGCTGTTTGAGTAGCAGTTCGGGGACAGTGACTTCAAAGTCGGGTACATTCTGGTGACGGCGCATCAGCATGCGGCCGATCACTTCCTGTGAAGAACTCAACTGGTCGGTTTCATTCACCTGTACGGTAATACGGTCCAATTGATGATAATTGGTGTTTGAGCTGCCCGAGCTGGAGCTGACGTTGGCAATAATCATGCGACCGCGTCCTCCGCCCATTACTACGGCACCCGATCTGCCGGAACCGGGATTGGTTATGGCCAGAGCCCTGTTTTCCTGACGTAGCAGCATGGTGCGGATGGGAATGAATATTTGGTCGTCATAGCCCTGCATTCCCATACTTTCGGAACCAATGGTTCCCAGAGAACCCGATTGAGCTTTGGATGCCGCTCCGGCGGGATCATTTTCATCCACCTGTTTGGGCTTGGCAGATCCTGCCTGGCTCTGTTCAAGAACTCCAACTACTTTAACCCAGTTGGCTCCGAATTTGATGAACTGTCCAATGGGATCGTTTTGCTGGAAAAAACGGGTTTTTACGTTATGCCCGATGATACATACGGCCATTGAGTTGATTTCCTGTTCTTCCGAGAACATCTCGCCGTGTTCGAATCCGATACTGTATAATCTGAAATACTCGGAAGTTACTCCCATAACTTTCGCTGCCTGACGGATACCGTTGTAGGTAACGTAGGTAAAGACACTGACTTCCGGAGAAACGTGTTTCACCGAAGGCAGAATCTGGCGTATGGCTTCGGCATCGGATAACTGGAGCCCCGGAGAGAACTTCTTTGTCTGACTGGCCGAGGAACTGGCTGCATCTTCGTCCACGTTCTCGAGGGTCGCCGGCAGGATCACAATGTTGTTCACACCAACCATCTTGATCTGATCCAGAATTTCCTTCTGCGCTCCGTTCCCGATGGCCATCATGCTGATCACGGCTCCAACACCAAACACAATGCCAAGAGCTGTAAGAAAGCTCTTCAATCTATTGTTGACAATAGATTCCATGGCAATGTGAATGTCGTGAACGTATCTGTTTAGAAAAAAGATATTCATGAGGAGAATCTTTTTTATTTATTGCCGGATTCCGGAGCGGTTCTCTGAGGTTGGGGTGCTCCCTGAGGGGCTCCCTGGGGTATTCCCTTTGGAGCTCCCTGTGGCATGCCTTGCGGGGCTCCCTTGGGTGCTCCCTGCTTGCGGGTGCCTTTAGCAGCTCCCTCGGGTAACGTAACGCCTTCAGGTAGCGTAACTCCCTCGGGTAACGTTATTCCCTCGGGTAATGTAACACCCTCGGGCAGTTTCATATCCGCAGGCATTTGTCCCGACATCCCCGGCATTCCGTGCATCCTTTGCGGATGTGCTTTTTCTTCCAGAGCTTTCCTGGCGGCTTCTGCTTTTTCTATAATCCGTTGTTTGATAACAGGGATAAATTCTTCACCCTGAACTTTGAATTTTGCTGAATTCTCAGGGAGGGAGAGGTAAACTTCTTCACCTTCTTTTAGACCCTGTTCTATTACGCGGAAATTCTCATTGGCATCCCCGGCCACAACTATCTGGCGAACCCCCGATGTCTTGTAAACATAGGTGATGCTGTCTGTTTCAAAAACAGCCTCGGCCGGAACGAATATGGCGGTATCAAGAGAGGAAGTAATGATTTGGTTGGAAGTGGTCATGGCAGGCCGCAGGATTTCATCCTCACCGTCTACTTTAATGATTACCTCAAAAACCTTGGCATCGGCATTCTTGAGTTGCTCCCCGATATTGGATACTTCTTTTACTACTCCGGTATAACTTTTTTCCGGAAAAGCGTCTACTCCCATGCGGACTTTCTGCCCTTCCTTGATCTTCGAGATATCAATTTCATTTACGTATGTCTTGGATAACATGGAACTCAGGTCGGGCAGAGTGGCAATAACCAGATCCCATCCGCTGATGGTGGATCCTATACGGCGTTTGTCTCCGCTCCAGTCCCTGAAATAAATAACCATTCCGTCGCTGGGTGCATATACGGTGAAATCATTTAAAACCAAGCGCAGTTCATCCAGCTGGCGTTTTTTCCTGTTCAATTCAATGAGCACATCCTGAACCGAGCCGGCTGCCTGATCTATTTTCAGCGCATAATTGCTGACAGCCTGTTCGTAAGCACGTTCGGCCTTTTCCAGTGTGTTCTGATATTGTCTTTGTGTTGCAGGTGGTTCATAAATGGACTGTTCCACTGCAATCTTGGCTTCTTCGATGGTAAACAGCTGATTCTCCATGTCATCCCTTAATGCCCTCAGGGAAAGTGAAGTGTCCAGCAGCGTGTTCTCGTACTTGGCCTGCAGTGCTTCGTACTCGTCTTCGAGATCTTTCAAAGAGTTGTCGGCAGAAGTTTTGTCGAGCAGGGCTACGTAATCACCGGCTTTTACAACGGTACCTTCAGGAATAAGATCCTGGATCTTGACTTCGCTTATCCTGACATTTCGGGCCCTGAGTCCGGCCGGCCCTTCAATTTTAATGTTGTTTTCGGCCTCGAGCTCTCCCGTTGTTGTTACAATGATTTCAAATTTACCTTTTTGTGCCTTAACGGTTTGCGGTACATACCCGCTCTTTCCTCCGGTTGAGAGGATGATGATAAGGACAACAGCCGCCACGGCGACAATGCTCCAGATGATGATACGTTTCTTTTTCATGTGATACTTAAATTCTGCTAAATGCGTTCACTTCCATTGGGAAGACAAAAGTAAACATTTGATGGGAATGGCTGTAAATAGTTTAATACAATAAAAAATTTTGAGGGCTGAAAATTAATATTTACCTTTGCCGTCCCGAACAAAAACGGTGCCATAGCTCAGTTGGTAGAGCAAAGGACTGAAAATCCTTGTGTCCCTGGT
>JAEAME010002492.1_pt1 | contig 10713 bp, 7 predicted proteins | sample 8958731 | NCBI WGS metagenome assembly JAEAME01 (sample SAMN16933194, study PRJNA681113) | bioreactor sludge metagenome | isolation source: anerobic bioreactor sludge (Control) | place: India:Bengaluru | collected 2018-10-24
AAACAGGATCAGGGTTCTGTCAAGGGCGGCGACCATTGGAGCCGTTTATATACCCTTGACAGGTTACTGAGCCTGTCTACCTTGGCTTTTCAGCGTTGAAGATTAAAGGCTGATTTCCATTCTGTCACCAAATTAATACTCAACTGGTGAAACCGGTTGTATATGCCTCATCGGGAGGATAGTCCCGGCAACCCAGGCTCTGACGGATATCACCGCCTGAAATTCCTTAAAGTCTCAAATTAGAAGGTCACCCTAAGGACACTGCCCGGTATTTCCTACCTTTAAGCTATCATTACGTTTACCGTCCTTCCGGCCCATCAGCCGCAAGCCGGGGAGCCAATTTTCGGGAAACATTTGCCGACTTCAGTATAAGCAACATGTTAACATTCTATTTTATGAAATTTTATGACCGTTACCGGCAGCCGGGCAGTTTGCACAACCGGCGGCCGGACAATCCGATTCACCCGCAGTTTTTTTTGCTGCACGGGTTGTTACTTTTCTGCGTCATGATCCTGCCTTTCCTGGCCGGTGCCGTCCTGAAGCCTGAGCGCCTTCTCTGCGAATACCTTGATAATCCCATGGCCATCGACATCGCCAGGCCACGTCTTTCCTGGGTCAACATCCCCGGAAGGCATGACCATGGCCAGATTCAGACGGCCTATGAAATCAGGGTTTCAGGAAGCCGTGAGGATCTTACTGCCGGCAAAAACCTGCGCTGGGCTTCAGGGAAAGTCCTTTCCGGGAACTCCCTGAACATCAGGTATGCAGGGGAACCGCTGGCCTCATGCCAGGCGTGCTGGTGGCAGGTCAGGGTATGGGACCGCCACGGCAGGGTGAGTGCCTGGAGTCCACCGGCATACTGGGGCATGGGATTATTGGAACCCACAGACTGGCAGGCCCGCTGGATCGGCGCCCCATGGGAAGGGGAAGATCCCCTGCCCCGGCCTCCTTATCCCCGGAGTGCCACACATGCCGGCTTCCGCCATCGTCCCGCCGCGGAGATGCCCTCCCCCGCCCCCCTCCTCCGGAAAAGCTTTACAATCGAACGTCCCATACAGTCGGCCATGGCCTGTGTGACCGGACTGGGATTTTTCGAGTTCTACATCAATGGCACGAAAGCCGGCGATGACGTCATGGTCCCCGCCATCTCCCTGTACGGCCCACGCATAAGCGCCGGGGAAATCGGCATTATGACCGGCAACAACTTCAGTGAATACCGGGTTTTCTACCTCTGTTACGACATCACCGGCCTCCTCCGTCCCGGTGAGAACGCCGCAGGCGTCATTCTGGGAAACGGCTTTTACAATCCCGGGTATTTCTGGTGCGAAGGATACGGCACGCCCCGCTTCCTGGGCCAGATACACATCACTTATACCGACGGCAGCGGGGAGGTGATCGCCAGCGGGCCGGACTGGAAAGCCTCCCACTCACCCATTCTCCTCGACAATGTTTATGACGGCGAGCATTACGACGCCCGGAAGGAGCAAGCGGGATGGGCAGAACCCGGATTTGACGATACCGGATGGGAGGCCGCCGCCTTACGCAAACCACCGGGCGGGACCCTTCAGGCCCAGACAGCCCCCCCTGACCGCATCATGGAAAGACTGGCACCGGTGAAAACCACAAAACTCGGCGAAGGCCACTATCTCGTCGACTTTGGTGAGGAGATCTCCGGTTGGCTGCGCATCATCAGGGTGAAGGGAGAGGCGGGACGGCGCATCGATATCCGCTACCGCTGCGAGTCGGCAGTGGGCGACAATTCCTACACCCTGAAGGGAGAAGGATTTGAATCATATTCCTCCCGCTTTACCTGGTTTGTCTTCCGGGAGGCGGAGATTCTCAACTGGCCCGGAGAGCTCCTCCCCGGCGACATCATCGCCGAGGCGGTCTATTCCGATGTCTCAACCACCGGCCATTTTAACAGCTCCGACACTCTTTTCAACGAAATTCACAAAATATGGAGACGCAGCCAGACTGACAACCTCCACGGAGGGGTGGCAAGCGACTGTCCCCACCGGGAGCGCTCCCCCTATACCGGCGACGGGCAGGTGGCCTGCGTGACGGTGATGCACAATTTCGACACCCGGGCGTTCTATACCAAGTGGATCGGCGACATGCGGGGGGCCCAGAATCCGGATAACGGCTACGTCCCCAACGGGGCTCCCTGGCAACCCGGATGCGGGGGCGGTCCCGCCTGGGGTGCCGCCATCTGCATCATGCCCCGGGAGTTTTACCTCCATTATGGAGACACGACGGTACTCCGCGACAACTATGACGCCATGAAGGGATACCTCCGCTATATGCTCACGTGGACCTCCCCCGAAGGAATCATGCATTCAAAGGCCCCCGACCCTGAAAATCCCAACCGGTGGATCAATCTGGGCGACTGGTGCGCTCCCGGGGAACTTCCGCCCGATGACATGGTCCACACCTTCTACCTTTGGCGCTGCGCCTCCTTTACCGCCAACAGCGCCATGGTCCTGGGCAAAACCACCGAAGCTGCGGAATATCGGAGGCTGGCGGAAAACACAGCCGCAGCCTTCCACAGGCATTTCTACGACGAAGCCACGGGCAGCTACGGTCCCCGTGGCGGCAACATCCTGGCCCTGCGCATGGGCGTCCCGGAAAACAGGAAGGAAAGGGTGCTGGCCGCCCTCCGGGAGGATATCCGCCGCAACAACGGCCACCTCGACACCGGTATCTTCGGCACCCAGTTCTTCTTTGAGGTGCTTTCGGAAAACGACATGCACGATCTGGCGTACGAGGCGATGAAGAAAACCACCCAACCCGCCTATGGCTGGTGGATTGCCCAGGGGGCAACCACTACCTGGGAGCAGTGGGACGGCAGCAACTCCCGTAACCATCCCATGTTCGGCGGGGGAATCGTATGGTTCTACCGCCGGCTGGCAGGCCTGATGGCCGATCCTGAAAACCCGGGATACCGCAATATCCTCTTCCGGCCGCAACCTGCCGGTGATCTCACCCAGGCCGGCTATTCCCTCGAAACACCGCTTGGCATGGCCGCTTCGTCATGGAAAAAAGAAAAGGGATGGTTCCACCTCGAAATCACCGTTCCGGTCGGATCGACAGCAAAGGTATTCCTCCCCCTGAAACACGAAAACCTGCAAAAAGGAAAATCCCCGGTGGTCAGGATTTCAGGGAAACCGCGTTTCCTGGGATTGGAAGGGAACGAGGCCGTCTACGCGGTCACCCAGGGGAAAACACGCTTTTCGGTCCGGATTTCCAAATAACCCGGGCTAAAACCAAACCTCCTGAATTCCGGGTAATTTCCTGATAAATACAGCTCATTTGAAGTGATTATTAGGCCATATGTCTTAGGCATATTCATTCCGGGGACATCTCTCCGCTGAGACGTTCCAGAATGTATTGACGGTTACGCTTGTCTTAGCCCCTTAAATAGTTGGACAAAAATTTGAAAAGAAATAAGTCCAACTTAATTTTTGGAACATGGCAAAAAGAAGAACATTTTCTATTGAGGAAAAACTGCACTGCTGCGTGAAGCAGAGGACAATGGAATTACCGAGACCTGTCGGCGCCACGATTTATCACACACGGTTATTAACCGTTGGAGGGACAAGTTCCAGCAGTCAGGTTTGGAAGGATTAAAACCGGGATATACCAAGGTTGATCCGGCAATACGCAGACTGGAAGACGAGAACCGCCGGTTAAAAAAGATAATCGGTGATTTGGAGCTTGAGCTGGAGGTTAAAGGTGAACTGCTAAAAAAAACTCCTATCGGAAGCAGGAGAAGGTAGAACTTGCCAGGCAGTACAGCCATAATTGTTCTAAACGCAAGGTTCTGCAGTGGCTTGATCTTCCGCATAGTGTGTTTTATTATCGGAATAAAACGGGTAAGCCCGGAAGAAAGCCCGGCACGCATACGCAATGGGGCTCGTTGACGATTGAGAATACGGTGGTTGTTAAAATCATTAAAGTGGTTCTTGGACAGGACTTTGTGCGATTTGGATATATAACGGTGACAATGGGACTTAAACAGATCGGTATGCTGATTAATAAAAAGAAAATTTATCGGCTGATGCAGGGAAATAAGCTGCTTCTGGGCTCGTCTGTTCGGGTCCATGGGAAACGTACGTTTTTAAAGTTCCGGGTGATCTTCCCAACCCGTCCCATGGAATACCTGTGTATGGATATCAAATACGTTTACATTCCCGAGGAGCACAGGTACGTGTATTTGCTCACGATTTTAGATATCTGTTCACGCCGGGTTATGGACTGGATCCTGCAATCCAGTATACGGAAACAGCATGTGGTAGCCCTCCTGAGAAAAATCGACCAGAACTACCCGTTAAAAGGCGTAACGGTTCGAAACGATAACGGCAGTCAATTCATAGCGCTGGCTGTCCGACAATACCTGGACGGCTTGAATGCTTACCAGGAGTTCACCCATGGACCCACACCCGAGGATAACAGCTATATCGAGGCCCTGCACAGCCTGTTGGAAAAAGAACTTTTTCAGCGTTATGAGTGCTCTTCGCGGTACCAGGTCCGGTTGCTGATTGCCAATTATTACCTGTTTTACAATGCAGTACGGCCTCATTCAAGTATCGGTTACCGATCACCCAATTACCGCTGGAATGAATACTTTTTACCCATCCGGATGATAAACATATTCTGACAGATGTGGCAAATATGTCAAGTGTGGCTTTCAATTGTGACGTGGGTGGAAAAGCCACTCTGCCTGTACTTGACATTTTTGAAACATCTGCTAACTTTGTTTTGAATCCGATGAGTGAATAACTAACAAATATAGACTCAACTGTTTTGGAAAAAGTGTCCAACTAATAGGGGGTGGCTACAGAAAAATAAACCTCACCACAAAAGTGCTGGATAAAACAACATTTTAATGAACGTAAGTTATTAACAATCAAATTGTTAATAATTATTAAGGATCAACTGAATACGGTCAGCTCAAATGTGGCTGATGCCGTGTTTTCGCCGGAAGGTGTTCAACCTAAGCGTTTTGTCCGCATCCTGACTTATTCTCCGGGCTCATATTTAAATGACTTATCAGGGAAAGGCGGGAACGGCGGAATGACCACCGGCTCTTCCTGCATCTTCTTCTGCAGAAACCGGATGGCCGCCTCCAACTGGGCATCTTTCCCATGGTACGTTTCAAACGGAAGGTTATCCACCACCTGATCGGGATCGACACCATGTCCTTCGATCAGCCAGGTACCTTCCTGGTCATACACCCCCATTTCGGATGCGGTTGCGATGCCGTTATCGACCAGCCGGTTGGAGGAGGAAAGCCATATTTCCCCACCCCAGGTACGGGTACCGATCACTTCTCCCAGATCGAGCCGTTTGACTCCTTCGGCAAAGGCTTCACCGTCGGAAGCGGTATTTTCATTGCACAGGACCACGATATGACCCCTGAAAGCATACTGCATGTTCCAATAGGGCGACCCTGCCCTGGATTGCCAGTAAAACCAGGCTTTGCGGAGGAGCCGGTTTAAAATCCAGGGGTCTATGTTACCTCCGCGGTTGTTCCTCACGTCGATGATCAGTCCTTCCCGGTTGAATACCGGATAATAGCCTTTTACAAACTCCTGAAAATTATCGCCTCCCATGGCACGCAGGTGGAAATAGCCGATGCGGCTGTCACTCCCTGATTCCACTTTCTGCCGGCGGGAATACTCCCATTCATTATACCTGAGGTTTGCATCGGCCTGCATGCTCACCGGTTTGACGATTTGCTCGTATTCGTTAGCGCCACCGTCTTTTAGTGCCAACCTGACTTCCTGCCCTTCCTTTTTATCCAGCAATCGGCTGATGTGCTCCGCCTCAAGGACCCCTACCCCATTTACTTTGGTAATCACATCCCCTTCCCTGATCCTGAGATGCGGCAGGGCCAGAGGCGAGCGTTGTTCCGGAAAATCAGGATCCCCGTAATAGATGTGCTCAATGACATACCCTCCTTTGGCCACATCTTTCACCAGCCGGGCACCCAGCGAGGCCGGAGCAATGTCATCGGGAGACTCCCGTTTATCTCCGCCATACACAAAGGTGTGCAGGGCTGAGAGTTCCGACACCATGCTGATGAGAAGATCATCGAGTTCGAAACGGTCGGTGATCCGATCCACAAGAGGCAGGTGGCGATCCAAGACCCCCTTCCAATCAACACCGTGCATATTCTTATCGTAAAAATAATCCCGTTCAAGCCGCCAGGCATCCACCAGCATCTGTTTCCGGTCTTCGACAGGATCCACCCTGAAAACCCAGTCCCTCAGGTTTACTTTTGCATCTTTTAATTCAGCTTTCTTTCCGTCGGCTTCAGTGACATAGATGCCGTCACTTTTCCTGAGCAAAAGCTTCTTCCCGTTCCCGGAAATGTCATATCCGCCCACATTGTCGGCAACTTCTACCGGTTTGTTGTTTATTTTATCGGAGATTTCGAGGGAAAATAATTTCCGGTTCGAGCGGTCGTTAATATCGGACTGGATCCAATAAAGAAATTTTTCGGTAACCCGCAGTGAAGAGATATTTTCGGCGGGAATGGGAACTTCCACATAGCGGGAAGGCGCGCCTTGCATATCCGGCAGTTTTTCAACTTTGGCTTCTTTCTTCTTCTCTTTTCTGGCATTTTCCACCGCATCGCTGGCCTCTTCTTTTTTCTCCTCTTTCGGATTCAGCTCATCATACCCCAGGAAAGGAGAACGCAGGGAATCGTATAAGGCGATCATATAAATTTTGGCGGTTTTGTTGTAGTAGGGTTCCGGTTGCCGGGGGCCCCACGGACTTCCCACCACGGTATTGAAGGTCCTGTCTGATATAAAGTAAAGCCATTTACCGTCCCCGCTGAACCTGGGATTGTAACTCTCCACCCGGTCGGAAGTGAGATAAAAAGATTGTCCTGAAACAACATTCATCACTTTAATCCGGGAGGTCTGGTTATCGGCCGGATCGGTATACGCCAGCCATTTGCTGTCGGGTGACCAGGAGAGATCACCAAAGCCACCGGTATTGTCCTGGTCAATTTGCTTTGTTACTTTGTTATCCGCATCAAAAAGTTTCAGGGCGTAATCCTTTTCCGTGTATGCGATGTATTTTCCGTCGGGTGATGGCAGGAATCCCATGATCAGCACCCCGCTGCCCGAAGTAAGCTGTACCGGCCCTGTCAATCCCTCCTTCCCCGCTTTCCATAGCTCCATCTCTCCTGATTGATCAGAAAGGAAAACCACTTCCTCCTTTTTACCCATGAACCTGGCCGATTTAAACCGGATCCCATACTCCCGGGTTACCTCTGCCCAGCGTCCGCCATTCACGGGTGCCGCAAAAACCCTTCCCCGGGAAGTGAGCACTACGTGTTCCCCGTTGTCGGAGATCGACGCTGATTCCAGCCGCTTAAGAGGCTCCTTTTCCCAGAAGGGTCTTTTTTGATCAAAGTCGGAAATCAGGGAAATATTGAGCATTTTTTCGTTTCCTGAAGTAATATCGTAGACAAACAGATCAGCCTGTTTCTGGTAAATGACCCTGCCGGCATGCAATTCCGCTTCTTTGAGATCCCAGGCAACTGACCTGGTATGCTGTTGTAATCCGGAGCCGTCGGGCAGCATCGACCAGAGGTTCATGGTCCCGTCGCGATCAGTGAGAAAATAGAGCCTTCCCTGGTAAAACATGGGATTCTTACTTGTACCGGCATAGTCAGCCGTCAGGGGCACGGCCTCGTGTGATCCGTCGAATTTCCAGAGATTCTGAACCCTTCCTCCCTTGTAGCGTTTGGTATGGCTGCCCTGGAAAGCCAGCCGGGTAAAATAAAGATTACCATTCTCATCGTATGCCCCTTCGTCGGCCTGAGCGAGCGGTACTTGTTCATTATCACCCGTCAGGGGATTTATAAGCAACAGTTGCCGGCCCGGAAGCAGGGTATATGCGCTGCTTGACACCATCAGTTTGCCCTCCCGGGTCCATCCATACAGTTCCGGGCCTGAACCTCCTTTCACCCCTTCAAAAGTAATCCGTTTGGGGATCCCTCCTCCGAAAGGAATCAGGTACACCTCAGCAGGCCCTTCGTATTCGCCATTGAAAGCGATCCACTTTCCGTCAGGAGAAATGGCGGCATTCGATTCCATCCCATGATGGGTGGTCATTCTGAAGCATTCCCCGGTCGATTCATCGAACTGCCAGAGATCACCCTCCGCGGTAAAGACCACTTTGTCATTGTACATAGCAGGAAACCGGTAAAATCCCTTTTCCTGGGCTGTGACTGATCCGATCCCAACGACCCACAAAATGAACCACAAATACTTCTTCATCCTTTTGAATTTTGTCAATTTTCCGTTTGCAAACCCAATGGCTGGTTTGCGCTGGTTTACATTACTTGAATATCGAGCTCACCTGATCCAGCCTTGTCATATCTTCCCCGGAAAGCCGGAATGACATGGCTCCGCAGTTCTCCTTTACATGGTTATCTTTTGTGGCACCCGGAATGGCCACTACCGTGTCGCCATGGTAGTTAATCAGCCAGTTGAGTGCAATCTGGGAGGGCGTTACATGGTACTTTCCGGCAAGTTCCTTCACCAGATTCACGACTGGCCGGCTTTTCTCAAGCCCTTCAGACTTAAACTGTGGAGTGTATTTTCTGAAACCGGTATTATTCAGCAATTCGGGATTGTCGTGAAATTTTCCGGTAACGAGACCCTGTGCCAAAGGCGAATATGCGATGATGGTAATCCCCAGGCTTTTGGCGAGATCCAGCACTCCGTTGGTTTCAATCCTGCGATCGAGGAGGCTGTACCGCACCTGGTTTGAGGCAAGAGGGATTCCTGATTTTTTGAGTGCTTTCCAGGAGTTCTCCATCTTCCGTGCATTGAAATTGCTTACACCCACGGCTTTAATCAGTTTCCTGCTGACAAGCTCCGCCATTTCTGCCATTTCACTTTTTTCGTCTGAAAAACCCCATGGCTGGTGCACCTGGTATAGGTCTATCGGATGAGGATCGAGTAATTCTATGCGTTTGTGAATGGTTTTTCCGATATTCGAAGCGAAACGAAACATGGGCCACCACTTTGTTGCCACGATAACTTCACCGGCTTTTTTACCCGCAGCCTGAAGGGCTTTGGAAAGCGCTTTTTCCGACTCCCCTCTCCCGTAAACTTCGGCTGTATCAAACCAGTTAATACCGCCTTCCAGGGAAAGGGAAACAATCTTTTCAATCTGGTTGTCATCAAGTGCGGGCCAGAATTTCCCGGCCAGATTTTTTTGTTTGCTGAACTGCCAGCAACCCAGCCCGATGGGGGTAACCATGATGTCTGTAAGACCCAATGAACGTAAGCTTTTTGAATTTTCCATAAGCCTGTTTTTTAGCTTCCCAAAGTAGCTAAATTACTTTGAACCATTAAGAAACCTTAAGAAAAAGATTTGTGAAATTTAAAACACCAACGGAGGTTAGGATCCTGAAACCAAGTTATAAATATTTGCGTAAAGTGAGCCATAAAGCTCGTGTGGGGAAAAACACTTACTTCCTACCCTGTGCCGCTGTAATTGCGAACCTGCTGATCTCTTCCCTTACTGTCCTGGCAGCCTCGATCATGGTAAAGTGGCCTGCATCAGGCACTACCATCGATTGGGATTCTGGCACGCTTGCCGAGACCACATCCATCCACGGTGTGGTCATGCCCGCCTTCAGGGGAACGCGCTTCAGTTCATTATTAAAGTAGGTCGATTGCTGTGAATGGATATTCCGGTCATACTGACCCCCTGTTCCGGTGATATTGACCCCCTGTTGGAATTGCCCAATGTACGTCATCTTCTTTTTGTGGGAGGTTAAATATTCCTGAAAAACAATACGGAGTTCACCGAATGCTTGCCATTGTTTTGGAGCGAAATGTTAACAGCCTTATCGAATGGAAACGGGAAGATGGATTGACACTTCGTTTACATGAAGCAAATGGAAAAGAAACACTGTGTACATAAACCGAGGCCAGACTAAAATAAACAGCTGGTTTTAAGAAGTTTACTATTGGCTGGTTTTAAGTCGCACGGGTAACCACAGAGCAACACATATCCCCTGCCAGGGACAGTGATGAGAAGACTTAGGGCAGTATCGTTGTATCCGTCCAGCAAAGGTCAGCACTGAAGAACAACGGTAAATGAACAACCTGTTCAAGAGCCGAAATGTAGCCATCCGATTGGCAGATTGAATTTCCTGTTTAAATACCTGGGAGAGGAGACTGAAAATTTCACCTTTTCTGACATCACCTATGTTGTCGAGCAGACAGCAAGAGAGGTGGCAAATCAGAATAAAGGCTTTATCGACCTCAACGATCTAATAAAGGTTGTTTCCCGGAATCATGCCCAGCTGACAGACGAAAAGATACGTTCATATATGCGTTGAGGACCGTGGTAAATCCCTAATATGCTATAATACAAGAACGCAATATTGCTATGATCCAGTTGTAACCGATACGAGGATTCCCGCATCTCTTTTATTCCTTACCGCAACAGGATATTTCAAACCTGGTAAAATACGTTGAGGATTTCTCATGAATATCCCTGGAGCAAGAGTATTCTTTCTGAAATCGCACACAAACGGAAGGATGATGAGACTAACCAAAGGCCCATACTGGAAGAACAAATCCGACCAGATACAAATGAGGATCGACGAACTTGTTTGTACTATGTTTGTACAAAGAAAAAAGGGCTACAAATTCTCTTTGTAACCCTTTGATT
>JAEAME010002493.1_pt1 | contig 10700 bp, 5 predicted proteins | sample 8958731 | NCBI WGS metagenome assembly JAEAME01 (sample SAMN16933194, study PRJNA681113) | bioreactor sludge metagenome | isolation source: anerobic bioreactor sludge (Control) | place: India:Bengaluru | collected 2018-10-24
TCGCATCTACCCGGCGTGGACGCAGGACTTCCGGGCGTTCTCGGACCGTCAGACGGTCGTCGAGCACGGGCCGTTCATCCACGTCTGCAACTGCTGCGTCATCAAGCTACCGTCGGGCGAGTACCGCATGGTTGCCACTGCCTACCCGCACGGACCTGACGGGCTCAACCGGCCCGTCGGCTTCTCGAGCAGCGATGGCCTGCGCTGGGAGGGCGAACTGCCCCATGCCGCCGCCTACGGGGATCTACTGGCAATCGATGGTTACGAGGGCTGGGGCGCGGCGGACATCAACGGTATGAATGCCCTGCTCCATGAGGGGGGCAAGTACCGCCTCTACTTCGGTGACTTCGCCAACTTCGGGAAGGTCTACCGATGCAGCGGCGCCGACTTCCGCAGGTTCCAGTTCGACGGGGTCGCCCTGCCTGAGGCGCTCGCCGTGAACGATGTCCGCCGCTTCGACGTGGAGGGCGAGAACTGGTTCCTGATGGGCCTCCACATGAACCGGGGGTTTCTACGGTACGCACTGTCACGGGACGGTATGACCTTCGAGCCCTCGCAGTTGCTCACCGAGTCCCGCGGTTCCGCCGACGCGTACATCGTTGCCATCGGATGGGTAGTTGACGGGGACCGATTGCTCGGAGCCCTCTACGGGGCGGGAGCTGTGCCGGCGCTCAATGAGAACAGGCTCTTCGCCAAGTGGCTCCAGAAACGGGTCCTCTTCGAGTGCGAAGACGGCAGAGCGGTCGAGGGCACGGAGGCGATGGGGCCCGACGCCGTCCTGTTGCCCCTGGGCGGGCCCATCCGAGGGAGGTTCGCCATCTATGCCGAGGACGGCCTGACGCTGCTGGCCCGGACCCCGCGGACGACGCTTCAGCCCGGCCAGCATTGGGCACTGACTCACTGAGTGGTCTCGCAAGAAACCAGCAATGCGGGAGGACTGCATGTTCAACAGACTACCTGACAACGCGACTGAATTCCTGACGTGGACATGGGAGTGGATCAAGCCCTTCTGTGATGACCTCGCGAGCCGGCCTCTCGACTCAGGCACTGTGGACGGCTTCCTCCAGGACTGGGACGCCCTCACGAACCTGATGGATGAGGCGGGCACCCGGCTCAACCTCGCGACGAGCCAAGACACCGCCGACGAGGCGGCGCGCGAGCGCTACACTCGCTATCTCGAGGAAGTCCTGGAGCCTGCGGAGCCCGCGCTTCAGGCCATCATAGAACACCTGCTCGAGAGCGGCGTGGAGCCTGAGGGGTTCGAAATGCCCCTTCGCAAGATGCGCGTCCGCTCTGAGCTCTACCGCGATGAGAACGTGCCCATCGACACCAAGATCACCAAGCTCGAGATGGAGTACGACAAGATCATCGGTGGCCAGACGGTCGAGTGGGAGGGTCAGGAGACGACGCTCGTGAAGCTCGGCGCGGTTCTGGAGGATACGGATCGGGCGAAGCGCGAGCGTGCATGGCGGGTCATGTCCGAGCGCCAGCTCGCTGACCGTGCTGCCATCAACGAGAACTGGGCAAAGCTCCTCGATCTGCGCCTGGAAGTGGCGCGGAATGCCGCGACGGCGGACTTCCGCGAGTACTGCTGGGGCATGAAATGCCGGTTCGACTACACACCCGCTGACTGCCTCAGCTTCCACGAGGCTATCCAGACCCACGTGGTGCCGGTGGCCCGGCGCATCCTGGAGCGTCGCGCCGAGAAGCTCGGCGTTGAGACTCTCCGTCCCTGGGATCTCTCCGTCGACCCGGCCGGCCGGTCACCCCTGCGGCCCTTCACCGGTTCGGAGCAACTCGCGTCGACGTGTGAGGCCATCTTCCACAAAGTCGATTCCAGAGTCGGCTCGTACTTCTCCCAGATGAGGCGGGAGGAGTTGCTGGACCTGCCCAACCGGAAGGGGAAAGCCCCCGGAGCCTTCTGCACGGGCTTCCCGGTGCTCGGCGTGCCCTTCGTCTTCATGAACGCGACGGACAGGGAGGGCGACGTCCGCACCCTGCTCCACGAGTCAGGCCACGCTTTCCATGTGTTCGAGGCGCAGAAGCAGCCGTACCGTGCTCTTCGCGGCTCCCCCATGGAGTTCGCCGAGGTGGCGTCCATGTCCATGGAGCTGCTCGCCGCGCCGTACCTGTCCAAGGACCAGGGCGGCTTCTACGAGCCCGCAGAACTGGCCCGCACCATGATCGGGCAAATCGAGGGCATGATCCTGTTCTGGCCGTACATGGCCGTCGTCGACGCCTTCCAGCACTGGGTGTACGAGCACCCCGGCGCTGCCCACGACCCCGCGAACTGCGATGCTGTCTGGTCGGGCCTGTGGGCCCGCTTCATGCCGGTTACCGACTACTCTGGCTTTGAGGCCGTCAAGGAGACGGGATGGCATCGGAAGCTGCACATCCACTGCGCCCCCTTCTACTACGTGGAGTACGGGCTGGCGCAACTCGGAGCAACGAGGGTCTACGGGAACGCCCTCGAGGACCAGGCCCAGGCGGTGAGTGGTTACCTTGCGGCTCTGGCCCTGGGGAGTTCAGTCCCTCTCCCGAGGCTGTTCGAGACGGCGGGGGCAACCTTCGGCTTCGGGCCTGATACCGTGGCGCCGGCGGTAGCTCTGCTCGAGGCGAAGTTGGACGAGCACGTCTCGGCCGATAGGTAGAGGTCACTCGCCCGTAACGAAGAGCCGCACGGAGAGCGGGGGGAACGTGAGATCCCTGTCGGGATCGACGCGCACCCCCGCGTCCGTCAGCTCCCGTACCGTGCCGAACATCTCACGTCGCCATGGGAGTGCGGCGTGGATCGGATCCCCCGTGGTGGCGTGGTTGATGACGGCCACTAGCCAACCCTTGCCGTAGGGCGCCCGGCGGGCCTCCAGTGTCGGGATCAGGGCCGTCTCGGTGAAGTGCCCCCGGTCCGGCTGCCACCACAGGTAAGGCGTCTCCGACATGTCCGTATAGGGAATGCCGAAGCCATTCGCGGTGCCGCGTAGCTCGGCCATGGAATCGATGACCCGGCAGCGACGTTCGAGTCGCCTCACTAGGGCCCGTCCGAGTGGGCGGCCGTACTCGTCCAACCCAGGGACCGCGCCGACGCAGACGACGGAGACCGCTTCAGACAAGGCAGAGATCGCCTGCGCCTCGGAGGGGCCCAGTCGCGGATCCTCGGGGATGACGAGTGTGCCAGCCTTCATCCGGTGCACATCCTGGGGCAGAACGAAGCGCCAAGGCGCGCCCAGACCCGAGGCCTGAGCGTACACCTCCTCAGCTCTGGGCCGCTCTCCGATGCCTCCGTCATCCGCTCCCTCACAGAGGCGCCGCGTCAACAGCACATGCACATCCGGCTCGACCGAGGCTAGGCAACCGAGTGGCTCCGCAAGCCCGTCAAGGTCTTCGAGCAGCCCCGGTGTCTGCGCGTGTATAGCTGCCGTGTCGGCGTTGGCCCCCCACTGTTCCCACGCGAATGAGGCTGTGGTCGTTTCTCCGTTGAGTGCGCTCGTGAGATAGCGGTATCGGGTCATGGCGACCGACTGGTTGAAGACGTAGGTGTCGTGGTAGACGTGGAGTTCGGCGTTGAAGACGGGCCGATCCAACAGTCGCGCCACGTCGCAGAGCCCCTTGATCCGCCACTGCGGGTAGTTGGCGAGGACGTCGTCCCAGCCTAGGACTGAGGCCCGCTGCGTCCTCCGGTGGAGGAATGGGTCACCGCCGGCCTTGACGCCGTACTCGAGATCTCCGAGCGCCGGCCGCAGCAACCCGTCGAACAGGGCGCCGTAGAAGTCTGCGAAGACCCCTTCGGCATAGACCCGCACATCCACCATGCCCGGCGCGCCATCTGACGGGAGCTCGATGTCATTCCATGAGGTGAAGCTCGTCCGCCACGCCGAGTTCAGGGCCTCAATCGTGCCGTGGCGCTCCTGGAGGGACTTCAGCAGACCCTCCCACCACAGCGGAGTCTCCTTCCGGGAGCCGAGCACAGGGCTCACTTCATTGCCCAGGATCACCCCGCGCAAGCACGGACGGCCCTGGAGCACACGAATCCAGTCATCGAGAAAGACGCGTGCCGCCAGCGGGTCGGCAATGGCCTGGTCGAGTCCGCCGCCCTCAGCGGGGGACCCGAACTGGATGTTCTGCAGGAGGAAGAGGTCGAGGCCGCGAGCATCGCAGCCATCCAGAACGTACTGGGCCGACGCCTCCACGTCGCTCCCGGGAGTGGGCAGGGTCCAACACCAAGAAGCGAGCTTGAGGAGTCGGTAGCCATCGGCGGCCACCGCGTCGAGTTCCTCCTCCGCCTCCTCGGCCGAACTCGGTTGCCAGAACACAACGCCGTGGCGCATCGGCTGATGGAACCCGGGTCCCGCTACAGGCTGGGTCTGGGCTACGGCCGACAGGACGATCAGGAGGCTCCCCACTCCACTGGACGTCATACCAATACTCACTTCCCGGACCCGTAGGAACGGCGACGCCGGTCGACCGGTCCCTTCCCGGCAACCTGCGGAGCCGCTGCCCGTGTTGGTAACGTGGGTCATCCACGCCTACAATGGCCACCGAAGACGTGGGAGAGCGCCCGATGGACCGAACGATCGCCCACATCGACATGGACGCCTTCTACGCCTCCGTGGAGCAGCGTGACGATCCGGCGCTGCGCGGCAAGCCTGTTATCGTGGGCGGCAGGCCGGGCGGCAGAGGGGTCGTGTCCGCTGCCTCGTACGAGGCTCGTGCCTTCGGGGTGCGCTCAGCGATGCCCTCTTCCCAGGCCCAACGCCTCTGTCCCCAGGCGATCTTCATTCAGCCGAACATCGGCCACTACGCCGAGGTCTCGAGTCGCATCATGGAGATCATGGGACGCTACACGCCCCTCGTGGAGCCGGTCTCCATCGATGAAGCCTACCTGGATCTCACGGGGACGGAGCGGCTCCACGGCGATCCGGTGGACACGGCGCGTCGGATCAAGGCCGAGATTCAGCAGCGGGAGCGCTTGACGGCGAGCGTTGGGGTGGGCCCATCCAAGCTGGTTGCGAAGCTTGCCTCGGACTACGACAAGCCGGACGGCTTCGTCGTCGTGCCGGCCGCGGAGGTCCGCGCTTTCCTCGATCCCATGCCGGTGGGCCGACTGCTGGGAGTGGGGCAGAGGACACGGGAGCGGCTGGAGCGGCTGGGGCTCTCGTCTGTGGGTAGTCTGGCGCGCTGCCCAGAGGAGGTCCTTATCGCGCACTTCGGTCCTCACGCCGGCGACCTGGCGAAGCTCGCCCGCGGAGAGGACCATCGTCTCGTCACATCCGAGCATGATCCGAAGTCCCTCTCCGCCGAACACACATTCGAGACGGATGTCGCGGATGTGGCCGAGTTGGAGAAGTGCCTGTTGGCTCTGTCTGACACCGTGGCGCGTCGCCTTCGCAAAGCCGGTCTGCGGGCAGGCACGGTCGAGATGAAGCTCCGTTACGATGACTTCAGAACCGTGACCCGCGCCCGCAAGCAGCACGAGAGCGTGGACTCCGGGGCGGCGCTCTATCGCGTCGCGATCGAGATGCTGCATGAGCTGCAGCTCGAGGGGCGCAAGATCCGCCTCGTGGGAGTGGGAGGCTCGGACCTCGTCCGCGGCGAGGACGAGGTGCAGTTGAGCCTCTTCCACGACGACTCCGTGGAGCGAGACCGCAGGATCGACAAGGCCCTCGACCTGATCCGAGATCGGTTCGGACGCGACAAGGCGACGCGCGCCTCCCTAATGGACAGCGAGGACTAGCCGCACCACGGCTACCTGCCTCCGTCGTCTTCGCTGAGTTCGCCGAGCACTGGCTCCTCCGAATCCCTCACGGCGCCTGTCCTGCCACTCTCGCTCGCATCGGAGCCGAGATAGGCCGCCGCCTGATTCCCCGCGTCGGCGCCGATGGACCTGCGCTCCGAGCGACGGGGCCTCATGCCTCGGAAGCGTGGCGAGGGACGCTCGTCGGGCCGCACGTAGAGCGTCGAGGTGGGGAAGGCGATCTCCAGGCCGAGCCGGTCGATGGCCTCCATGATCATCATGTTCACCTCGCCTCGGATGCGCAGGTAGTCGGCCCACACCGTGGTCCGAGTGAAGTAGTACACCATCACATCGAGGCTGTGCCCACCGAGGTCCGTGAAGGCAACGAGCTTGAAGTCCTGCCACACATCAGGGTGAGCTTCGAGGATCCGCTCGAATGACCGTAGGGCGGCGTCCATGTCGGCGGCCGAGGTCTCGTAGGAGAGGCCGACGGTCATCTTCACCCGCCGCACGGGCATCTGGCTGAAGTTGTCGATGACCTTGTTCGCCAGTTCGGCGTTGGGCATGGTCACCAGGGTCTTGCCGAAAGTCCGGATCCGAGTGGAGCGAAGGCCGATCTCCTCGACGGTGCCCTCCACATCGCCCACTAGGATCCAGTCCCCCACTTTGAAGGGACGGTCGACGAAGATCATAGCGGCGCCGAAGACGTTCGCGATGGTCTCCTGGCCGGCTAGGGCTACGGCCAGACCACCGACACCGAGGCCGCCGAGGAGTGCGGTGACATTCAGCCCCGCCTTCTGGGCCGCTACGATCAGCGCGAACACGACGATCAGCCCATTCGCGACCTTCCGAAGCATCGGCAGCAGTTGGTCGTGCAGCGTGGATGGCTCATCCGTCCTGTGGCGCGACATCAGGTAGACGGTGAGGTCGACCGATCGCATCAGCAGGAATGTCACCCCGAGTCCAGCGATCCACGCGGCCCACACCGAGGCCTGTGCCGTCAGGTCGACCGGCAGGGTGAATGTCCGTGGCGTGAGGTGGGTGAAGAGCGCGAAGAACAGCACCCCTGCCGGCTCTTCCATGAGGTCGACGATGCGTCGCTCCGTGTCGTCCCTGGTCTCGGTGGGATAGACGGTCCGCAAGGCCCGCGGCCAGACGAACCGAGCCACTGCGAGGGAGGGCCACAGCGCTCCCGCTATGATGACCAGGAAGCTGACCAGGTTATCGGCCAGCAGGAACAGCTTCCACGCGTAGAGGACGGGCTGCACCAGGGCTGCCGCGATGGTGACGGCGACGGCGCCCAGCACGGCCCAGTTGCGTCTCACCAGGGCCCTGCTATCGGCCGATCCGCGGAGCCAGGCCGCCACGCGAAGCACCAGCGCAGCCGCCAAGCGGTACGCGACCAATCCCCCGAGCACCCAGCCTAGGGAGAGGGGCACGGCGCGGCCAACGAACTCCGCCATGTTCTCATAGCCCAGCAGGAGCGCCAGCGACCACCCGAGCCCCGCTACGGCGACCACGGCCGCAAGAGGCTTGACGGCGCGCTGGAGCCGTCGGCCCCATGAGTCCGGCGAGAACACGTGCAATGGGGTGGTGTCCCGCAGCAGAGCGTGGGTGAGCATCCCCAGGGCCAGTAGGGCGTAAGCTACGACGGCTACGACGGCTACGTCGTGGGGCAGATCCCCAGCCACCCACAGATGGCGCAGGGCTGGGATGCCTAGGCCGAGGACAACGAGGAGTAGACGCGACCGAGCGAGGGCGAGTTGGCCCTTCTCGCGGTGCGGCTTCTCCACGAGGGCGGCTTCGCCAAGCCCGCACAGTATGAACACGCCGCCCACACACACCGCCGACACAATGACCCACAGGCCGTCGCCCTCGACCAGATCCGAGGCAACGCCGAAGAGGCTTGCGCCGATTACGACGGCCAAGCCCCCCACCACAGCGCCTGTTGGACGCAGCCGGTGCTCGCGCCACTCGGAGCCCGGGCCCATCCTCGAGAGGACGAGGCTCGCGAGTGGCCTTCGGAACCAGAGGCCAGCGATCAGTGTCACCAGCGATGCGGCGGCGAGCCCGTAGCCCAGGCCGCCCCTCCGGGTTATGCCCGTGGAGACGGCGTAACCCATCTCCGAGGCGGCTCGGGGCGCGGCAGCGAGTGCGGACCAGGCGCGCGCCGGCGTGCCTCGGCCCACGCGCATCGCCTCATCAACGCGCTCGCGCAGGGCCTGGGCCTGGCTTTCCCGGATGGCCGCGTCGATGTCCGTGGCCACTTGGCCGATCCGATCGATCGCGTCCGTGGCCTCCTCGCGCGTGCGGTGGACGGTCTCCGCGAGCCGATCCACATCGCTCAGGATGGCCTCGAGCGTGCCCAGGGAGTCGGAGAGAGACTGGTAGGTCTTCGTGGAGGCGGCGAAGTGGTTCCGCTTCGCCTCGAGCTCGCGCAGTGTGTTGTCGTAATAGAGGCGCAGATCCGCTGCATCCTGCTCCTTGGCGTCCAGTTCCTCGAGGATCTCCCTCAGTCGAGGCGTCACTTCCGTGACGGACGCGATCTCATCCCTGGCTTGGGTCTCCGACATGCGCCCTCGTCGAAGCTGGGTGGGTACTCGGGCCGCGCGCGTGATGGCCTGGTTCACGTCCATCACCTCGCCTTCGAGTTGGCGTACGGCGGCAATGGCGAGGTTCGCATCCGTCTGGAATGCGTCCCGGAGCCCCGAGACTTGGGCACGAATGCCCTCCGCCTGCTCGACGCGGTCCTCGGTGTCTTCGGTGATGGCGCCTTCACCTGGAGCCGTCTCATCCACATCCAGCTTGATGTCGACGGCCCGGACCTGGATTCCGAGGCCCCGCGCCTCCTCTGAGCGGGATGGGGCACGGGTCGTGCGGGACGGCTCCTCCGCGCGATCGGCTTCCGCCGCGGAGGCCTCCTCATCGGAGGCCGCTGGCCCCTCGTCGCCATCGGCTGTCGCGCGTTCGTCCGCGCCTGTCCCATCGTCGTCAGCGGCCTCCACCTCCGGCGCGCCGCTCTCAACACCTCTTGATCCGCTTGGCGGAGCGGGCTGATGGGGGCGATCACCGTCACTCCCGTCTACGGTCTCGCCGTGGGAGGGAGGCGTGGCGGCGGGCGCCCTTGACTCGTCAGAGTCAGGGGCGGGTTGGTCTGCTCGTTGCTGAGCCTCGGCCGGAGGCTCGGACGGCGCGTGGGTCGGGTGCTGGGCGGGCGGTCCAGGCGGCTCCTGCGCCACGGCAAGCACGGCGAGGGCCACGGCCACCGCTATCAACAGGGCCGCTCTGCGCACGGGTAACACTCCTCTGCGTGATGCGGTGCTATATCGTTCGCCGCGGGGGTGCGCGTGCCCTCGCTTGGTTGGTGGGGAGCGAGCCGGACGGGGTATAACCAGGGAGGATAGGCCAGGAATGGCAGGCAATATCTAGAGGGCACGACACCACCCACTCAGAGGGTGCCATCGGAACGGAAAGCGCGTGCTGCGAAGATGAAGCCGGTCCACGACAAACTCCATATCGCGCGTCACGGCTTCGCCCTGTTGTCCGTGTTGGGCCTCTTCATCGGCACCACGCTCCTGGTGCGTTACACCGGCAACGAGACCGATGCCGCCCTGAACTTCTACTACATCCCCATCATCTTGGCGGCCGTCTTCTTCGGGGATCTGGGCGCGATCTTCGCCGCGATTCTCGCCGCCTACCTGACATGGGCCTACATGCCCAGGCCCGCGGCGGAGACCTCGACGGTCCTGCCCCCTCTGCTCGTCGCAAGCGTTCGGGCTTTGTTCTTCTTCATCATCGGGGTGCTCGTCTCAAAGCTCACGGAGCGGGCCAGGCGGCGCGCCCAGGAATTCGAGTCGCTGTTCGCGATCGCTCAGGCGGTGAACTCGTCCATCCGGTTGCAGCAGGTCCTCCAGCTCATCGTGACGAGCGTGAAGCGCATGCTGGGCATCAAGGCGGTAGCTATCCGCCTTCTCGACCGGGACGAAGACGGGAAACGCTACTTCGGCCACGCGATCAGCGAGGGGCTGTCCCACGAGTACCTGAGCAAGGGGCGCGTGATCGTCGACGAGAGCCCCATCGATCAGGATGTGCTGGCCGGTCAGACGATTCAGGTGGCCGATGTCGCCCGAACGGAGCTCTTCCAGTACGCCGACGAACTGACCAAGGAGGGCATCCGCTCGATGGTCGTCGTCCCCCTCATGTCTAAGGGCCGGACCATCGGCGTCATGCGGATCTACAAGTCCCAACCGCGTCGGGCTAGCGCCGAGGAGATCCGCCTCGTCAACGCCTTCGCTGAGGAGGCGGGAGTGGCCATCGAGAACGCCGGACTCTATGAGTCGCTCCAGGAGAGCTACTACGAGACGGTGCGAGCCTTGGCCCGAGCCCTTGAGGCTCGCGATGAGGATGAGGTCGGCCACGCTGAGAACGTCACGCTCGCCATGGATGCCTTGGCCTCGGAGGTCGGCTGCTCCAAGGATGAGGTGGAACTGCTGCGTTTCGGGGCGACGCTCCACGACATCGGGAAGATCGGCTTGAGCGCGACCGGAAGCGCCGGGGGAGACGCATGGAGCGCGATGTTCGGTGGTGGCGAGGGTGGCGACGAGCTGATGACCCTCCATCCGATAATGGGGCGCTCCATCCTGGAGCCCGTGAAGTTCCTCCAGCCTATCGTCCCCGTCGTCCTCTATCACCACGAGAACTACGATGGCACCGGGTACCCCGAGGGGCTGAAGGGCGAGGGGATCCCCCTCTATGGGCGTCTGGCTCGCATCGCCAACGAGTACGACCTGCTGACCCGCCGGAGCCGGCGGGGGGCCCCGCCGCTGTCCAGCAAGCAGATCATCGCTCACTTCCACGAGGGCGCTGGCACCCTCTATGACCCCGAGCTTGTGAAGCTGCTCATCCGCGTCATCAAACGCGGCGACCTCGAGCCGATCGACGAGACCATCGGCGAATAACTGCGTGAGAG
>JAEAME010002495.1_pt1 | contig 10685 bp, 11 predicted proteins | sample 8958731 | NCBI WGS metagenome assembly JAEAME01 (sample SAMN16933194, study PRJNA681113) | bioreactor sludge metagenome | isolation source: anerobic bioreactor sludge (Control) | place: India:Bengaluru | collected 2018-10-24
TAGCGGCTCGATAAACCCATTGAATTCGGGCACGATCACATCATACCGTCCCGAATAGGTATAGTTTTGGAGATGAAGAATAATAGGCGGATCGATAAACGGCATATCGCAGGCGACGACGAAGCTATAATCGCTGGATGAAAGCATTAATCCCGAATACAAGCCGCCCAATGGACCTGTCTCAGGGATCAAATCGCTGGTGAGCTTTGCGCCCAAATAATTATAATCACTAATATTATTCGTCACAATAATGACCTCATCGAATAGCTTCTGGAATAGCTGAACCGTTCGTTCGATGATAGTCTGTTCGCCCAATTGGATGAGCGCTTTGGTTATAGCGATACGGCTGTTTTTGCCGCCTGCTAAGATAATGCCTGTCAATTGTTGCTTCCTTCTATTTCTTGTCCCAATTTAATAGAACGCGGATTCAACTGATCGAACGCCTGCCTACCGCAGGCAGGGATTTGAACGGATTAATTGTTATTATAAATAATCAGCAGTGATCGCATCGAAATTGATGTGTCGTCCCGAAAGGGGCTCACAATCATTGGCAATCGGAATCTATAAACATTTTGTTCCTAACGGAACAAGCCTGACATACATTTATTCGGTATCCCAAACTTTAATATTTTTTCTGTAAAGCTGCTCCATTCAAATCCCGTAGGGATTAAACGTTTATAGCTACAGAATCAAAAAATTCCACAGCGTCCCTTTAGGGACAGCATGTTTATAGAGTTGGTTATTCATATTTTTATTATCAAAAAAAATCCGCTTTAATCCGCTAAATCCGTTCGATCCGCGTTCCATTCTTTTCTTTATTCTTTCGGCACCGGATGTGCGATATTCTTTACCTCCACTTCATATTTAAACTCTTTGTAAGTGGGGCTTTTGGGGTTATGGCACGTCACACATACCTCGTTATTGGGCTCGATCAATCCAAAATCGGCGCCCTTGGCGGTTCCAGCATAGATATCCTTCATCACCTTCATGCTTTTGTATTCGGAGCCAGGTCCATGGCAGGCTTCACAGGAATTTCCTTCCTCAAAGGTCAGGGTCGCTTCTTTTTGTTCGGCGGGAACACTATAGGCGGTCACATGACAGACCAGACATTGAGCCGCTTGCTGGGGATCGCCTTGGATACCCGCTTTTTTAGCTACTTCTTTGCTTTGCTCCGTTGCTAACGTGGCATAAGCCGTAGCATGTTTGCTCGCTTGCCATTTTTCGAAAATGTTGCCCTTCTTTTCTCCTTTATGGCACATCTTGCATTTGGCGGCCCCGATATATTTAAAGGTCTTTGCCGCCTCGGCGGTTTTGGTTTCCTGCGCCAATGCAATCGTGACCATCATGACCAAAAAGCTTACAACGATTAATGAAACGATGATTCTTTTCATAACAATACTCCTTGATTTTGGTTACTAATTTATTAAACATGTAGATATTATTTACCCTTTTGAGTTACATTACCGGGTTTATCTTTGGGATATGTTTTATCATCATGACAACTACTGCAATCAAAGCGACGATCTGTATGGCAATCAGTACATTCCATTTCGGCATGGGTTTCGTCCAGTGCTAAACCAACGATTGCATGTTTGAAGTTGTCAGGCTGCCATTTGCTGTGACAGTAATTGCAGCTACGATTCAACTTGCCGATGGGCTTATTTTCAGGATGGCAACTGGTGCAACTTAGCTTTTGATGATAGATATTCAACGCCCAACCAGTCGCCTGACCATGATCAAAGCCTTTTTTCTGAACTTTAGAATGACATTTTTCACAACTTCCTTGCCCCATGACGTCATGACAAATTGAACAGTTACCATGTTTGTCCGCTTTAAAAATTCCTCCCATTGAAGTTGGCTTTTCTTTCTGATAATGACAGGCAATACATTCTTGTTTGGCATGGCAGTCTTTGCACGATAATCCGTACATATCAGAATGATTTTCATGAAAAAATGTAACAAAAGGTCCCTCTTGCAAACTGGTTTCATAAACTATTTTTTCAGGCGTTTTCGCAGGGCGATAAGGAACAGGTGCGACTGCCATAGACTTTTCTTTTTGTTTTTCAGTTTTTAATGAATGGCATACTTCACAAACAGTGTCATTCGCCCAATTCATGTGACATCCCATGCATTGTCGATGGTAAGCACCTTTAAGATTCGGCTCAATATTTTCCCGAATAGCTTTAGGCCCATGGCACTCTCTACATGGGGGATGAGAGGTAGCGGTTGGAGTATAGTGATGACAGGTGACACACCCTTCATTCAAATCAGCCCAATAAGCATGAGCCTGATGCATGAAAGTTACTGGCTCATATAATTTTTCGAGTTCTTTCAATATGATTACCTCAGGTCCCTGCTTTGCTGTAAGGCTGCGTCCCACTTCTTTTCCTTTCCAATGTCGGGGACAAATTTTCAGGCAAGGATTAGCTGCAGTGGGGTTCTTGCAGGCGTGACACTCTTCGCAGGCCAACTCTGTCGTAGAATGAGGCAAGTTTACCTTTTTCTCCTGAGCTTGAGCCAAGACTAAAAAACAACAAATCATGATAATCGTTAAAATAGCAATTCGTTTTAGCATCCCATTTCTCCTGACTAGACTTTATTGCTAACAATTTTTAACTACGAGTGATGCAAATAATATCCATTTATTGTTTATAATTTGGTTTTTCATTATAATTATTAACTCTTCTTCGTTAGGTTTTACCTTAGCATCCCCCATGGTCCTCATTTAAAACGGGAAGCGTAATGTCCCACTGCTAATTAGCTGAGGGATTGAAGGGGATGTTGGAGCTAAACTGATTATGTAATATTAATGTTCCACCTCATAATCGGGATGATCATAAAGTATCGGCATCCGATTGATGATCCACCGAAACGTAATCAGTCCAGCCGTAATAATCGTTATAGTTATTACCACCTCCATCCAGTGGGGATAATACCTTTCGTCTGCATTCCAGTTAAAGCAAATTATTGATTGATTTAGTCGATTGAGAGCAACGCCAACCGCCGTGATAACACTTGTGATTCTTACTATTTTTGTGCTATCATTTCGAATACCCCAGGCATACAGAAAAGCGGGAAAGAGAACAAAGCCCACCATTTCAACTAACCACCAGTATCCATAGCTCGTGTTAATCAGATGCCAGTTATTGCCATGAGCCACGCCGATAAGTTTTAAACAGAAATAAGTGAACAACAATGCTGAAGCGGCTTTGCCCAGACTGATTGTAATATGGTCAAATTGGGCATGATCCATCGCCATTTTGGGCACTTGCTCCTTGAAGACGCGATGGGAAAGCATACTTTCTACAATAACCATGGATATGCCACCAATAATGGCTGAGACAAAGAAAAACAAAGGCATAAACGGAGAATACCATAGCGGATGGAGTTTACTCGGCATTAGCAAAAGTAAACCACCCAATGCAGATTGGTGCAAGGTTGCCAGAAGGGCACCAAAAATGGTAGCTCCAATGGTTAAATTTAAAGCCAATTTGCGAAATTTTTTCATATTGAGCCATTCGAATATCGCGGGACTCAATTCGACAAATTGAACGCTAAAATATAAGAATACAAGCCAACCGATTAAAAATAATATTGAGCCAGTCCCAAATGATACAAACATAGGGTATGGCAGACGATAGTAGCGCCCCAGATCGAACAGAAGCCCAAATATTGCAAATAAATAGCCCAGAAAACCAGATAAAAGAGCGGGACGCACTAATGGACGAAACTCTTTTAAACCAAAAAAATGAAATGCTGCTCCCATGACAAAACCACCAACTGCCAGCGCTTCACCAGTCATTATATCAAATCCGACCCAAATACCCCAGGGATTGGTATCCGACAAATTGGTTGATGGACCGAGTCCATAGATAATTCGGTAAACCATCACAGGGATTCCTACTCCAATAATGACTGTCGCAATTAAATTAAAGGGAGTAAGATTGCTTTTTAGATAATCACGAAATTTCATGCCCAAAAACAAATTTTGACGGACCCAGTCCTGCCGCGTCATGGCTTTGTTCAAGATCATTGTTCCTCCCTTCGCGTTTGAGATTCTAATTGGGCGATTTCTTCGCGGCGCTTGGTAAAGCTATAGAATCCCAGGCACAACGCCGGCAAGGTGACCATTAAAACTGAAACGGTAGATAAGTAGCCACGACTCAATTGTGGAATGGGGGTGGTGCCGAGATCTGTTTTAAATCCTACTTCTTCAAAAGGAACCGGTGACAGGTACATCCAACTGGTGCCACCGACCTCCTGTTCGCCGTAAACATGATTGATGTATCGGCTGGGATTATTCCTGATCTTGTCATGTGCTAAATCAATGAGCTCACTTCTTTTGCCGAAGATCAATGCTTCGACGGGACAGATTTGCACACAAGCGGGGACCCCGTTCTCTTTGCGGATTCTGTCAAAACAGAAAGTGCATTTGGTAACTTCGGGTGTGAATGCATCATCATATTGGTAGGCAGGAATATTAAACGGACAGGCTGCCATACAATATCGGCACCCAAAGCATATACTCGGATTATAGACAACGGCGCCTTCAGGTTTTTTTGTGAACGCACTTAAAGGGCAGACCGAGAGGCAGGCTGGTTCGTTGCAGTGCATACATTGCTTTTTCACATAGATCGGACGTTCGGGGTTTTTAGAATTATTAAATCGATTGACAACGGTAAAGGTGTGGGCATGGGTACGTCTCTTTTCATTAAATACCGATTTGTCCTCAAACTCTGCAATTGGTTTGTTGGGTAATTTATTGACATCATTGCAAGCCCATTCACATTTTCTACATCCGATGCATACGGTCAAATCGATCAGAACTCCGAAGCGATCAGGATAGCCAGTAAAATGTTCCTGAGCAAATGCTTTAGTCGTATTGCCAACAACAGCGGCGCTGCTAATACCTGCTAAATGTTTGAGAAAGCCTCTTCGGTCTATTCCCATATAAAGTTTCCTCCTTCACGTTTTTAGGCACTGAATTCAAAAATCATTGCTGGCTTTAATGACGATTCTTTTTAGCTTTCTGTTTTACTGTTTTTTTCTTTTGAGTCAAAAAAATCCAAAAAATAGGAAAAACGATTAAAAACGTAATGGCTATTAAATACTCGGTTCCTTTGGTAGCAGCAACAAATTCATGCAGAGTGTGCATTAGCCCTCCTTGTTTGATGATCATTCGTTTCCAATTGAGTATTCCGAAAAAGTAAATTTATGAGGCTCATAATAGCGGTTGTTTGAAATGAAATGCAGCCACTCCAAATAATAGCATCTATTTGATGAGTTTTTGACCAGTTGATTTCAGTCTCCTGAATAAAGATCATCTCATGAACAAGCTTTGTCAGTTTCTCACGAATCAAAGGATAATAATATAATATATATTTTTTAATATGTCAATGTTTTTTTCATAGCAAGAAAAATTTTTCCCTTACTTGACTTGTAGGAATTTTCAACATCGATGTTGATTAATTCATCATTGGCGCGATATCTCCTGAAGATAACTACTTGATTTTTAGACACCGAAAATTATGGCACTATTATTGTATGTTCATAAGGTGAATTTAAATTAGACCGAAACCTATTTAGCAAAATCAATAATCATTCATAAATTATTAAAGGAGATTTATCATGCATTACGTTGATCTACCTATCTATGCCCAGGTTATCTGGATTATATTAGGCCTATTAGTATTGCTGCCCTGGGTGGCGATTCCAGCGATTGCTATCTTCAAAATGATTCAGGTCCGGAGAATGCCCCGAGTCAGCACGGCCAACGGAGAAACTGCTATCTCCCCCTTGGTTGGGAAATTGGGATTAACCATGGCAGATGGTGGCGAAAAGGTCGAAAATAACAAGAAGTAATTGGGCAACAGGGCGAATTGTCCAGCTTTAATTAAAATTGAGTTGGATGGTTCTATGAGGAAATTTTATGAAATCAACTAATAAAATAGATACTGCTTCCCAGATTCTTCCCAGCAATGACCAGAGATGTATCTGGATGGAGTTGGGTATCGTCTCCTACAAGATCTGTGATCGAAATTTTGAGTGCCAAACATGTCCGCTCGATTACGGATTGCGAGGAACGAGGGATGAGTATTTAACGAGCCGAGCAGAAGAAGGACAACGACAGCCAGATAATTCTAACAAAGAAAAGCCTGCTTCGTCTCAAAAACACAATGCTTCTTGGAAACAACTGTTAAAACTCAAACTCGATCAGAATTGCCATATTCATCCGGGGCATACATGGATCCGGGAGATTACTCCCGAATTAGTGAAGATTGGGATTGATGATATGGCCGCCACAACATTAGGAACGATTGATGAAATTGTGCTACCCCTGGAGGGAGAAAAAATAGTGCGAGGAGCGAGTTGCGGACAAATTATACAGTTTGAGCATATTTTTTCCATTGTTTCACCGTTAAGTGGCAAGGTGGTTTCCGTAAACAAAGAGTTAGCAAATTTTCCTGACAAGCTGATTCTCGATCCCCTCAATCAGGGCTGGATGCTTGCAGTTGAACCTGAAAATCTCCAACATGATCTGAAATATTGTCGCTCGGGTGATACCTTAGTTTCCTGGTATCTTAAAGAGTACAAGTGGTTTGAAAGTAACCTTGCCGAGGGATTTCAACAAAAAGATGCTAATATTGGTATGACGATGGCAGATGGCGGAGAAGTTTCTCGCAACTTGAGAAATTATTTACCAAAAGAACGGTACCGTCGGTTGGTGCTGAATTTATTTGGGAAACCAGAATACAATAGTTAAATAAAATAATAGATAAATAAAATTAGTTTTATATTTAAACAAATATTAAGGAGAGACGATTCTATGGCGGCTTTATTGATGGTGTTTACATTTGTCGCATTCTTAATGACCGATGTTATTGTGCGAAGATTTCAGCAGAGCAGAGCAGTGGCTACTGCCAATTTAGTGAATGAAACTGGATTTGCCATACCCTATGGTTTAAAGGTAGAAGATCTGGCATTGCCAGGAGGTATCTTTTTCCACGAAGGTCACACCTGGGCTGGCATCGATGCAGGCGGCAAGATTAAAGTTGGGCTCGATGATTTCATCCAGAAAATTCTGGGCCATGTTGATGGCATTAAAGCTAATAAAGTTGGAGCTGCTATCCATCGGGGCGAAAAAATCTTTTCAATAATCCAGGGTAAAAGAAAAGCCGATTTTCACTCCCCCATTGATGGAGTGATCAGCGCTATCAACGAAGAAGTCATCAAAAATCCAGCGGTGCTGAAAGAAAATCCTTATGAGAAAGGCTGGATTTATGCGATCAAACCGACCAACCTGGCACAGGATATTAAATCCCTTTCCATTGCTGAAGAGACACGGAATTGGATAAAAAATGAAGTTCAGAAGTTCAAAGAATTTCTTGCCGAACAATTTGTACAAGACAAAATGTTAGGCAAAACCATGGCTGACGGTGGTCTCCCTGTCGAAGGTATCATGCAATATATGGATGACTTCTCCTGGCTAAAATTGCAGGAAGAATTTTTAACGAAATAAAACTTGACTTGCTTTTAATTTTTTTGATTTGTATATTTGCAAGGACAACAGTTCAACTGTTGTCCTTGTTTATTATTTATGCAACAAAATTCATTTTAACAACCAACGATGGAAGGAGGATTCCAGAGTTTATGAGGAAAGGATTGTTGATTGATCTCACACTATGTATCGGCTGTGGCGCTTGTGTTGAAGCATGTAAAGAACAAAATAACCTGCCAGGGAAAGTCGATCCCATTCTAACTGACAAAACCTGGACAACGCTGGAAACGCATCAAAAAGCCACGGGTGAAAATATTTATGTCAGAAGATTATGTATGCACTGCGAAGCGCCAGCTTGCGCGTCGGTCTGTCCCGTCGGTGCCTTCACCAAGACTGATACGGGAGCTGTAACTTACGATGGAAAGAAATGTATTGGCTGTCGTTATTGCATGGTTGCCTGTCCGTTTTCAGTGCCTAAATATGAATGGGATAAAGCTTTTCCCTATGTTCAAAAATGCATTCTTTGCTATGACCTCATTAAAAATGGTGAACAAACCGCTTGCGCTAAAGTTTGCCCGACCGAGGCAACATTATTTGGCGACCGAGAAGCATTGCTCGAAACGGCAAGACGACGGATCCGTACCAATCCCAATCAATATGTCCCGTATATCTATGGCGAGCAGGAAGTAGGTGGCACATCGGTGATGTTTTTATCCAGCGTCCCGTTTGAAGAGTTAAGCTTTAGAACGGACTTGATTAAAAAACCATTGCCATCATTAACCTGGGGTGTCATGACGTTAGTTCCTAATATTATAACACTCGGCGGCTTTGCCCTGTTTGGCACCTGGTGGATTATTAATCGTCGTATGAAGCTGGCGAAGGAACGGCTTGATTTAGAAGAAAAAGAAACAGAAGAATAAATTCGGAGAAAGGAATAGATGAATTCAATTCGTTTACCTAAGTTGACTTTTTGGCGAAGTGTGTTATTGGTAATTTTGGTCCTGGGGCTTTACTCTACGGTCAGGCGTTTTGGTTTTGGATTAGGTGATGCTACCAACATGACAGACCAATTTCCCTGGGGCATCTGGATCGGATTTGACGTGGTAACTGGCGTTGGTCTGGCAGCAGGTGGATTTGTATTGACAGCGATTGTTTACATTTTCAATTTAAAACAGTATAAGTCGATTGTGCGACCTACGATTCTCACCGCCTTCCTGGGCTATGTGATGGTGATCGTTGGATTGCTTTTTGATATTGGACAACCGCATCGTCTCTGGCATTTGCTGATTTATTGGAATCATCATTCGGTGCTCTTTGAAGTCGGCTGGTGTGTGATGATTTACACGACAGTGCTGGCGTTAGAATTCAGCGGCTACTTCTTTGAAAAAATGCGATGGACGAAACTGGTGAAAATTCAACACGCGGTCATTATCCCGCTCGTTATTCTCGGAGTGATCTTATCGACGATGCATCAATCGTCATTGGGTTCGCTGTTTTTAATTTTCCCGAACAAGGTTCATCCATTGTGGTACACACCATTATTGCCCCTATTCTTTTACATCTCCTGCATCGCTGTTGGTTTGGCCATGATCATTTTCGAATCTTTCTTAAGCGCCAGAGCTTTTGGAAAACAGTTGGAGTTTCGTATCCTGGTTCGACTTAGCCAGGCTTTAGCAGTTGTTTTAGCCTTTTATTTCCTATTTAAAATAGAAGATTTGATTCGTCATGGCGCCTTTATGAAAATATTTGAAGGAAGCTATGAAAGCTGGTTATTCCTGATTGAGATTTTATTGGGAGTATTGCTGCCATCGGTTTTGTTGTTTATTCACAAAGTTCGGAACAATCCGACGGGGATGTTTACCGCTGCCTGCTTTGCAGTGTTAGGATTTGCTCTGGGCAGAATGAACGTAGCCATCACCAGCATGGAAAAAGTAAATAAAGGAATTTATTTCCCCGCCTGGACCGAGTGGATGGTTACGGTTTTTCTGGTAGCGATTACTTTTACTGTATTTGCATTAGCCACCAAATACCTGCCCATCTTTCCGTCAGAAAAACCAGCAATAGCGGCGACTGGTGCAGCAGGTAATAAATAGTTATTAAAGAATGATGGAAATTGGATAAACCAATCGAGGGGGAATTTTGTTGATTTATGAATACTGCTCTGGACTGGTGCGGTGCATAAAGGCACCGCACTCTTTTTTTAAAAATTCCCCAGCTACAATTTAATCCTGCCTTTAAATTATCATTGAACAATCTCGACAGGGAATCACGCTTTTCTCATCGCTATCTTCCATAGAGTATCTGCAACTTCGCTCTGCTCGCAATGACATCGCTATTGCTATCAGGAGACGCTCCACCAGATCAAAGAAACAGACACAACCCTTTGATCAGCATCTTTGAATGACCTGACAAAATTGTAATTTTTTTATTGACTTTTTCATTTTTGTTTTTTATATTTCGCCCTTATCAAAATTTGACAATATCAATTAATTCATCTATCAAATTATGTCAGAAACAAACAATAAATCCTTTGCGACTCGGTTGGCTGATATTACATCCCGCTTATTTTTCAACTGCCAGGAAAAAGAAATAAGATATGTTACGAAATATGGTGTATCTACGGTTGAATTTCGCTGCCTTAGATTCCTGCATGAAAATGAGCAGCTCACCGTAAATCAACTGGCTCAACTGATGGCACTTACCAGCAGTCGTATCACCCGTATTGTCGATGGTCTGGTCACTAAAAAGCTAGTCAAAAGAGAAAGTGGACAATCAGATCGACGCACTTACAATCTCTCACTGACATCGAAAGGTCAAAAATTAAGCCTGGCCATGATTATCGATCATACCAAAATGCACCAGGAAATTCTGCAAAGCATTCCTTCTGAAGATCAATCTTCGATGCTTGAAAACCTTGAATATCTAAATATTGCCGTTGAAAAATGGTTAAAAAATGAATGATTTTGTTTGATAATATTAAAGAGTACCCGTTATAAAAACAAAAATAAGAGGAGAGAGGAATAATGCAAACTAATTTAGAAGCTCAAGTCGCTGAGCTGCAACAAAAAGTGGCGCAAATGAAACCTGGCGCCAGTGACAAAATTTCGATGATCGTTTTTTCAGGCGACCTCGATAAATTATTAGCCGCTGTGATTATTGCTATGGGAGCGGTGGCAATGGGGCTGAA
>JAEAME010002496.1_pt1 | contig 10674 bp, 12 predicted proteins | sample 8958731 | NCBI WGS metagenome assembly JAEAME01 (sample SAMN16933194, study PRJNA681113) | bioreactor sludge metagenome | isolation source: anerobic bioreactor sludge (Control) | place: India:Bengaluru | collected 2018-10-24
CTTGTTGCCGGAATAAATTTTCACACCCTGGCCCTGAAGCGGGTCGGGCGCGCAGGACTGGCAGCCGGCCGCCAGCAGCATAACGGCGACTGCGGCCAGAGCCAGGACGAATGCGGCGGCGGAATTTCTCATAAACGCATTATAGCAGACGGGTGTGCCTTTTAATAAGCCGATAATCTATAATAGCGGGCTGACGAAAAGTAATCTTGTTGCTTTACATAAGGAGGAATGATGGAATACGGCTATTTGAAATACGAGGTCTCCGACAACATACTGATGCTGACGCTCAACCAGCCCGAGATCATGAACGCGGTCAACTCCGCCGCCTGCGCCGAGCTGGCCGCGGCCTTCGACCGGGCCGACAATGACGACCGCGTTCGCGTGGTGATCGTGACGGGCGCGGGCAGGGCCTTCTGCGCCGGCGCCAACCTTTCGGATGAGAGCAAGCTGGACTCGTTTCACGACAGGTTCACGGGCAAGGGAGACAGCGCGCCGCGCAGGGACGAGGGCGGCGTAGTGTGCCTGCGCATTTACGATATGAAGAAGCCGGTGATCGCCGCCATCAACGGTCCGGCCGTGGGATTCGGCATCACCATGACGCTGCCCATGGACGTGCGCATAGCCGTCAAGGGCGCCAAGATGGGATTCGTGTTCGCCAGAAGGGGCATCATACTGGATGGCGCCGCCACCTGGTTCCTGCCGCGCCTGGTGGGCATGGGCGCGGCGGCGGAGTGGGTCTACAGCGGCCGCGTCTTTACTGCGCAGGAGGCTTACGAGAAGAGGCTGGTGAGCGAGCTGGTGGAACCGGAAAATCTAATAGTCAGGGCCAGGGAGATAGCGGCAGGCATCGCCGACAACAGCTCGGCCATATCTGTGGCGCTGTGCAGGCAGCTGATGTGGAAGATGCTGGGCGCGGACCATCCCATGGAGGCCCACATACTGGAGACGAAGTCATTGAACTGGATCTACGGCGAGAAGGATGTGATGGAGGGTGTGACCTCCTTCCTGGAAAAGCGTCCACCCCAATTCCCCATGAAGGTGAGCACGGACATGCCGGACTTCTATCCCTTCTGGAAGGAGCGGGCATTCAGGGCCTGACGCGGGGCGCTCAGGCGATATCCTTGATCTTCTGTTTGTGCTCTTCCAGCGCCTTGCCGTACTGGGCGTCCAGCTCGCTGTGTATCTGGCGCCACTCCTCCTGTATCTGTATCTGCAGCCTCTGCTCCAGCGGCATCTGGTCGCCGCGCTGCTGGCGCGGCTGGCGCGAGGCCTGCTGGATGGTCATCTCGGCCTTCTTCTTGAACTCCTCGTAGGTCTGTTTGAGCGCCAACTGGTACTGGTTGAGCAGGTTGTTGATCAGCCCCAGCACGGACTCGAGCTGCTTCTTGTTCTCCTTGATCAGGCGCAGGCCGGCCATGGCCCGGTTGGTGCGGCGCATGTCCTCCTCGTTGTGGGGCAGGGTTATGTTGCGCAGCAGTATCTCGTTGATGCCCTTTTTCACGTGAACGGCGGCCTCGCCGGCGGAGAATTTGGACAGCTCGGCCAGAAGGTCGGCCTTATCGTCCTGCAGGTACTGCGAGGCGATCCTGTTGCCCTCGGGCACGTACTTGATGCTGTTGATCTCCTCCGGGCTGACCTTGCCCAGCTTCTCTGCTTTTTCCATGGCGATCTGCCATGAGCTTTTCATCTCACCCATAATCGATTCTCCATTTCATTTTTTCATGCTGCGCAATAGCTCCAGCGGGCGTGGTGCTCCTGCCTGAGCCTGTTGAGCCGTTCCAGATAGGAAGGCGAATCCAGCTCGCTGGTGGTCATGATCAGCGCGTTCTCTCCGTTGTCCGAGTAATATTTTAACCTTGTGCCGGCCCTGGTGAAGCCGTATTTCTGATAGAGCGCCTGCGCGGTGCTGTTGGACTCGCGCACCTCCAGCGTAACATATTTGGCCCGCAGGCTGCGGGACATCTCGATTATATGGATCAGCAGCCACTCTCCCAGCCCCTGGTGGCGGTGCGACTTCCTCACGGCGATGGTCACGATATGCGCCTCGTCCACCATCATCCAGATGCCCGCCATGCCCACCAGGTAGTCCGGCGCCGCAGGCTCGTTCGAATTGCCTCCCCTGAAGAGCTGCCTGAGATATGCGGCAATCTCCTTGAAACCTATAGCCTGGCGGCCGTTGTCCGGCGCTCCCGCCCCGTTCCGGCAGACCACGACGTAGTGGGCCAGCTTGTTGCGCAGCTCGTGCTGGAACGAGCTGACGTTGGGGTGCGGCCACTGGTTGGGGAAGGCGTCCAGGTCGATCTCCAGGACCTGCGGGATGTCCCTGTCGGTCATACTCCTGATATGATAGTTGCCGCTCTCCATGTGAATCGTTCAACCTGCAGATATAAAATTTTAGCATATTTATAACGGCTGTGCGTGTGAACCGCGCTGCCTGTAAAATCCCGCCCGGCTTGGATATACTATAGATAATTGCGGGCGCAGCTAAAGCAACTCCCCTACGAGGGGGAAATGATGTAGGGGCGGGTTTTTAAACCCGCCCGATAGTAGATAGGATTGCGAACTTGGAGATGAGTAAATGAAGAGAAATGTCGTAGCCGAAATATCGGTCGTTCCGCTGGGCACCGGCAGCGCCAGCGTCAGCGAGTACGTCGCCGGATGCATGGATGTGCTGATCGGGAATAAAAGCGTAAAGCACCGCCTGACACCCATGGCCACCATACTGGAGGGTCCGCTGGACGCGGTGCTCAAGGTCATGAAGGCCATGCACGAAGTGCCCTTTAAAAAGGGCGCGCTGCGCGTTGTCACCACGCTCAAGATCGACGACCGCAGCGATATCAAATTGACCATGCAGGGCAAGGTGAACAGGGTCAGGAAGCTGAGGCCCAAGGTCAATATATGAGCGCGAAGGCCGACCTGAGCGTAAAGATCGCGCGCGAGCTGCGCCTGGCCAATCCCGTGATGGCCGCCTCGGGCACCTGGGGTTACGGTGATGAGTACGGCGACCTGGTCGATGTCAACAGGCTGGGCGCCATCATCTGCAAGGGCACCACGCTGTCGCCGCGCGACGGCAATCCACAGCCGCGCATCATCGAGGTCACGGGCGGCGTTTTAAACTCGGTCGGCCTGCAGAACATCGGTGTGGAGGCTTTGGTCCGCGAGAAGGCGCCCATGTGGGCCGGGTGGAAGGTCCCGGTGCTGGTCAATATCGCGGGCAATACTGTGGATGAATATGAGAAGGTGGCGGCCAGGCTGGAGGGTGTGGCGGGCGTCGGCGGCATCGAGGTCAACATAAGCTGCCCCAATGTGAGCAGGGGCGGCATGCAGTTCGGCACCGATCCCTCCACCGCCGCGGAGGTCACGCGCGCGGTAAAGGGCGCCACCACGCTGCCCGTGATGGTCAAGCTCAGCCCCAACGTGACCGATATCGTGCCCATCGCGCAGGCGGTGGAGAAGGCGGGGGCGGACGCGCTGTCGCTGATCAACACGGTCAGCGGCATGGCCGTCGACGTCAAGCAGCGCAGGCCTGCTCTGGGGAATATACACGGTGGCCTGTCGGGCCCGGCCATCAAGCCGGTTGCATTGCTGATGGTCTACAGGGTGGCGGGCTGCGTGAGCATACCGGTGGTCGGCTGCGGCGGCATCATGAATTATATGGACGCGCTGGAGTTCATCATGGCGGGCGCAGCGGCGGTGCAGGTGGGAACGGCGGGCCTGGCCAATCCGCGCGCGCTGCCGGCCATTGCGGACGGCCTTGCGAAGTACCTCGAGGCGGAGGGTATCCGCAGCATCGCTGATCTGCGCGGAGCAGCCAGGCGTTAACCGTTTTCTTCAGATATTCTTACTGGATCGTGATGGCGCGCGCAATGGTCATGCGCTGCATCTCGGAAGTGCCCTCGTAAATCTCGGTTATCTTGGCGTCGCGCAGGTAGCGCTCCATGGGATAGTCCCTGCAGTAGCCGTAGCCTCCGTGTATCTGCAGTGCCTTGTTGGTGACGAAGTTGGAGACCTCGGCGGCGTACAGCTTGGCCATGGCCGCTTCCTTCATATAGGGCAGGTTCTGGTCCTTAAGCCAGGCGGCGCGGTAGACCATCAGCCTGGCCGCATCGATCTGCGTGGCCATATCGGCCAGCATCCACTGTATGGCCTGGTGCTGCGATAGGGTCTTGCCGAACTGTGTGCGGGTCTGGGAATAGGCCAGCGCATCCTCGAAGGCTGCCTGCGAGATACCCAGCGCCTGGGCGGCCACGGTAACGCGGCTGGCGTCGATGGACTCCATGGCGTAGCGGAGGCCGCGTCCCGACTCGCCCAGCTGGTTGGAGGCTGGTATCTTGCAGTTCTCGAAGACCAACTCAGCCGTGGATGAGCCGTGGATGCCCATCTTGTGCTCCAGCTTGCCCACCGAGTAGCCGGGCGTGTTGCTCTCCACGATATAGGCCGAGATGCCCCTGGTGCCCTTGGACTTGTCCTCCATGGCGAAGACCACCGCGATGGAGGCCTCGGCGCCGTTGGTGATGAATATCTTGTTGCCGTTGATCACGACCTTATCGCCTTCTTTGGCGGCCGTGGTCTGCGTGGCGCCGGCGTCGCTGCCGGCCCCGGGCTCGGTCAGCACGAAGCAGCAGATCTTCTCGCCTTTGGCGATGGCGGACACGTACTTCTTCTTCTGCTCCTCGGTGCCGAACTTGTAAATTGGGTAGCAGGCCAGGGAGAGGTTGGCCAGGAAGATGGCGGCCAGGCCGCCCGAGGCCTTGGCCAGCTCTTCGCAGCAGAGCGTCATGGAAAGGTAGTCGCCGCCGCTGCCGCCGTATTTCTCATCGATGGTGATACCGAAAAGGCCCAGCTCGGCGGCCTTCTTGAAGATCTCGGCCGGGAACTTGCCCTCCTCGTCGATTTTGGTAGCCTCCGGCTTGACCACGTTGGTGGCGAAATCGCGCACCATGGCCTGGAACATCTTCTGTTCCTCGCTCAAAAAGAAATCCATATATGCCTCCTTGAGATTTATAATTAATTTTCTACGATCTGCCGTCCCAGCAGCTGCGCCCGTGACAGCAGATCCTGCCGTCCGGCTGATGCGTTGTAGCTGTCCATATTCGGGACCAGCAGCTCGTCGGCGTACTCGATATCGAGCGTCTTGTACCAGCTCTTCATGGTGACGATCGAGCCCGTGAACAGGTTGCTGTAGCCGGTGGCCCCCACCGAGATGAACGCGCCTTTGCGTGCGGTCCCCTTATTAAGGCCTACCGGCAATTTAAGCAGGTTTTTGATCACCCACAGCGCCTGGCAGCGGTCGATCATGGCCTTGACCTGGGCGGTCAGCCCCATGAAGTAGATGGGTGAGGCCAGGATGAAGCGGTCGTATTCCCTGATATCCTCATGTATCTGTTGCATGTCGTCTTCCATCACGCAGCGCCCGCCGGTCTGCACGCAGCCGTCGCAGTGGGCGCAGGGCATGATATCCAGGTCGGCCAGCACGATGTGCTTGATCTGCGCGCCTTTGCCGGCGGCTCCTATTATGGCTTCGTTCAGCAGGCGGTCGGTGTTGCCTCCGCGGCGGGGGCTGCCCGATATGCATAACAATTTCAACGCTCAACAGCCCTCACTGGTACCGGGGCCGTGCGGGCCCCTGTTCAAAACAAGTAATGATATAATGTTAGGCAGGCATTTTGCAATCGGACTATATATTGGCTAAAATGTAGCCGTTTTTCCGCATCGTGATGCGCCGGCTATTTCAAACTAACGAGGAGATTTGCGATGACAAAAGCTGAGATACTGGCTAGTGCTGCCAAGGAAAAAAGGACCCTTCTGACCGAGGTGGAATCCAAGGACCTGCTCAAGGCGGCGCGCATACCCGTGGTTGAGACCAGGCTGGCGCAGTCCAAGGCGGAGGCTGTGGAGCTGGCAACCAAGCTCGGCTTCCCCGTGGCCATGAAAATAGTCTCACCCGACGTGGTGCATAAGAGCGATGCGGGCGGCGTGCGGCTATCTATTCTGAACGCCACGCAGGCCGGCAAGGCCTACAGCGAGATACTGGCCAATATCAAGAAGCACTATCCCAAGGCCAAAATCATCGGCGTTTCGGTGCAGAAGATGGCCAAGCAGGGCATCGAGGTCATTATCGGCATGACCAAGGATGCCCAGTTCGGCCCGGTCATCATGTTCGGACTGGGCGGAATACTGGTAGAGGTGCTCAAGGACGTGTCCTTCCGCATCGTGCCCATGACCAAGAGGGATGCCTCTGAGATGATCACCGAGATCAAGGGCTTTCCCATTCTCAAAGGCTACCGCGGCCACGATCCGGCGGACGTGCCCTTCCTGGAAGATTTAATAATCAAAGTGTCAGATTTCGTGGAAAAGAATCCCGAGATAAAGGAGCTCGACCTCAATCCGGTGTTTGCCTACAAGGACGGGGCCATAGCGGTGGACGCCAGGATCATACTCGAGCCCGCGAAATAAAAGTACCGTCCCTCATTTCACCCTGATCCCCTGGCCGGCCGCAGGCCGGATGCTTGATACATCGTTTTCGGGCCGGTTGCCGCCGTCCCTGCCGGCGGACCGGAGGTGCAGACCGATCATTTAAATGCAGGAGAAATAAAGCGGAGGTGCTCGCATGAATATTTTTCTGGGCAACCTGGCCCGTGATGTGACCGAGGAAGATATCAGGGCGGTATTCGCTCCCTTCGGCGCGCTTACCTCCGTATCCATCGTCAAGGACAGGTACAGCGGTCAACCGCGCGGATTCGCGTTCGTAGAGATGGACAACCGGGAAGAGGGGGAGGCCGCCATAGCAGCGCTCAAGGGCACGAAACTCAAGGAGAGGACGCTGGATATCAGCGAGTCCATGCCGCGCGACAAGCACGGCGGCGGAGGCGGTGGACGCTTCGGCGGAAAGCGCAAACCGCATGGAAGGCGCTGAGAATCCACCTTGACACGGCCTGCAGGCCTTGTTAGTATACACAACTCGTGGGGATATAGCTCAATTGGGAGAGCGCTGCGTTCGCATCGCAGAGGTCGGGGGTTCGAATCCCCCTATCTCCACCAGTCAGCTTTAACATCTTCCCCGAAGAAGCACCATATCATAAGGGAGACTTGAATTATGGAATTCCTTGACATCATGGGTATCGCACATCGCTATATGGAGATACTGGACCCCACCACGCCTGAAAAAATCATCAAACTCGGCAGGCTGCTCAAATTGGAAAAGGGAAGGCGGGTGATCGACTTCGGTTGTGGTTGTGCCGAGCCCCTCGTTCTCTGGGCAGAGGAGTTCGGTATCACCGGTATCGGCATAGATATATGCGAAGAGTTCTGCGACCGGGCCAGGAAAAAGCTGGCCATGAAAGGATTGTCGGACCGCATCGAAATCGTTTGCTCCAATGGGGCTGATTACACATTCGAAGAGGGGGCTTTCGATGCCGCAACATGTATCGGGGCAACGTTTATTTTCGGCAGCTACCAAAAGACCATCCAGGCCATAAAGGGGGCCATCCATCAGAATGGACGCCTCGGTATCGGTGAAACCCACTGGCTCAGCGATCGGGTGCATCCGGAATACGCTCAAAAACAAACAACTACCTACACAGAGCCCGAAATAGTTCAGTTCACCCGGGATGAAGGCTTTGAACTCGAGTACATCATCCGCGCCGGCCGTGACGACTGGGACCGGTACACTTCGGATAATTGGTATGCACTAATACGCTGGCTTGAAGAGAATCCCAGGCACCCTGACTATGAGCAGGTATTCAAACATTTTCGTACCGACCAGGATGATTATTTACAGTTCCAGCGCCAATACATGGGTTGGGCCATGTATTGCCTGGCTCCTATGAAACCCCGGCTGCAACAGGCGTAAGCTCACAGCGTCACGCCGCCGTCGATAACCAGGGTGACTCCTGTGGTGAAGCTGGAGGCCTCGGAGGCGAAATAGAGGGCGGTCCGGGCGATCTCCTCCGGTGTGCAGAGCTTTTTGATGGCCATCCTCTTCATCGCTTCCTGGATAAACTGGTCGTTGCTCCAGACGGCTTCGCTGAACCTTGTCTTGACGAAGCCCGGCGCTATGCAGTTCACACGTATGTTATAGGGTCCAAGCTCGGCAGCCAGCACTTTGGTCATCATGATCATTCCCGCCTTGCTCATGCTGTAGGGGCCGAAGCCGGGTGTAAAGGCGACGCCGGCCGCGGAGGCTATATTGATGATGTTTCCTCCCTGGCCCCGCTCGACCATCATCCTGGCAGCGGCCTGGCTGAGAAAATAGTGGCTCTTGAGGTTGACATCCAGTATCCGGTCGTATACAGCTTCCTCCATATGCAACACATCCGATATGGCCGGGTTCACCCCCGTGTTGTTCACCAGGATGTCGATGTGTCCGAACTCATCCTTTACCCTGCCCATCAGGTTGTTGAGCTCTTCCATTTTCCCGTTGTGCGCGGAGACAGCCAGGCTCCTGTGTCCCATGGCCCTGATTTCATCCGCGACCTTTTCAAGGTCGGGCAGCTTGCGGCTGCTCACCACGACGTCTGCCCCGGCGTCCGCAAGCTGGAGCGCGATGGCCTTGCCGATGCCGCGGCTACCCCCCGTTACCAGCGCCACTTTACCCTGCAAAGACAGAAATGACGTGTCCATTGATGCCCTCCGTTTCAGTAATCCGGCCGTTAAAATTGGTCATTAGTATACTATTTTTCGATACCTTATATGAGGACACATCTCAGCAGGGAAAGCGTTGCGTGCTCAGGTAAAAGATCGGACGTACGAATTTCCCCATCTCCACCACAGAGTACAATATAGAGAGCCGTAGTGTTCCATGCGTATAATAATGAGTATTATGGCGTCTATTTGACTTAGGCTTTAAAGAGCTGCTCGGGCACTATTTTCAGCAGCTCATTGAGCGACCAAAGGCCCTGATTTTTGTTGATTTGCGATGTGATCTGAGGATCAGTATAGAGTCCGACATTATTGCCGTTAATAAAAAAGGTACGCCCGTTAATGTAAGCCGCCTCTTCGGTCGCCAGGTAGACTGTAAAGAGCGCAACCTGCTCTGGCCTGGAGGAAAACAGGCTGTCGAAGAGTTTATTTATCTCCGTTTCGTCGGTAATGCCCATGTTTGCCATCTTTTTAGAAATTGAAGTTCGGAGTTCTGCTGTGACGGTATGCCTGGTGGCGGCCATGGGGCGTATGGCATTGCAGGTGATACCGTATTTTCCCAAATCCTGCGCTACTGTACGGGTAAAGCCGACGATGCCTTCTTTGGCGGCGCTGTAATTGGCCTGCCCCATATTGCCCAGGCCGGCAATTGACGAAGTATTAATAATACGTCCCCATCTCTGCTCACGCATGTGGACACTGGCAGGTTGAGTGCAGTGGAAGGTGCCATACAGGTGCACTTTAATGACAATATCCCATTCTTCCGTTGTCATGTTAAAAATCATACGGTCGCGAATGAAGCCCGCATTATTGACCAAAATATCAATCTTCCCATAAGTATCAATAGCGGTCTGTATAATGCTCTTTCCGCCCTCGGGGGTAGCCACGGATTCGTAGCTAGGGACCGCCTCGCCGCCAAGTTCCCTGATCTCGCGACAGACGTCGTCTGCGGGCGAATGTGAGGTGCCTGTTCCATACGTTGAAACGCCGATATCGTTGACCACCAGACTTGCGCCCTGGGATGCCAAGGCCAGTGCCTCGGCTCTGCCGATGCCCTGGCCCGAACCGGTGACAACCGCTACTCTGCCTCTAAGTTTGTTGCCTATCATGAGACGTACTCCTTAAAAGAATGCTAATGCCTGTCTCTGCCAGACTATTAATATGCGGCTATTACAGAATGATTTTTTTACTTCTGAGTTCGTCGATCTCCGCGCTGGAGTAGCCAAGCTCGGAAAGTACCTCGTTGTTGTGCTCGCCCAGCAAGGGAGCCTTGCGTCTTACTGCCGTGTCCTCGCTGTTGAACTTAATCGGGTTACCAATCATCCAGTCCTTCCTGCCGCTGCGAAGCTCATAGGACATGATAAAGCCATTCTCCAGCGCCTGAATATCGTTCTTCAGTTCGTGCCACCGCTGGCAGACCTCGTGGACGATATCCGCCTCTTTGAGACGGGGTATTAATTCGTCCAAGGTATATTTTCCAATTTCCTCCTGGATGATGGCAGCCTGTGACTCGCTGTTTTCGAATGAAGCGAACAGATTGTTGAAGCGGGGATCTTTCGCCAGGTCAGGCTTGAGCAGCACTTTTTCGCAAAAAGCCTTCCAGTAACGGTCATATTCCAGCGCCATAATCATCAACCAGCGATTATCACTTGTTCGGTAGGTGTTCATAAGGCCTGTGCGCGGTTTCTTTTTGGAAGGCTTTAACCATCCGCCTGAGTTGTTGGCGGATGCGATATCGAGAGAAAGATTCCACAATGCGGCGTTGAACAGAGAGATCTGAACTTTACAGCCCTTGTTTGTTTTGGACCTGTTAAGCAGTGCAGCACAGATGCCTCCGGCCAGGAATGTGCCTGTAGTATGGTCGCCAAAACCGGCCACAGGGGGCAGCGGCTCTGTGCCTGACTCGCCGAACTCCACCGTTATGCCGGCCCGGGCGAAATATGCCGCAAGGTCGAAACCTGGTTTGTCCTTCTCAGGGCCGCGATCGCCGTATCCGTTGAGGTAGGCGTAGATCAGACGCGGGTATTTGGCCGA
>JAEAME010002498.1_pt1 | contig 10671 bp, 6 predicted proteins | sample 8958731 | NCBI WGS metagenome assembly JAEAME01 (sample SAMN16933194, study PRJNA681113) | bioreactor sludge metagenome | isolation source: anerobic bioreactor sludge (Control) | place: India:Bengaluru | collected 2018-10-24
ATGGCGGAATACGGAAATTGGGAATACCAGTAGTGCGGGACCGAGTGGTCCAACAAGCCATTAGGCAGATAATAGAACCCATCATTGACCCGCACTTCCATCCCAACAGCCACGGTTTCCGAATAGGGAAAAGTAACCATTCTGCACTAAAACAGTGCGTGAATTATTACAAAGAAGGCTATCCCGTAGTGGTTGATTGCGATTTAAAACAGTGCTTCGACACGTTGAATCATGATAAGTTGATGTACTACCTTGAACAGTATGTACACGACAAAGCCATCCTTAAGATTATCCGCAAGTTCCTGATGAGTGGTGTAATAGACCTGTCCGGCGAATTCGTAGAAAGTGAAACAGGCGCACCGCAAGGTGGCGTAATCTCGCCACTTCTCAGCAATGTTTACTTGCATGAACTGGATAAGGAGTTGGAACAACGAGGGCACCGTTTCGTTCGCTTCGCCGATGACTTCGTAATCTTTGTAAAAACAAAGAGAGCAGGCGAGCGGGTTCTTCAGAGCGTCACTCGCTTTATCGAGAAAGACCTAAAGCTAACCGTCAACAAGGACAAAAGCAAAGTGGGGTCACCTACCCGTTTAAAGTTCTTGGGTTGTCTGATAACTACTGTGAATGGGGTCTGTCGCTACAGACCCACCAATGCCGCCAAGAAGAAATTAGCCAGCAAATTGAGACAATTGACGAAACGAAACCGTCCCGGCGATTTCCGTCAAATTTCTAACGAAATCAACAGTGTCACAAGAGGATGGATCAACTACTTCGGTTTAGGGTTCATCAAAACCTTTATCCGAAGGATTGAACAATGGCTGCATCGCAGAATCAGACAACTCATTCTTAAACGATGGAAAAGCTCCCGTACGAAAATTGACAGACTATCCAAGCTTGGTCTCGACAAAGATAGCGCAAAGCGCGTCGGATTCTCCAGAAAGAAACACTGGAGGCTCTCCAAAACGCCTGAAGTTCATCGGGCACTTACGACGAAAAGGCTCCACCATTGGGGCTTAATTTCATTAAGTCACCTGGCAGAGTCTGCTTACTCAAGATACTGAACCGCCGTGTACGGAACCGTACGCACGGTGGTGTGAGAGGTCGGAGCCTAAAGGCTCCTCCTACTCGATTATTCTTCTGTTTCTGGCTGTCCTGCTGCAGCTTCCGCGGCAGCGGCTTTGTTGGCCGGGAACTCTGGAGCATCCGTCCGATACAACGGAACGCTGGACACGCCATTGTTTGTGTAGTACAAGGAAGTGTTCAATTCGCCTAATTCTGCGATGTCCTCTTCCAGTTCGGCTGGAGAATCCACGAAACTGTGGAGGCTCTTGTCGACTGGGACGAATCCATCCGGCGTATAGAAGCGAAGCAAGTCGCCATTGATGATCTGATCCGAAATCGCCAGCTGTATTTCAGCTTCAGCCCGGATTTCGGCGACTTTTTGGATCACTTCTTCGGTCTGATAAGCAAGTGTGCCCGTTTGGGTGTGGTAGACATTGTTTCCTAAAATGGTGTATTCGCTTGTCACGATGCTGCCGTTACGGAAAGCCACGATTCCTTCATGTTCCGCTGACAACAGATCCTGCCCAAGTTGGACATAGGATGAGGTGTCGACACCCAAGAGGTGCATCACGGTAGGCAAGATATCGATCTGTCCGCCGTAAACGTCACTGATTTGGCCGGTGCCGGACCCCGGGTTGTGGATGATGAACGGAATCCGTTGCATCATGGCATCATCATAGGCACTCCATAAATCAGGATTCGCTCCGATCAGTGGAGCCAAGGTTTCGTTGCGTGAGCTGGAAATACCGAAGTGGTCGCCGTACAAAATGAAAATCGTGTTGTCGTAAAGCCCTGCGTCCTTCATGTATTGGAAGAATTCAGCCAAGGCTTGATCGGCATAATGGACGGTATTGAAATACCCGTCAATCGTTTCATCGCCGGTATCCAGAGCGAACGTGCTGTTCATCTCGTCTTCAGGGAACGGAAAGTGGTTCGAAACGGTTATGAACTTCGCATAGAAAGGCTGCGGCAATTGTTCTAGATATTGGGCCGATTCCTGGAAGAACAGCTTATCCTTCAATCCGTACTCGACCGAATTTTCATCCGTCAGTGTATAACTGCTGTCGGCATCAAAGAAATAGTCGTAGCCGAAAGATTTGTAGACATTATCGCGATCCCAGAAAGAACCGACATTGCCGTGAAAAACAGCTGATGTATAGCCAAAAGTGTTGCTCAGTATGGCCGGGGCCGATTGGAACGTATTGTCGGCACCAATCTGGGTGAACGCGGATCCTTGCGGCAAGCCGAACAGGGAGTTGTCCAGCATCAATTCGGCATCACTTGTTTTTCCTTGCCCGGTCTGGTGGAAAATGTTGCTGTAGCTGTAGGAATCGTTGCTGTGGTACAGACTGTTCAGGAAAGGCGTCACTTCTGTCGTTGCGCCCGTTTCATCGGTAAGCGACAAGTCGATCAGGAATTGCTGCATACTTTCCAGATGGATGTATACGACGTTTTTGCCTTCCGCTTGTCCAAAAGTGGTTTCGTTCGGTTCAGCATAATGTTCAGCCAAGTAATCCAGGACGGTAGCCATATCCGAGCTGTCCGCGCTTGCGCGGACTTGGTTGGCTTGGGCAGTCTTGATGCCGTCATAAAGCGTGAAGACGTTGATGCCCAAGTATTTCACGATATAGTTGCGGTCGAAGGTTCTTGTCAGCAACTGAGGACGGCTGATTTCAGCAAGCCCCAGATTGGCGGCGAAAAGTGCAATCGAGGCGGCAACCGTCGCAAAGGCCCATCTTTTCTTGAAGATGCGTTCGTCGCGGTTCTTGCTGACGAATTTCTTGTAGACATAGACGAGGACGAAAGAATCGATCCAATAAAACAAGTCGATCGGCTGCATCATGGCGATGACGCCCGAGCCCAGGTTCTTGGTCGCATTGGCGGAGCCGAAAATGGTTTTGATCGTCAAAAAGTCCGTAAATTCACGGTAATAGACGATATTGGCGAACAAAAGAGTCGAATTCAGCAGGTATAGAGCAAGCAGGCTTCTGTAGCCCTTTTTGGGATTCTTGACGAAAAGCGAAATCCCCAGAATCAATAAGGTTGTGGCAATCGGATTGATGAAGAGGATCAGCTGTTGGAACCAGCCGTCCACGCCTAATGAGAATGCTGTATGGTAAGCGAAATAGGTCTTCAGCCAAAAAAGGACGACGGCGAAGAGAAAGAATCCGAAACGTGTCTGCAGCAGTTTGGTCAGTTGTTGTTTCAAAAAAGAAACCTCCTATGATATCTTTGGAACACATGTAAAGTTCATGTGAATGTTTTAAGTTAGTGTGTCTTGTTTGTGAATTTTATGTAAAAAGAGCTAGTGTCATTATATTCTGAATGGTTTTGATAGTCAATCGAAGCACCGTAAAGATTTTCCTAAGTTTTTGTCAAGAACGGTTGCTTTTTTACGGATTTTTCGAGAAAATAGGTCTTTCAATGTATCTGGTCAAAGGAACGAAAGTGACAAAGGTGAGCATAGATTATGATATTTTTACAAGGGCTGTATGAGCGGGTGGCTGCTTCGTTGGAATCATCCATCAATCATTTTCCGCTTATACATTTAGTTTTCAAAAGCGTCGACAAGACGATTCTGTATTATTTGATTTGGCTGGTGCTGAGGGCGGCGTATCTGTTGCACAGACACCGTAAGACTGGCAAGAAAATCCCTTTATATAAGGAAGGCTTGCTCCATGCCCTCTTCGTTTATATCGTGCTGTTGCTGCAATTGACGGTTTTCCGCAATGAGGAGACTTTTTGGACAGTCGAGTACCACAAAATCGATTGGTCGGCCATCCACTGGTTGCCGTTTGTGGATACGATCAAACTCTTCTACGGGGATTCAGGTTTTTCGGCCTGGTACAACTCATGGGGGAATGTCGTCTGGTTTATGCCGTTAGGCTATATGGGCCCGTATCTGTTCGGGAAAAAATGCAGTTTCCGCAAAGTGGCAGCAGCCGGCTTTCTATTTTCCGGCATGATCGAGTTCCTCCAGCTGATTTTTCAGACCGGCGTGACGCATATCGACGATGTCTTCTTCAATACGCTGGGTGCCGTGATCGGCTACGGCATCTGGGTGTCATCAAAAAATTACAGAAGTGCAAAACGGATAATTGACTATAAAGGAAGAAAAATATGAAAAAGAAAACAATCACGCAACTAAGCGCAAAAAAAATCAAGGCAGGGAATCCTTTGCTGCAGCCGGAAGATTTTCCGAATGAGCTCAGTTTTGAGGAGGGCGAAATCGTCGAGCTGGTCGACTCCCGCCAAGCGTTCGTCGCCAAAGCCTATTTGGCCAAACAGAACAAAGGCGTAGGCTGGGTATTTTCGTTGAACAATGCGGATAATTTCAATGCGGCGTTCTTCAGACAGCAGTTCGAAAAAGCGAAACATGCCCGCTCAAATCTTCAGGCCGATCCGGAAACGACGGCTTATCGCCTATTCAATGCGGAAGGCGACGGCATCCCCGGTGTCACGATCGATCATTACGCTGGCTTTGCCGTGTTCTCTTGGTACAGTGAAGGTATTTTCCGTTACCAAACCGCCATCACCGCAGCCTTTCAGGCGATTTTTCCGGAAGTGAAAGGCATCTATGAAAAATTCCGTTACCAACGGAACGACGGCCTGATCAGCCGCTTCGTCAGTGGCGAAGCGGCCCTGGCGCCTCTGATCGTGAAGGAGAACGGCATCAACTATGCGACCTATCTGGACGACGGCTTGATGACGGGGATTTTCCTCGATCAGCGCGATGTTCGCGGCGCACTGACGGAGCGTTATGCGGCAGGCAAGCGGGTGCTGAATACCTTCAGCTACACCGGCGCCTTCTCGGTTGCGGCAGCCATGGGCGGGGCAATCGAAACAACGAGTGTCGATGTTGCGAACCGCTCATTGGAACGGACCGAAGAACAATTTGCCGTCAATGACTTGGATAACGAGAATCAGAAAATCTATGTCATGGATGTGTTCGATTTCATCCGCTACGCGATCCGCAAAGAATTGCAGTATGATGTGACCATCATCGATCCGCCGAGCTTTGCCCGCACCAAAAAGCGGACTTTCTCGGTCACGAAAGACTATACGCAATTGCTGGAGGAGCTGATCCAGATCACTGCACCGGGCGGTACGCTGATCGTCTCTTCAAACGCAGCCAACTACAAGGAAAAGAATTTCAAGCAGGACATCGCCCAAGCCTTCAAAAACAGCCGATGCGATTACCGTATCCTGGAAACCTTCCATCTGCCGAGCGATTTCGCGGTTCCGGCCGGCAGCAATACGAGCGATTACCTGAAAGTCTTCATCATCAGGAAACTAGCCAAATAAAAACAGGGAACGGAGCTGCATCAAAATGAGGTGGCTCCGTTCCCTGTTTTTAGGAGTGCTGCTATTCTTGGATGTCCGCAGCGGCATGGTGCCCGGCAGCGTGCCCGGTCACAAAGGCCCCAGTGATGTTGTAGCCGCCCGTGTAGCCGTTGTAGTCGATCAGCTCACCGCAGAAATAAAGACCGCGCGTCAGTTTGCTTTCCATCGTCTTCGGATTGATTTCCTTCGTGGAGACGCCCCCGCCGGTGACGAAAGCTTTATCCAACGGATGCGTGCCGTTCACTTCGAAGGAGAAGTTTTTGCAGAAATCGGCGAAAGCCTTGATTTCTTTCGGCGTCAATTCCTTAAGGGCCTTTTGCGGATCGATGGCTGCCTGGCTGCAACCGAAAAGCAGATAGCGCTCCGGCATCAGATCTTTCCAGCCGTTTTTGACGCTTTTTTCCGGTTGATCCTTGACGAGCTTCTGCAGACGCTGCTCGACGGCGCCCAATGAAAGTTCCGGCAGGACATCCAGGGACATCGTGACGGTTTCGGATTTGTCGCGCTTCATCGTCTGATGGACAAACATTGAACAGCGCAAAGCGGCAGGTCCGGACACGCCGAAGTGCGTGAAGATCATGTCCATCTGGTGGGATACCACCGTTTTGCCTTTTTTGTTTTTGATGCTGAGGGCGACGTTGCGCAAGGATAGTCCCTTCAGTTCGCTCGAGCGGATGAAGTCCGCATCGGACGTGATCGGTGCTTCGGTCGGGTACAGTTCCGTGATGGTATGTCCCGCAGCTTTGGCGAATTTATAGCCGTCGCCTTTGGATCCGGTGCGCGGCAGGGCTTTCCCGCCGGTCGCCAGGATAATCCGATCCGCCGGGAGGATTTCGCCATCTTCCAACTGAACACCGGCCACTTGCCCGTTTTCGATCAGGATGCGTGCCACTTTGATGTTGGTCCGGATCTGGACCTGCAGCCGTTTCAATTCCTCAATGAAGGTCTCAAGGATAGTCCTGGATTTGTCCGTGACAGGGAACATCCGGCCGTGATCCTCTTCTTTCAGGGCGACCCCGCGTTCGATAAAGAAGGTCATGATGTCGTATTGATTGAACTGGGTAAAACTGCTGTGCAGGAATTTTCCGTTCCCGGGAATGTGCCGGATGATTTCCTCTTCGGGACGGTTGTTGGTGACGTTGCAGCGCCCTCCGCCCGTCAAAAGCAATTTTTTCCCGAGACTGGGATTTTGTTCGAGGAGCGTCACTTCAGCCCCTGCTTCGGCTGCGGTGCAAGCCGCCATCAGGCCGCTTGAGCCTCCGCCGACAATGATGATGCGTGTTTTCATAATGATTTATTTTCTCCGTTCTTTTGCTGCACTTACTTTATCACAGATATGTCCATCTGCAAACGGCTTTCTTTCCAAAATGGTCACGAAAAAAATTGTTTTCCTTCATTAAATATTCAAAAATCATGGCTATACTGTATCCATACCCAAAGATAATCTTTTCTTTTTCCTCTTCTGCACCCGCAGAAGAACCCCTCCCTCCTGGACGGAAACGGGACCTGGATTGCTGAACAGCTAAGCAGCAATCCTGCAGAATGAATTTTGCTGCAGCTCCCGATTTCCGTTCATTTTTTTTGCCTCAGAGGGTATAATAGCCGTAGAGCACAGTTATTTTTGAGAAGTGAGGGAAATGAAATGGATTTTACGAAAGTGATGCACACAAGACAAACAACACGCAGCTTCCAGACGTTCAAGCTATCGCAAGGACAAGTGGAAATGATGCTGCAGGCCGGACAGAATGCGCCGATCAGCCGCGGCCGCTTTGAGGATTACCATATCACGGTCATAAAAAATTCGGAAATATTGGCAGCGATTACATCAGCGGCCAAGCAAGTGACGGGAGACAGCGACAAAGACCCATTGTACGGAGCGCCTGCCTTTTTCGTAGTTTCCGTCAAGGAACCGACTAACCCCGGCAACATCGCAAGCGCAGCAGCAATCATCGAAAATATGCACCTGCAGGCAACCGCAGAACTGTTGGGCAGCTGCGTTGTGATGGGCCTTATCAGGAACGGCACGTTGGCTGCAGAAGGGATCCGCGAAAAAATACAGATTCCGGAAGGCTTCACACCTGTGGCCGGACTGTTGGCGGGTTACCCGCACGGCTATCTGCATGAACGGCCGCGCACATTGGGAAAAATCGCCAGCAACATCGTGGATTAGAACGGTCCAGGCACTGAAAAACGACCTCAGGAGAAACATTCAGGTTTCCCGGGTCGTTTTTTGCATACCGTTCAGCGGCGGGCATGCTGCACCATTCAGGAACCGGTTGCATATCCGCGCCCGTTTGTATACGATAGGAGTATCACGATAGGTAAATATAGTGCGGATAATTTTTCGCGAAGCTTCAAAATAAAATCGACCAAGAAATGAAGGGATGCATAATGGCTTACATTTCCTTAAAGAATGTCAGCAAATTCTACCAGATGGGCGAAACGCGGATCACAGCCAACGACAAGATCAGTTTCGACATCAATGAAGGGGAATTTGTCGTGATACTTGGGCCCAGTGGAGCCGGAAAATCCACAGTTCTGAATATTCTCGGCGGGATGGATGATGCCGACGAAGGCCACATCAGCATCGATGGGGTGGACATTTCCCAGTTCACTTCAAAAGCTTTGACGACCTACAGAAGGCGGGATGTCGGGTTCGTCTTCCAATTCTACAATCTGGTGCCTAACCTGACCGCGAAGGAGAATGTGGAGCTGGCCTCGCAGATCTCTCCGCATGCCCGCGATGCTGCCGAGGTTATGCGCGAAGTGGGACTGGGCGAACGCATGGACAATTTCCCGGCGCAGCTCTCCGGAGGCGAACAGCAGCGCGTGGCCATCGCCCGCGCCTTGGCGAAGCAGCCCAAGCTGTTGCTTTGCGATGAGCCGACCGGTGCGTTGGATTACGAAACGGGCAAACAAGTGCTCAAGTTGCTGCAGGACACGTGCCTCGATACCGGAACAACCGTCATCGTCATCACCCACAACCAAGCCATCGCAGCCATGGCGAACCGGATCATCGAGATCAACAATGCCAAAGTAAGAGCGATCCATGAGAATCCGCATCCGAAACCCGTATCAGAAATTGAATGGTAGGAGGGGGAGACGATGAAGAAGAAGGCGCTTTGGAAAGATATCTGGATAGAGATAGGCAAAAGTAAGGCGCGCTTTCTCGCGTTGTTGGCCATCATCACCTTGGGTGTGGCCTTTTTTGCCGGCATCAAAGCGGCGGGCCCGGACATGCTGGATACCGCCAACCGATATTATGAGGAAAAAAATCTGTATGATCTGAAAGTTTTGTCCACTTACGGATTGGAAGAAGCGGACATCGCCATTCTGGCGGAAACCGCCGATACGGCTGTCCATCCGATGCGGACGGTGGATATCGAAATGGAGGGCAGCGACTTCCTCGTGAAAGTCTTCCCGCTGCAGACGGGTGCCAATCCGGTCAATGCCTATGCGGTCGTCGAAGGCCGGCTGCCGCAGGAAAGCGGCGAAATCGCGCTGGATGCGAAACAAAATCTGATGAATACCTATCAGATCGGGGATAAGATCACCTTCCGCCATGAGTCCGCTGAAGGTCTCAGCGCGGAGGAAAAAGGAAACCGGATTGCCTTGAAAGAGCAGGAATATACCGTCGTCGGCTTTGTCGATTCGCCGATGTACATCGAAACGATGATGCGCGGCTCCACGAACGTCGGCAAAGGCAGCCTGGATGCCTTCGTAGTCGTGGCCGATGAGGATATACTCGGCAGCATCTACACGGAGGCTTACCTGACGATCGACCCAAAAGCGGCGGAAACGGGCTACACCGACAGCTATGATGAGCAGGTGGACAGCCTGGCCGACCAGGTGGAGCTCGCTTTGAACGGGAGGCCGCTGGAGCGCATCAACGAAATCCGTGCTGAAGGCCAGCAGAATATCAAAGACGCGGAGGATGACCTGCAGGAAGGGAAAGACAAACTGGCGGAAGCCGAACAGGAACTGCAGGATGCCCGCCAACAACTGGATGAGGGCATAGCAGACTATGAAGAAAATCGCCGATTGTTCCTGGAGGAGATCGCAGCGGCCGAGAACAGCTTAGCCGCTAGTCAAGCCGAAATCGATGCGGGCATGGCCGACTATCGCACAGGTCTGGCGACCTATCTTGAAAACAAAGCACTCTACGACGAGGCGAAAGCGGCCTGGGAGTCGCAAAAAGCCTCCTTGCAAGAGCAGGACGGTTCGGACGCTTCTTTGGAAATGTTGTTGGCGAGCCTGCCCGATACACCGGAAGGCAACGAAATCGCTGATTTGGCCCAAGCATTGCAGGATGGGCAAGCCGAAATTGAAGCGACACAAGCAGCACTGGAAGCCAAAGGAGTGGAACTGCAGGAACGGGCAACCGCCTTGGCGGCAAAAGGCGAAAAGTTGCTGGCTGAGCAGACGAGCCTGGAGAGCGACGGAGTGGCTTACCAGAATGAATTGGCCAGCTTCACAGCTGACTTGACAGCTTTCGCAACAGAAAATGCAGTCAAACAAGCGGATTTCGCCGCAAGGCAAGCAGCCATCGATGCCGAAAGAGCAGCTTTGGCAGGTTTGGATCCGGAGGCGGACCCGAGTGTGGCGGAACGCTTGGCGACATTGGAGGCTCAACAGACAGCTTTGGCTGCGGAAGAAGCCAATCTGGCGCAGGCTGAAGCGGATATGGCGATTCGCCAAAGTGAACTGGAACAAGAGGGGGCTTCCTTAGCGAGCCGTCAAGAAAGCTTAGCGGCCGCAGCCGCCGCTTTCCAGACCGAACGGGCAGCTGAAGAGGCTGCGCTATCGGAAGAACAGCGCCTCTTGGAGGAAGCCGGCGCAGCATTGGCTGCCAAAGGGGAAGAATTGCTGGAACAGCAACAAGTGCTGGAAGAGAAGCTGACGGCATTCATGGCAAATGCCGAAGCCCAAATCGCAGCCGCGGACGCTCAGTTCGCCGAACAAGGGACAGCGCTGGAGAACGGCAGATTGGAATTGGCAGCGGCGTTGGCCCTACTGGAGGATGGCCAGGCGCAGATCGAGAATGGCCGGGCCCAATTGGCAAGCCAACGCGCGAGCGGTGAAGAGGCTTTGGCTGAAGCTTGGCAGGAAATCCAACAGGGTGAGGCAGACTATCAGGAGGGTTTGGCCACTTTTGCAGCCGAGCGGGCCGATGCAGAAATCGAGATAGCCGATGGAGAACGGCAGGCCGAGGAAGCGAATCAAGACTTGGCCGATCTGGTCGGACCGGTCTACTATGTGACCGAT
>JAEAME010002499.1_pt1 | contig 10665 bp, 7 predicted proteins | sample 8958731 | NCBI WGS metagenome assembly JAEAME01 (sample SAMN16933194, study PRJNA681113) | bioreactor sludge metagenome | isolation source: anerobic bioreactor sludge (Control) | place: India:Bengaluru | collected 2018-10-24
ACGAGTACAGATATTGGCGCAGAGAATTGCGGTGCCATTATCTTTGCTTAATCCCTTTCGTGAATGAACATAACATCAAAAGCGTCTACCAGTTCTTCTTCAAACGCAATAAAGAGAATCCGGAAAAACGCAAAGACGGCATAACGTCGCTGTTAGCTCCTTCTGTTCTCAGTATCTGCTGCTGCTTTGTCTGCCTGTGCGGTATGACGTGGGCATGGTTTTCTTCCTCTCAGACAAGTGGTACAGGACCGATTCAAACTGCAACATATGCGATTTCGGCAGTGGTGAAAAACGATACTGCGGTGCTTGATAAAAATCCGGACGGAAGCTATACGCTTGAATACAATGTGAGATATACAATTACACTCAAGGCAAGCGGAACGGCAAGCACAGGCTATTGCGCCGTGAACTTTGCTGATACCGAGTATCATAATAGCGTCCAGATTTCAAGCGGAAGTACCCTAACATTTTATTTTGTTCCAACTGCTGCCGGCAAAATGCAATTTACCGGGCAATGGGGTACTTGCGCAAGTCCGGACATAGCTGATAATCAGGAGATAGGGACAGTGGCCAAAGCTCTGTCGCCTGCCACTACGGCAGATACTGCTGCCGTAACGACCGGCGCAGATAAAGCAAGTTTGCCGCAGACTGAAGCGGTAACTACCCTGCCAGGCATGCAAGGAACAGAGCCACAGGATAAGGCGGTAACTGTGGCGCCGCCTGCGACAACTCTCGAGACGCCACCCGTGACGACACCCGTGACAACATCCGAGATGACTTATCTGACAACTCCCGAGACAACTTCTCTGACAACTCCCGATACCACTAAGTGACCCGAAATATTATATTATCTATTTGATTTATCAACTGTATGATATAACATGCGCTTTCAGACAAATAGAAAAAGCACAGTGGAAACTCCCACTGTGCTTTTAATTTTATTATTGCTCTTTATTCTTCCTGCACATAACCGCCGCAGATGAAACAATCATTATTACTGCCAGAGCAGCGCCTGAAGCCACCGATCCGCAGCCTCCATTCTTACTGCTGCCCGCAGTTGTCCCCGCAGAAGGCGCAGTTGTCACAGTTGCAGCTGTGGTTGCCGCCGGTGGTATAGTTGTTTCAAGAGGTGCCGCCGTTGTCTCCGGGGGTGCCGGAGTGGTCTCAACCGGAACCGTAGTCTCAGCCGGAGTTATTGTCGACGCATCTGGATCGCTCGAGAAAACAGTGCGGAAGTATGTCTTCCCGTATGTATCAAAAACATCGATAGACTTGAAAGCCGATGCGGTTTCTTTTGTTTCTCCGTATACCATAGCAAAAAATCCGGAGGACTCGGGATAATTAAACGTCATATTCATGATGTCAAAGAGCCCCGTGAGGGTGTTGAACACCATCTTTGTACCAGTCACGCTGATGACAGCTGTCGTGCTGGAATCGGAAATTCCGTACGCTGCGTTGGTTGCATTCAGTGTACCGCCTTTGAGATTTATTAATGCGCCGTTCTTCTGGTTGAAGATGGCTCCGGGAGTTGCACCGTCCTTTGTCGCGCTGACATTTACAACTGCACTGTCTGCGATATCAAGCGTTATCCCCTGGTTCTGGTCGGTACTCTGGATGAAAACTCCCCCGGACGCGGATCCGGTTGAATCAAAAGCGTTGACTATATTTATATTAACCTCGGCATTTCCGCCTATGGTGACCTCAAATCCGCCACAGTCGGTTTCATCTTTCAGCAATAGTCCGTTTGAACGGCCGGCGCTGGTGAAATTGGTGACGGCGTTAATATTAAGCTTACCGCCGGATATGTATGCGTCGCCCGAAAGATACATACCGCCCATCGCCTGCGTATCTGTAGTTATATCAATATTAACCGTACCCGACTTAAGCACAAAGTCGCAGCCCTTGTAGAGCATTATTCCGTAAGCCCAGTTCTTGGCTGTTACATTGTATTTGAGGTCAATGGTGCCCTCAGTGTCGATATAAAGCATTCCTGCGCCGCCCATTCTGATCCCATGCTGCGCTGACTGTGATACCATAAGGCTGGCTTTATCAATAATAACGAGGTCGGAATCGGTCTTCTGGTCTACGGTTGAGACGTGAACAGCGTTGGTAGCAGCGTCGCCTACAGCCTTGACCTCAACTGTCACACTGTCTTTGAACACCAGGTCGCCGAACTTTGACATCAGCGTATAGTTGCCGCCCGAAACGGTAACCTTTCCGCTGCCTCCGATGACAAGTGAATTATAAATTAATCCCTTCGAGCTGTCGCCGTCAATATAACCTGTGCTTTCAAATACTGTAGTCACATAGTTTGTGGCGAGTGCCTGACCGCTGGTTACGTTGTCGATTATGTTGGTACCTTCGAAGTTAATGGTGAAGGACCCCCAGTATGAAACAATCTGTGCGACGCTTATGTCTGTCGCCGTAACAGTAGCTGTTGCGGGATCGAGGGAAAGAGTTCCGGTTCCGACTTTAGCTGTATTGATTGAATCTGCCAAGAATCCCTTAATGTTCTCCGGTGTTGTGTCGGCACCCGCGTCGAATTTCGGCTGAATGCCGAGATAGATGAACTGGTCGCCGGTATTCACTGCAATGGTTTTGGTGAGCGACTCGTATCTGTAGTCCCCTGTTGCCCCATAAAGAGCACTGTTGTCCGCCGAAATTCCCAGCGGAATAAGGCAGATTACCATAACAGTGATTAGTATTGCTGACAGTACTTTCTTCATTTAAAATCCCTCCGTATGTTAATTAATTGGATGTAAGAGTATCGTAAGCGCTGTTAATTTTTGCAATTCCTTCCTCAGCCACGCGTTTGGTCTTGGTAAAATATGAAGTAAGGGTTGTGTTCCCGGCGTTGAACATTGAGAGGAGTGACGAGTAATAGTTGCCTACCTGATAGAAGCGCCCGGCGTCGTATATTCGGGTCGCAAGTATTATGTCAAGCATCTCAAGGGACTCGTTGTCGGTAAAGAATTTCCCCTCGAGGTTGATATCATAGTAAGCAGTGCGGACGGTATCCTGTGAGAAATATGCGATTGCCTCAGCGACGGCGCTGCTTTTGTCGGTGTCTGACACCGAGATTGGAATACATAACATTGAGATTCCGTGCGAGTGCACGGAGGTGTGATAGCTATCCTGACTTACATCCCAGAGTGGATAAGGCAGAATACCAAAGTTGACATCGTATTCTCGCAGCGACCTGACACTCATCATATAGCGTGTGTACAAAAGGCCCTGTGCGTTTGCGAACATGTCGGTTGCGTTGAGACTTGTGTCCACGCTTATGTTGATCACAGAATCGCCCTGGCAGAGTGTTATGTATTTGGTGAGAACATCAATATTTTTCTCACTCTCAATTCCGAGAGTCAGCTCGCCTTCAGTATTGACCGAGCCGACCAGGCTGCCGGCAGCGTTGAGCATACCGAATACCGAATCCTGCCAGACGATAAGTCCGAACTGGTCGCCCTTGTTCACTTTTGAATCGCCGTTGAGGTCGGAGTACACCGTGTTCACCATTTGTGAAAATTTCTCATATGTCCACTTATGATCGCGGACGAGTTGATAAGGATCATCCAGTCCGTTGTCTTTTACGAGATCCTTGTTAAATAAGAGGCAGTAAGAGCAGTCGAAGGCGTTAGTGCTGTAATCGCCAACGGCAAAATAGGTCGAAGCGGCGACAGACAGGTCAGCGGTGCACCGGCTGTCCCACCAGCTGTGCCCAAGATCAATATACTCAAGGTTATTTAAGTTATTGAGCAGGCCGGTGTACGCCATCTGGCAGGCTTCATATCCGCCGGCAAGGCTAAGGTCATATTCGCCGTTGCCCGATGCAACATCCTTCTGTATGAGGTTAAGGCCATTTGAGGCTGCGCCGGTAGCTAAAATTGTATTAATCTTTATTTTGTAAAGATCCTCGACCTCAATATTCCGCTGGTACTTGGCGTCATTTATGACGTCTCCCATGAATTCAACGGCGGTGAATTCATCGTAACTCCACGATCCGGTCTGGAGGATATTGAAAGTCGCCTCATTGTAGGTTACGTTCAGAAAGTCGGGTTTTTCTTCAGTCTGTAATTCATCGCCCGTTATGTCAGGTAATGCTGTATCCGGCACTGTGGTTTCACTGGAATCATTATTAGGGCCCGCACAGGAAGTACATGCTACCATAATAGTAACGAGAATCAGAATTAACGGCGTCAGCTTGAGTTTCATCGCAGCCTCCTTAATTAATAATTAATCTTGATTAAGAATATTGTGCTGAAAATCTTCGTGCCTTGTAAAATGCCCGGTTAGTGAAAGTATATTCGTGTCGTGTAAAGCCCCCAGATCCGTCGGGTGTAAAGAAGACCAGCCTGTCAGTATCATGTTCTTTATAAACATTCGTCGCTATAGTCCGAACCACTGTGCCGTCCGGAAAACTGTCAATCGATTTGACCGTCGCGGCATTTATCACCGACGAACCGGTAAAGCTTTGCGTGAAGGTGCCGGTTGACTTTCTGTACTGGCAGACGCCCGACCCGCTGATCCAGAGGTAATCGGGGTCGGTTGAATTTACCGACAGGTTATGTCCGCCCGAAACGGGTATCTTTCCACCCATGCCGTCCACTTCAGTCAGCGTGGGGTCAGCATCTGTCCCGCCGATTCTGTAAGCGCGCAGCTCATTATTACCGAGAGCCCATAAAAGCTCGTTTTCGTCGTCCCAGACTACTCCGTGTGCGCTGACAAGAGAGACACTCGTATATTTACTCGAATTCTTACCCTGTGAGGCTGTGTATATCCGAAGGCAGCCGGCCGCGGTGTTCGAGTTGCCGCTGCAGACTACAGCAACGTTTCCATTCGGAAGATATTCAATCGAGTGCGGCCCAAGCCCTGACGCTGTATTCGACCAGACACACTCGCCCGACGGATATTTCGCAACCCCAATGAATCCTGACGACGACGTGACGCATACAACATAACTGCCTAACACTTCGCTGTAACGAAGTATAGCTTCATCAACCGAATTTGCGTATCCTGAAGTAGAGGTAAACCCAAGCGAATAGGTCGGCTTAAAAGTCCAGACGATCGCGGACGCAGAAGTAGGGTCGGGAGCGCCCAGGTCAACCACAACAACAGAAGCGTTTTTTTGGTCGCAGAGAGCCACAAGATTTTTCGCATCAAGGCTGGCCTCATGTGGAAGAGCAATGTTTTCAGTGCTCACAGTAGTTCTGATTTCTCCGATCTCGGCGTTTATCGCTGTCGCAGATGTTTCGGGAAGATAAGTTTTGATAAATTCAAGAACCGCTTTTACAATTGCGTGCTTTCCGCCGTTTATGATAATGCTGCCGCCGTCGGCATACACAGTGTATTCGTAGTCCCCGCAGACTTCGCCCGAGCGGGATGTGGCACCTATGCGAATCTCATTCCCTTCTGCTTCGGTGCGGTCGTTTGCATTGCTGAGCGTTACCCCCGCTCTCTCTCTTATAATATTCGTAAAAAGTGTTATTGCGTATGTCTCGAGCTTGTTAGCGCCCGACGGCTCAATCAGCCTGAACTCAGAAATCGGGGTTCCGTTTATTAGAAAATCAGCAACCGGATATGTACCGGCGGTTTTTATGTACAGGTCGGCCGGCAGAGCGAGAGAATCTGTTCCGGCAGGGAGATAATCGGTTATAAACTTCTGCGCCGCGTTAAGTGTAGCCGCAGGCGTACCGCCGCATATCACAATTTTTGTGCCCGAAACAGCGATCACCCAGTCATCGTCCTTAAGACCGGAATTTAAGGTCCGGCTTGCCTCCCGGTTTGTCTTGCCGATAAGAATCTCGAATTCATTTTCCGGTGTGCCTGTTATATAGTCGCGGTCATTCACAATAGTTACTCCGCAGTCGGCAAAAGCCCTGACGAGCTGCGAGGAAGCGGTGTATTCGTCGTCCGCGGGTCTGGTTGGCCAGATGATTTTAAACTGCGTAGCAACAGCTCCGTTTTCAAAAACCGTGACCTGCGGTTCTCCTGCATCCGTGTAGGTCCCTGAGCCGGTTTTTTCGTCCTCTTGATTTCCGGATTCATTTATGCATCCGGTGAGCATCGCAGTCAAAATGAGCAACAGAGCGATAAGTGTTACAACAATCCTCAAAACAATTCCTCCCGGACCTTAATCATTGAAATTTATAATTTATTTTATCATTGATGCAGCATTTTATGTATTTTTTACATTATAGCATTATATATAAAAGTTTACAATATAAAATGTTCCGAATATATAGAATAAATTAAACTTTGATAAATGATATTTAACGGTTTTCTTATGTTGCATTGCACATAGAGAAAAAGGTACTCTGTGGATTTGTATTATCCACTTAGTACCTTTCTGGCCGAGTAAATGCGGTTCGAACCCACGGAAAAATGCTAACAGACTTTATACCCCCAATGTTTATACAACCCAGCCTTTACCATAGTTTAACTGCATATAACTGTGTATCGAATCATTTCCCGTCCTCTGTTATCTTCTGAACTCCTCGATGATTGCTCCGGCATACCGCTCTACATAAGGCACCTGGTAGAAATATAATTTATAGTAGTAATTTTTCAACCCGAAGCAGTACCAGAAGCCGCCATGCTCATCATACCTATATTTAGCTCCGAATACCTTATGCTCATTGCAGAATTTTTCGGACTGTTCGGTCCATTCCCCCTCATTTTTAATCGGATCCCTGTCATACGCGTCGGCGGCTGCCGCCCGAGAAATGAATTCATAACGGGTTATCTTCATCTCCTCCATTGAGTAACTATTTGTTTCTGAATAACCAATTTCTTCAGCCAGAATGCTCTTCCTATAATATTCGTCTTCTCCGCCAATATATCTGGAAGTCGGTATAAAATCCGAAAGAGAAATCGGGCAACTCACTTCAGCATATTTTTGAGTAGACATAGACGACGCTAAAATCGTTATCAGCGCCAAAAAAGTTAACGTTGTTGTTACAATACCCGACGTCCTGCTTATATTTACAAGTCTGCGGTAATCATGCTGCTCGGGTCTGACCGCCATCCGGTAGCATTTCATTGCCCGGTTAAATTGTATCAGACTTAATATTTTTTCAATAAGTAATATACCCCCTGCAATAAGCAGGAGCGGAATACCAATAATAAGCGCGTTGCTGAGGTAATAAGTCAGTGGGTCTGTGATGTAGATACGCACCGAGAAAAATACATAAAGCGCAGTAACCGCAAAAAATATTCCCGAAGCAGTGAGCAGTTCCCGTAAAGACGGACGGAAAAGTTCCATCGTTTCAGCTTCGACTGCATTATCGCTCTGCAGCGGCTCAGGTTCGCCGTGTTCCGAAGAAAATATATAAATATCCCCCGTCCTTGCGGTAAACTTCCAGCCGGCTGCCTCGCAAGCAGCAATATACTCGCCTGCAGCCGGCTCGCCCGCTGCTCGGAAAGCATCAAGGCAGTATTTTATGTTCCTATCTTCACCCTTCGCAAAAACCAGCCACTGCCGACTCTTGTAAGAGTCCGATAGCCCGGATTTTTTAAAATCGGTAAAAATCCATCCTTTTTTTGCCATGTTGGCAAGATAATCCGCAAAAGCATTCTTTTCGTATAGTGGAACAGGACTGTAAAGTGTAAGCTTCCTTGATACCAAATTTTCCTTCCGGTTCTTGTTGCCGACACTTTGAATAAACGATAGATAGTCATAAAATGTTTTGTTTGTTTTCCTCATAACCTACCTCACTTGCATCAGATATTAATGTTCTAAGCCGGCTGCATTCGTCATTCAGCAGTTCTGATCCCTTTTCGGTAATCACATATTCGGTTTTCCGCCCGTCGTCGGAAACCACCCTGATAAACCCCTCGTAGGAAAAACGCGAGAGCAGAGTATAAAGTGTACCCGCCCCCATTCGCAAACGACCTTTACTGATCTCACCCACCCGCTGCATAATCCCATACCCATGGCAGGGGGTCCGTAGCGCGAGTAAAAGATAAAACATTGATTCGGTTAATTCCTGTAATTGTTTTTTTGGCATAATACCACTTCTCTCAGTATAACGATATTCGATATATCTATCATCGATAGTATATCACCTGGATACAATTTTTGTCAATATGTTATAAAAATATTTTTTTAATAATTCACCCTTATACTATAAAATAATTTTTATTATTATATTGACAATAGTGTGTGTCGTATAGTATAATAATAGCGAGGTGATAGTAAAGACACCACCGCACAGGCAATGGCAGCAAAGCCGCAATAGCGGTAAATCCGCAACAGTTGCGATGGTGAACCGGCACAATCCTCACGCTTTACAGAAAGGCATGGTCAAAATATGAACGAAGACACCGAAAGTTTTATAAGGGGTATGCAGCAGGAACTGCGACGCGGCGCTATTGTCCTATGCGTGCTGAGTCAGCTCAAAAATCATCGTTACGGCTACGCTCTGGTCGAACGCCTAGAAAAAAGCGGGATTCCTGTTGAACCGGGGACTCTTTACCCCTTACTCAGGCGGCTGGAGAAACAGGGGCTGCTTGTCAGCGAGTGGGAGACAAACGGGCCTAAACCGCGAAAGTATTATGTGATGAGCCAGAGCGGGTTGGAGATTTACAGTATTATGAAGAAAGATTGGGCGGATATGCGGTTAACGATTGACGCCATGATTAAGGAGGGCGATTCGGATGAATAACGAAGAAAAACAAATAAAAGACCTGATTGACAGGTATGTCTGGCAGGTGACAAAGCGTCAGCCTCTGTCGCAGCAGGCCGATATAGAAAAAGAACTGCGTGGGCTTATTGACGATATGCTAACAGCAAAATCAGAAAAACCGACAAAAGAGGATTTGATCTCAGTGCTGCGCGAATTAGGGCATCCGTCCGGACTCGCGGCAAAGTACAGCAACACAAAAAACTGGCTGATTGGTCCGGAGTATTTCGATATTTACCTGACCCTGCTTAAAATAGTGCTGGCCGTCAGTGCATTCGGAGTAATACTGGCGGAGGTTATAGGGTACATCACAGAACCTCCCCAGAACATACTGAGCGCCATAGGATTGTTGTTTGTATCAGTGTTAAGCGCTGCGATGCAGGCTTTCGCCTGGGTCACCGGCATATTCGCTATTGTTGAACATTATGCAAAAAACGCACCGGATAAAAAAGATTGGAACCCGGCCGACCTTCCTCAGGTCCCCGAAGCGAAAAACAGAATAAAGCCAAGTGAGCCTATCTTTGGTATTGTATTCACAGTTATTTTCCTGGTAGTCATAAACACAATGCCTCACCTGCTCGGTGCATATATATATAATGATTCTGCTTATGTTATCGTGCCTTTATTTAATCTTACAACCTTCTACAAACTGTTGCCGCTGATAGATATAATGATCTGCATAGGCATCGTCAAGGAACTGCTGAAACTTATTATCGGACGGTATACAGTAAGCCTGGCGCTTGTCCTGATATCACTTAACTTAATATCGTTGGTTATGTTTATCTGGCTGTTCGGCCCGTCATCAGAAATATGGAATCCGAACTTTTTGTCCGGACTTGGTACTGAGTGGAGCAATTCGGCCGAGGCTGCATACTCATGGAACTTAATACCCAGGATACTGGCGGGTTTAAGCATATTCGGCAATGTAGTTGACTGCATCCAGTTAATTGTACGAGCGTTCCGCCAAAGCGGTAAATCAACCGATTAAAACACTAAAAAATTATAAAATAAAAGGAGCCGCTTCGGGCTCCTTTTATTTTTGAAAAGTACACGCGTTTGATACAAAATGCACCCGGTACCTTGTTCCCGTTTGTTCCGTTTGCTTTGTGCACACCCTTGTATATCGTGCTGGTATCACACTTTCTTTTGGAGCATACACTTCATGATGGCGCTGATGAAATGCTGTTCTCCGAGGAGCTTGCACAATACTCGCGAAATGTCGACTGGCGGTCCAAGGCCATTTAAGTATGATATCCGGCGGCGTTTTATTAAGCATAAATGATTTCTTTGAATGAGTATGTGAGAGCTGCGCCGGAGCGGAGCTGATATGTTATATGAGACCATATCTCTTAAAGAGAGTGGGGTATATATCGTCACTGATCTATGACCGAACCTTTGGAAAGAGACGTTATACAAGGTCTTTCTTTTTATACACAAGATACGAAATTCCGAATGACAAGCCTAAGACGGCTAATGCCGTACAAAAAACGGAAATCGAAAAGATAACGGGGTCTGCGTTTAGGAAAGCTGATAAAATACTTTTCATTACCGATATCACAGAAAAAACGGAAAAACAAAGTAACGTAAGCAGGTTAGAATAACTTGGTCCTTTAAGAGGGTCGAAACAAAAAGTCGAAATCTGGTTAATACATGAGTTTATTATGATGGTCGCGAATAACAGCGCCGGAGCCGCCAGGTCAGCGAAATTCCCGAAATGATAAGGTCTGTTATATATCAGTTTTTGTGCGACAAGAATTATGCCGTAGAATACGGTGGCACCGGACGACAGAATTAAAATATACAAATACTTCTCGAACACTATCTTAGCGCGCGACAGCGGAAGCGTTCCTACAAACATACTCCAGCGCGTGTTATACTCAGCTATAGAGAGCGTTGAGATACTGGAAGAGATAAACATAGCGGCATATGTTAATAGCGCTATCACAATTACCGACTTCTGACCTTGGAATACGTAAAGAAAAAG